>Ga0335083_10000205_pt1 | contig 99353 bp, 92 predicted proteins | sample Lox_Sample_42_FD_206716 | JGI IMG/M metagenome (GOLD analysis project Ga0335083, IMG submission 206716) | Soil microbial communities from Loxahatchee National Wildlife Refuge, Florida, United States - Lox_Sample_4.2 | ecosystem: Environmental > Terrestrial > Soil > Wetlands | place: USA...
GGTGCGGCTGGCCGAGAAGCGTCCCGGGCGTCTCGTGGCGACCCCGGCAGGGTGTGGCCGCCACGAGACGCCCGGGACGTGAGGGGTTTGCGAGGGATTCCGGGACGTCACACCCTCCGGCACCCCGAGGGCCAAAGACGAGGGTCCGAGACGCCCTGCATGGATTTGGGCCCTTATAGGGGCCCAAAAGGATGGTCACGTCTTTCAGGCGCCTGAAGGACACGGGAGGAAGAGCAAACTTCTCGGCATCTCCCTGACGGACCCGGCGGAAGACACGGTCCCTTCGCGTCCCTCGCTATTCCGCGATCGGGGTCAGTGAGTTGCCGGGTTCGATGCTCGCGCAGTTCTTTGGCGCGGAGGCGCCGGCGAAGCGGGCTTCGAGCCAGGGGACGGCGGTCGCGAGCCAGGGGACGGCCGCGGTGATGTGGCCGAGCGGGTACTGGTCGTAGAGGACCTTGTCGCCGCGGGCGCAGTACTCGCGGGCGAGGCTGCGGACGTCGCCGGCGATCATCACGCCGTCGCCCTCGCCGATCCCGGGCTTGTCGCCCGGCGTGCCTTCCAGCTCGCCGAGGGCGCCTTGGCCGATGAAGAGTGGCGTCGTCGGGGTGTGGTTCTCGCCCATGATGAGCTGGTTCACGGTGTGGACGTAGATCGGGATGTCCTCCGGCTCGGCGTATTCCGGCTTCGCCAGTTCCGCCCAGGTGAGGCCCGGATAGTGGGCGAGCGCTTCGGAGATCGAGGCCTTTTCGAGCTTCGCGTAGAGCTGCTTGCCGTATTCGCTCAGGTAGGGCGTGAGGTCGATGTGGAAGGCGCGCGAGACGCCGATGATCGCCATCGGCATCACCCCCGCCCAGCTGAAGCTGCCTTCGATGTAGTGGAGGTTGTGGGCGGGGTCGACGAGGACGCCTCCCATCGCCGCGCCGACCAGCTTGGCGTTCACGCCAGGCGCGTAGCTCGGTGCCAGCTCGGCCGCCCACTCGGTCGCGATCGCGCCGCCGGAGTAGCCGACGAGGCCGATCTTCTTCGTCCCCGCCAGCCCGGTCGCGGGCGCGGCGAGGGCGGCGCGGAGACTGTCGAGCGTGTTGATCCCGTACTCGGGACCGGCGGCGAAATCCGCGTCCTCGCCCTCGGTGTCGGCGACCACGACGGTGCGGCCGGCGAGCAGCTCGGGGCCGATCAGCGCCGACTCGACCTGTGGGATCGCGCCGCCCAGGGTGAGCCCGCCGGAGATCGCGTAGGAGGGCTCGTCGGCCGGGTTCAGCGAGTCATAGAAGGACTGGTAGGCGACGACCTGCGACGTGCCGAGGCCGATCGGCGGCTTCAGCACCGAGGTCACGTTGACGGTCGGTTCGCCGAGCTCCGAGGTCGAGCGGTAGAGCAGCTGGACCACCTTGACGGGCAGCGGGATGCCGGCCACGTGGTAGCTCAGCGTGCGACTTTTAAGCACCGTGCCGGGGGAGATCTCGGCGAGCGGCGTGGAGCCCGCGTAGTCGTAGAAGGGATCTTCTTCGGGCGTCGGCGGCGCCGCCTGGGCCGATGCGGCCAAGGCCAAGGCCAGCACGGTCGCCAGCAGGGCCGCCAACAGCCCGATCGTCAGGTCCCGCCGGATGTCGTCGCTCATCGTCTCCCGTCCCAGGTCGTTCTCGACCTAGGCGTTACCCAAAATTATGTAGAGGTAAACCGGGAGGTGCGAGCGGCGCTAGAGCAGTTCGAAGACGACGTGGACGGTCGCCTCGACCGTCGACTTGCCGGGCTTGGTCGGCGGCGTCGCCCCGGCCGGCCCGGAGGCTGCCTTCTCTTCGGCGGCGACCGGTTCGACGAACTGCGCGCCTTCGCCTTCTTCGATCGTCAGCGCCGGGCCGAGGGTCGCCCCGGCCTGCGCCGCGAGGACGGTCGCCCGTTCCTTCGCCTTGTCGAAGGCGGCGGCGAGCGCCTTGCCGAACGCCGCTTCCCGGTTGCCGACGCTGAAGCTCGGGCCGCTGACGCCGGTCGCACCCGCAGCGATGCCCTTGCTGATCAGTTCGCCCGCCTTCGACGGTTCGTGCAGGGTCACCGAGGCGCCCTCGCTCGCCCGGTAGACGGTCGCGGTGCCCTTCTTCACCGTGCGCACGTCGACGCGGCCGGTGTCGATGTCACCTTCGCCGACGCCGGGGAAGGCCTGCGCGGTGGCGATCACCTTGCGCAGGGCGGCGGCGGTCGCGGAGAGGGCGGCGGCGCGCGTCCTGCGTTCGCGCTTCACCCCGAAGCCGATCGTCGCGGTGTCGTTCGGCACCTTGATCGTCGCCGATGCGGTGACGGCGACGCTGCGCCCGGTGACCGCCCCCGCGGCCGCCGGCAGAGCCGTTGCGGCGACGGCCACGAGGGTGAGGCAGATCGCGATCCGGCGGGCCACGCGCTCCTTCTACCCGCTAGGGCACGATCACGATCTTGCCGAGGATGTCGCCCTCGGCCATCGCCCGCAGGCCCTCGCCGACATCGCTCAGCGGCAGCACCCGATCGATCGGCGGGCTGATCCCGCTCAGCTCGATCAGCGAGACGAGCCGCCCCAGCTCCTCCAGCGTGCCCATCGTCGAGCCGACCACCTCGAGCTCTTTGAAGAAGACGCGGTTCAGCTCGGCCGAGGGGTCGGGGCCGCTGGTCGAGCCGGAGACGACGATCCGCCCGCCCGGCTTCAGCGAGCGCAGCGAGTGTCCCCAGGTCGCCTTGCCGACGGTCTCGAGGACGACGTCGACTTTCTCCGGCAGGCGCGCCCCCGACTCGAAGACGGCGTGGGCGCCTCGCTCCAGGGCGAAGTCCCGCTTGCGCTGCTCGCGGCTGGTCGCCCAGACGCGGAAGCCGGCGGCGCGGCCGAGCTCGATCGCGGCGCTGGAGACGCCGCCGCCGGCGCCCTGGATCAGCACCGTCTGGCCGGGCCGCAGGCCGGAGCGGTCGAACAGCATCCGGTAGGCGGTGAGCCAGGCGGTGGGCAGGCAGCAGGCTTCCTCGAAGCTCATCGAGGCCGGTTTCGGGATCAGGTTGCGACGCGGCACCGCGACCTGCTCGGCGAGCGTGCCGGGGTGGACCTCGGAGAGCAGGGTGCGGCCGGGATCGATGATTTCCCCACCCGGAAAGTCCGGGTCGCCGATCACCGCGTGGACGATCACCTCGTTGCCGTCGGCGTCGACCCCGGCGGCGTCGCAGCCGATGATCATCGGCAGGCGCTCCGGCGGCAGCCCGATGCCGCGCAGCGACCAGACGTCGTGGTGGTTCAGTGACACCGCCTTGACGTCGACCAGCGCCCAGCCCTCGGGCACGTTCGGCTCGCCGACCTCACCCACCTCGAGCGCCGACAGCGGGTCCTCGATCGAGGCGGCGACGGCGCGGGCGGCGAGCATCGGCCGGAATCTAGCGAGGGCCGCGAGCCCATGTGACGCTCATCACCGAGTGAGCGCGGTCACAAACGCCTGTTCGCCCGTTCCGCAGACTCGTATACAAGCCGCAAGCCAAACGGAAGAGAAGCAAGATGCAGAAGACCTGGAACATGACCCTTTACCGCGACGGCCGTCCCGTCGGCGAGCGCCGCGGTCTCAGCGAGAGCGACGCCGCCACGCAGATCTACCGCCTCACGAGCTCGGCTCCGGTCGAGCTGATCGAGGAGAGCGCGGCCTCGGAGACCGGCGAACTCCAGCTCGCCGCCTAGTTCTCCACCACCTCCTCGCCACGGATCAGCGTGGCCGCGGCGGCCTCGTGGGGCCGCCGCCCGCGTGTGCTTCAATCGAGGCACCAGAGAAAGGAGGTGGTCCTAAGTTGAGTCACATGCTTGAAGGGACTCTGGAGGTGCAGGGCCGCTAGGCGCCGCACTGGTTCGGGCGCCCGGTGGAATCCGACCCGGGCACCGGCGTGCGCGTGGAGGTCGGGCTTTGTCCCACCCGGCCGAGGTGTCATGCGTGCGCTCCCATGCACCAGCTCGAGAGGGCCGTCCTTCGGGGCGGCCCTCTTTTTATGCCGGCAGGTGCGTTCGCAGTTGGTTCCGCTATCCGGAACTAAGTGCGAACGCGTGTGGCGAGGGCGACGAACCAGTCGAGCGCCTCGGGGTTGGCGAGCGAGTCGCGGCTCACCACCTTGGCCGGGTCGGCCCCCATCAGGATGCGCTTGACCGGCACCTCGACGACCTTGCCGGAGAGGGTGCGGGGGACGGCGGCGATCGCGGTCACCTGGTCGGGGACGTGGCGGGGCGAGCAGCGCTCGCGGATCAGCCGGGCGAGCTCCCTGCGGAGGTCGTCGTCGAGCTCGGCCCCGGGGCGGAGGACCACGAAGAGCTCGATGACGCCGTCGGTGCCCTCGCGGGGGAGGTCGACGACGAGGGCGTCGGTGACCGCGTCGGACTCCATCACCGCCCGGTAGATCTCGGCGGTGCCGATCCTGATCCCGCCGCGGTTGATCGTCGAGTCCGAGCGCCCGTAGATGATCGCCGTGCCGCGCTCGGTGATCTCGATCCAGTCGCCGTGGCGCCAGGTCCCCGGGTACATCTCGAAGTAGGACTCGCGGTAGCGCTCGCCGGACTCGTCGTCCCAGAGGAAGAGCGGCATCGATGGCATCGGCTCGGTCAGCACCAGCTCGCCGACCTCGCCGACCAGCGGACGGCCCTCCGGGTCCCAGGCCTCGACCGCCGCCCCGAGGCAGCGCGCCTGCAGCTCGCCGCGGTAGACCGGCAGGGTGGGGACGCCGCCGACGAAGGCGGTGCAGAGGTCCGTTCCCCCCGAGGTCGAGAAGAGCCAGGTGTCGGAGCCGAGGTGCCCGTAGATCCAGTCGAAGCCCTCCGGCGCCAACGGTGAGCCGGTCGAGCCGACCGCGCGCAGCCGCGAGAGGTCGCGGCCCGCGGCGGGCTCGACACCCGCCTTCATGCAGGCCGAGATATAGGCGGCGGAGGTGCCGAAGGTGGTGATCCCGGCCCGCTCGGCGAGGTCCCAGAGGACGCCCATGTCGGGGAAGCCGGGGTTGCCGTCGTAGAGGACGATCGCCGCCTCGGTGAGCAGGCCGGAGACGATGAAGTTCCACATCATCCAGCCGGTGGTGGTGAACCAGAAGAGCCGATCGCCGGGGTGGGCGTCGGTGTGGAGGTGCATCTTCTTCAGCTGCTCGAGCAGGATGCCGCCCTGGCCCTGGACGATCGCCTTCGGCAGCCCGGTGGTGCCGGAGGAGTAGAGGACCCAGAGCGGGTGGTCGAAGGGGACGCGCTCGAAGGTGAGCTCGGCGCCCTCCCCGGCCGCCATCACCTCCTCCCAGGTGACGACGCCGTCGAGCTCCGCCGCCCCCGAGGTCGCGGTCGCCTCGGGGTCGAGGTAGGGGAGGAGGATGGTGCGCTCGACGCTCGGCATCGCCTCCTGCAGCTCGCGGACGATCGGGGTGCGGTCGAAGTCCTTGCCGCCGTAGCGGTAGCCGTCGACCGCGATCAGCACCTTGGGCTCGATCTGGGCGAAGCGGTCGATCAGTGAGCCCGCGCCGAAGTCCGGCGAGGCGCTCGACCAGATCGCCCCGATCGAGGCGGTGGCGAGGAAGGCGACGACCGCCTCGGCGACGTTCGGCACGTAGGCGACGACGCGGTCGCCCTGCTCGACCCCGAGGCCGCGGAGGCCGGCGGCGAAGGCGGCCACCTGATGGCGCAGCTCGCCCCAGGTGATCTCGCCCAGCTCGCGCAGCTCGGAGGCATGGAGGACCGCGACCTCGTCGTCCTCTTTCCCGGCGAAGGCGCGCTCGGCCCAGTTGAGGCGGACGCCCGGGAACCACTCGGCGCCCGGCATCTCGCGCGAGGCGAGGGCGGGGCCGCGCTCGCCGTCGTAGGCGACCTCGCACCAGTCGAAGATCGAGTTCCAGAAGCCCTCGAGGTCGCCGACCGACCAGCGCCAGAGCTCCGGGTAGGCGGCGACGTCGACGCCGCGTTCGGTCCGCAGCCAGTCGATGTAGGCGGTGAGGTTGGAGCGCTCGACCATCGCCGCGCTCGGCCGCCAGAGGATCTCGGGCGCTCCCTCCATCGGGGCGAAGGCTATTCGGTGCCGATACTCTCGGGCGGGATGCGTGGAGCGCGGGGGAAAGCCGAGCCGACGGTGCTGCGCCCGGGGCCGCTCGGGGACGATCCGGGTGCGCTAACCCCGGCGCTGACCGATGCGTTCGTCGCCGCGCGGGACGCGCTGGAGGCGGGGCGCGCGGTGGTGGTCGTGGTCGCAGCGCGGGACCTGATGGGCCAGGGTGCGCCGCTCGACGCGGCGCTTGCCACCGGGCTTCTCGGCATGGTCCGCACGCTGGCGATCGAGGGGGCGAAACCGGGTTGGCGGATCAACGTCGTCGCCGCCGGCGAGGGGAGCGAGGATGCGGTCGAGCGGACTGTGGCGACGGTTGCCGGCTCGGAGCTGACCGGGCAGCTGCTGCAGATCGGCGGCGCCAACCTGGGGAAACTGCCGGCGTGAGGGGACGAGCGTGAGCACGGCGATCGTCACCGGCGCCGCGGGTGGGCTCGGCGGGCGGATCGGCGAGCGGCTCGCCGCCGCCGGCCACGAGCTGGTCCTGGTCGACCTCGACCCGGCGGTCGAGGCGGTCGCCGCGGAGCAGGGTGCGCGCGCGGTCGTCGCCGACCTGACCGTCGCGGAGGGCGTCGCGGCGGCGGTCGCCGTGGCCGGCGAGGAGGTCGGCGTGCTCGTCAACAACGCCGGGATCACCCGCGACGCGCGGGCGACGAAGATGAGCGAGGCGGACTTCGCCGCCGTGATCGAGATCAACCTCGTCGCCGCGATCCGCCTGACGCTGGCCCTGGAGGAGCGGTTCGTCGACGGCGCCTCGGTCGTCAACCTCAGCTCGCGCGCCTCGCTCGGCAACTTCGGCCAGGCCAACTACAGCGCCTCGAAGGCCGGCCTGGTCGGCTTCGGCCGGGCACTCGCCCAGCGCTGGGCGCCGCGGGTGCGGGTCAACGCCGTCGCCCCGAGCCTGGTCGACACGCCGATGACCCGGGCGATGCCGCCGGACGTGCTGGCGAAGCTGGTGGCGAAGATCCCCGCCGGGCGGATCGGCACCCCGGACGATGTCGCCGGGATCGTCGCCTTCCTCGCCTCGCCGGACGCCGCCTACATCACCGGTCAGGTGATCTACGCCTGCGGCGGCCGCACCGTCGCCCCCTGAGCCGTCCGTCGCCGGGGTCAGCCGGCTTCTTCGAGACTCTTGGAGGCGATCCGCCAGCGATGCTGCAGGCGGCCTTCGATCTCGCTCGCCGCGCACCCTTCGGTGCCGGCGCATTCGCCCCAGAGGTTGGCGGCGCGCAGATACTGGTTGAAGGCGGCCTCCGCATCGCTTGCCGGACCGGACACGCAACCCGCGCCGAGGCGGTCGACCGGCACCGCCTCGTAGGCGTCGCGGATCGATCGCATCCGGACCACGTATTCGGCGTAGCTGAGCCCGGAGATGAGCGACTGGCGGAGGTCGTCCATGCGGCCGACGAATTCGCCGAGCGAGGCCTGGCAGCCGGCGCTCGCCCCCTGCTGCCCCTGTGCGGTCGTCCTTTGGCCCGCTCGTGGCTGCGTGGTCGTCCTTTGGCCCGTCGAGCGGGCCAAAGGACGACCGCCCGGCGGGGAGTTGGTGGAGTTCGATCCGCCGCCCCCGCACGATCCGAGTGCCAGGAGGGTGAAGAGCGCCGCCACGGCGGCCGCCGTGCGGTACAAAGCGCGGCGATGCCGAATCGCAGGGGGATCGCCGCGGCGCTGGTCGCCGCCCTGGTCGGACTGGCGGCGCTCGCCCCGGCGGCGAGCGCGCTGCCGGGATCGGGCCGCGTCCTGGTCGTCGGCGACAGCCTCGAGGAACTGACCTCTCCCTACCTGCAGCGCTTCCTCCCCGGCGTGCCGATCACGGTCAACGCGGTCGGCGGCTCCAACAGCTACCAGATCCTCGCTCTGTTCCAAGAAAGCTACGAACCTTCCGACTCGGTGATCGTGTTCGACGCGGGGACCAACGACGACCCCGAATATCCGCAGATCTTGGCGGAAAATCTCCAGCAGGTGGCCTCGACCGTCGGCGGTCGCTGCATCGTCGTGCCGACCATCCACGGCTTCACCGTCAACGGCGTCGACAACACCGGCAAGAACCGTGTCGTCGCCGAATTCGCCGCCTCGCGCCCCGGCACCCAGACGCCCGACTGGGCCGGGTTCGTCCGCGCCCACCCGCAGCTGATGCAGGCCGACGGCCTGCATCCGATCGAAGCGGGCGCCGAAGCGCGGGCGCGGCTGATCGCCGGCGGGATCGAACGCTGCCTGGCGGGAGAAGAAAACGCGCCGGTGGCGAGCGGCGCCGACGAAGGGGCGATCCCGCCCGGCGAGGAAGGGCAGAACGGCGAAGCCGAAGGCGAACTGAGCCCCTCCCACGAAGCCTTCGAGCCGGCGGCGCGGGCGAGCTCCGCCGGCCCCGAACCGGGCTCCGACCCGGTCGCCGAACCGGTCCACTTCCAGCTCGTCGACCGGGTCGCGGTGCGCCGCGCCGCGCTCCTCGCGGCGGCTGGCCGCGGCCTCGCCGCCGCCGCGGTCGCAGCGCTCTTCCCATAGATTCCCGCTGATGGCACAGACCGATTCGGTGCAGGTGCCGGGGGCCGACTGGGTCGCCGGCCCCGAGGATTTCGAGGACATCCGCTACGAGACCAGCGAGGGGATCGCGAAGATCACGATCGCCCGCCCGCAGGTTCGTAACGCCTTCCGCCCGCAGACGCTGATCGAGCTCTCGCGCGCCTTCGAGGCCGCTCGCGAGGACCTCGAGGTCGGCGTCATCGTCTTCACCGGCGAAGGCGACCTCGCCTTCTGCTCGGGCGGCGACCAGAACGTCCGCGGCGACACCGGCTACATGTCGGAGGCGGGCGGCGTCGGCCGCTTCCACGTCACCGACCTGCAGGTGCAGATGCGCCGGCTGCCGAAGCCGATCGTCGCGATGGTCGCCGGATACGCGGTCGGCGGCGGCCACGTCCTGCACGTCTGCTGCGACATGACGATCGCCGCCGACAACGCCCGCTTCGGCCAGACCGGGCCGCGGGTCGGCTCCTGGGACGGCGGCTTCGGCGCCTCGCTGCTGCGCGACCTCGTCGGTCCGAAGAAGGCGAAGGAGTTCTGGATGCTCTGCCGTCAGTACGACGCGGCCGAGGCGCTCGACATGGGCCTCGTCAACACCGTGGTGCCGCTCGCCGACCTCGAGGTCGAGACCGTGAAGTGGTGCCGCGAGATGCTCGCCCTCTCGCCCTTCGCCCTGCGCCTCGTCAAGGCCAGCTTCAACGCCCACGAGGACGGCTACGCCGGCATCCAGCAGCTCGCCCACGACGCCAACCTCCTCTTCTACGGCGCCGACGAGGCGAAGGAGGGCCGCGAGGCCTACAAGGAGAAGCGCCGCCCCGACTTCAGCAAGTTCCCCCGACGACCCTAGGAGCACGACCTTGAGCACCGACTTGGCCACCGGCCTCTACGAGATCCCGCAGGAGATGGTCGACTTCCGCGAAACGATCCGCCAGATCGCGACCGAGAAGATCGCCCCGCGCGCCGGCGAAATCGACCGCAACGCCGAATACCCGCACGACATCCGCCAGATCCTCGGCGAGCAGGACATCCTCGGCCTGCCCTTCTCCGAGCAGTACGGCGGCACCGGGACCGGCACGCTGATGCTGCAGATCGGGGTCGAGGAGATCGCCAAGGCGTGTGCCTCGAGCGCCCTGATCCTGATGATCCAGGAGCTCGGCACGCTGCCGATCCAGCTGTTCGGCTCCGACGAGCTGAAAGAGCGCTTCCTGCCGAAGTGCGCGAGCGGCGAGTGGTCGCCCGCCTTCGCCCTCTCCGAGCCCGAGGCCGGCTCGGACCCGGCCGCGATGCGCACGACCGCGGTCAAGGACGGCGACGAATGGGTGATCAACGGCCAGAAGGCCTGGATCACCAACGCCGGGCAGGCCGATTTCTACTGCGTCTTCGCCTCGACCGACCGCGAGAACCGCCGCACCACCGCGTTCGTGGTCGAGAAAGACCGTGAGGGATTCGACCCCGGGGCGCTCGAGCACAAGCTCGGGATCAAGGGTTCGCCGACCGGCTCGCCTTCCTTCACCGACGTCCGGGTGCCGCAGGAGAACCTGATCGGTGAGGAGGGCAAGGGTCTATCGGTGGCGCTCGGCACGCTGGAGCGGACCCGGCTCGGCGCCGCGGCGCAGGCGGTCGGCATCGCCCAGGGCGCGACGAACTTCGCCAACGACTACGCCAAGGAGCGGATCGCCTTCGGCAAGCCGATCAACAACCTGCAGGGGATCCAGTTCAAGCTCGCCGACATGGAGGCGGGCACCGCCGCCGCCCGCGAGCTCCTCTACAAAGCCTGCTCGATGGCCGACAAGAGCCCGCGCCCGGCCGACCTCGGCAAGTGGACCTCGATGGCGAAGCTCATCTGCGGCGACAACGCGATGAAGGTGACGGTCGAGGCGGTCCAGGTGCTGGGCGGCTACGGCTACGTCAACGAGTACCCGGTCGAGCGGATGATGCGCGACGCGAAGATCACCCAGATCTACGAGGGCACCCAGGAGATCCAGCGGGTCGTGATCGCCCGCTCGATGGCCGGCTAGGAACGCCGGCGCATGCCGACGGTCCTGCTCGTCCGCCACGGCCAGGCCTCCTTCGGGACGGCCGACTACGACGTGCTCTCGGAGGTCGGGGAGCGGCAGGCGGGGCTCGCCGCCGCCGCGGTCGAGCGACTCGGTTACCGCCCGACGCGCCTCCTCTGCGGGACCCTGCGGCGCCAGCGCGACACGGCGCTCGCCTTCGGCGGCGGCCCCGAGCCGGAGGTCGACCCGCGCTGGAACGAGTACGACTCCGAAGAGGTGCTGATCCACCACAGCGAGTCGGCGGCGCGACTCTCGGTCGGCGAGGGCGCCGAGGCGCTCGACAACCGCAGCTTCCAATTGGTGCTCGAGGCGGCGGTCGAGATCTGGATCGCGGCCGGGGCCGACAGCCCGACCGCGCAGAGCTGGGAGGGCTTCCGCGACGCCGGTGCCGGCGCGTTGGCCGATCTCTCCGGCGGGCTGGGCAGCGGAGAGACGGCGGTCGTCGTCACCTCCGGCGGCGTGATCGCGGCGCTCGTCTGCGGCGTCCTCGGATCGGGCCCCGTCGCCTTCAACCGGCTCAACCGCATGGTCGTCAACGGCTCGATCACGAAGCTGGCGGTCGGCTCGACCGGGACGAACCTGGCCAGCTTCAACGACCACTCCCACCTCGAGGCCGTCGACCGCTCCCTGGTCACTTATCGCTGAGGGTGCGAAGGCTGGATGAGCGATCCCGCGACCTCGGGGGAGCTGGCGCCCGAGGGGAAGGGACGCGGCCGTCCCGGCCACGACCCCGGCAGGGTGTGGCCGTGGCCGGGACGGCCGAGGCGGGGAGAGGGCGTGGGGATCGGCGTGCTCCGGGGGAGAGAGGTGCATGTTTCTCCACGAAGAGCGGACAAGTCCACTCTTCCGGGCGTCTTTCCCATCAGGCCCACCACGACCGTGCACTCCGTCCCCGAGACGCTTCTCGGCCGGCCGCCGCGGAATCAACCATCTAGGCTGGTCGCGACATGGGGCCGTTGCAGGGGGTGAAGGTGGTGGAGATGGCCGGGATCGGGCCGATCTCCTTCGCCGGGATGCTGCTCGCCGACCTCGGTGCCGAGGTGGTGCGGATCGAACGGCCGACGGACGGCGGGCTCGCCTGGGGCGCCTCGCCGGTGCTCGATCGCGGTCGCGTCGAACGCAAGGTCGACCTGAAGACAGCTGCCGGAATCGAGGAGGTGCTCGAGTTGGTGGTCGGGTCGGAGGTGCTGATCGAGGGCTTCCGACCGGGGGTGATGGAGCGCCTCGGCCTCGGCCCCGAGGAGTGCCTGGACCGCAACCCGGCGCTCGTCTACGGGCGGATGACCGGCTGGGGGCAGACCGGGCGCTACGCCCACACCGCCGGTCACGACATCACCTACCTCGCGATCTCCGGCGCCCTCCACATGGTCGGCGAGGAGGGCGGCAAGCCGGTGCCCCCGGTCAATCTGCTCGGCGACTTCGGCGCCGGCGCCCTCTACCTCGCCTTCGGGGTGACGAGCGCCCTGCTGCACGCGCGGGCCACCGGGGTCGGCCAGGTGGTCGACGCGGCGATCGTCGACGGCGCCGCCTCGGTCACCGGCATGCTGCACGGCTTCCTCGAGCTGGGGGCCTGGCGCGACGAGCGCGGCGTCAACCTGCTCGACGGCGGTGCCCCCTTCTACGACACCTATCGCTGCGCCGACGATCGCTGGGTGGCGGTCGGCGCGCTCGAGCCGCAGTTCTACCGGGCGTTGGTGGAGAAGCTGGGGCTCGGGGACGACGAGGCGATCGCCGCCCATCTCGATCCCTCGACCTGGCCCGCGATCCGCGAGCGCCTCACCGCCAAGTTCGCCGAGCGCCAGCGCGACGAGTGGCACGAGCTCTTCGCCGACTCCGACTGCTGCGTGGCGCCGGTTCTCTCGATGCGCGAGGCGCGCGAGGACGGCCACAACCGCGACCGCGGCGTCTTCGTCGAGGTCGGTGGGATGCCGCAGCCCGCGCCGGCCCCGCGCTTCGGCGTCACCGCGCCGGGTGTGCCCGCCCCCGCCCGTGGGGGCCGCTGAGTTTTGACCCGGCGGGTCGCGATCGTCACCGGCGCCGGGCGTGGGATCGGCGCCGCGACCGTCGTCGCCCTGGCCGCCGAGGGATGGAGCGTGGTCGCGGTCGACCGCTGTGCCGACGATCGCCGGCTGCCCTACGCGATGGCGAGCGAGCGCGAGTTGGACGAAGCGGTGGCGGCGGCCGGGCGGCGCAGCGGTCGCGAGGACATCGCCCGCGCCGTGGTCGCCGATGCCGGCGACCCGGAGGCGCTGGCGGCGGCCGTCGAGGGGGCCGAAGCGTGGGGCGACCTCGACGCCTTCGTGGTCGGCGCGGGCGCGATCGCCGGCGGCGTCCCCGCCTGGGAACTGCCCGCCGACCAGCAGCGGGCGCTGCTCGAGGTGAACCTCGAGGCGGTCATCCTCGCCGCCCGGCTGGTGGTCCCGGCGCTGCTGGGACGCCCGCGGCCGCGCTCCGGCCGCTTCGTCGCCGTCACCTCCTCGGGTGCGACGCGGGGGATGTCCGGCCTCGCCGCCTACAGCGCCGCCAAGGCGGGCGTCGAGGGCTTCATCCGCGGCCTCGCCGCCGACCTGCACGGCTCCGGCGTCACCGCCAACGCGGTCGCCCCCGGCTCGACCGACACGCCGCTCCTCGCCGAGTCGGCCCGCCTCTTCGAGCTGCCGTCGCCGCGCGACTTCGCCCCCCGCCAGCCGCTCGAGCGCCTGCTCGAGCCCGAGGAGGTCGCCGCCACCATCGCCTTCCTCCTCGGCCCGGGTGGCTCCGGCATCACCGGCGCCACCGTCCCCGTCGACGGCGGCCTCACGATCTGACTCCGCCCGCCGGCGGTGCGTTCGCAGTTAGTTCCGCATAGCGGAACTAACTGCGAACGCGAGCGGGGGGCTCGCGGCCGGGGCGCATGGTGGGGGCACCGATGCCGCAGCTGTAGCACTCGGCGAGCTCGCGTTCCTCGGCGGGCGCCTCGTCGGCCCCTTCTTCGTGGAGGACGTCGGAGCTGATCGTCGTCCAGGCGATGATCGCGCCGAGCACCGAGAGGCCGGCGCAGAGGGCCATCCCGACGTGGAAGCCGTGGGTCATGTGGGACGGTTCGTAGAACTTGTCCCCGGTCAGCCCGGCAGCGACCGGGACCACCGCGACCGCCAGCAGCCCCGCCACCCGGGCGACCGCGTTGTTGACCCCGGAGGCGATCCCCGAGTGGCTCGAGTCGACCGCCGCCAGCACCGTCGCGGTGACCGGCGCCACGACCAGGGTCAGGCCGAGGCCGAAGACGATCACCGCGGGCAGCACCGCGCCGATGTAGCCGTCACCGGGTTCGATCCGCATCATCAGCAGCAGGCCCGCGGCGATGATCAGCGGGCCGAGGGTGAGCGGAATGCGCGGGCCGATCCGCTGCGCCAGCTCCCCGGCGCGGGCCGAGCCGAGCAGCATCAGCACGGTCACCGGCAGCGACGCGGCACCGGCGGCGATCGGCGAGTAGCCCATCGAGATCTGCAGGAAGCTGACCAGCAGGAAGAAGACGACGCCGAGCGCCGCGTAGACGACGAAGGTGACCGCATTGGCGGCGCTGAACTGGCGCGAGCGGAAGATCGAGAGGGGCAGCATCGGCTCGGCGGTGCGGTGCTCCCGCATGAAGAAGGCGACCAGCGCGAGGACGCCGAGCACCGCGGCAAGGACGACCGTCGGCCCCATCCCTTCGGGCGCCTCGATCAGCGCGTAGGTGGTGCCGCCGAGCCCGACCGCGGCAAGCGCCGCCCCGGCCAGGTCGAGCCGACCGGTCGCGGTCGGGTCGCGCGATTCGGGCACGTGCTCACGCGCCGCCCAGGCGACGAAGACCCCGATCGGCAGGTTGATCAGGAAGATCGCCCGCCAGGAGACGGCGGCGATCAGCCAGCCGCCGAGCAGCGGCCCGAAGGCCGTGGCGACGCCGCCGAGCCCCGACCAGGCGCCGATCGCCCGCGCCCGGTCGGCGGGGCGGAAGCTGGCCTCGATGATCGCCAGGCTGCCGGGGGTCAGCAGCGCGCCGCCGAGCCCCTGGACCATCCGCGCGGCGATCAGCAGCTCGACCGTCGGCGCCACCGCGCAGAGCAGCGAGGCGAGGCTGAAGAGGGCGACACCGGCCTGGAACACCCGCCGCCGCCCGAGCCGGTCGCCGAGGCTGCCGCCGAGCAGGATGAACGAGGCCAGGGTCAGCAGGTAGCCGTTGAGGATCCACTGCAGGGCGCTGGTCGAGGCACCCAGGTCCTCGCCGATCTTCGGCAGCGCCACGTTGACGACGGTCCCGTCGAGGAAGGCCATCCCCGACCCGGCGACCGTGACCGCAATCAGCCAGCGGCCCGCGCTGCTCGAGAAGGCGACGCCGGGTGAGTTGGCCTCCATCGGTCGAGCCTAGATGTTTGGTTCCGCGGTGGGGGCGGGCGATTCGACGGGGCGGACGGCGGGGTGCGGCCGTCCGAGACGCGTCCCGGGCGTCTCGTGGCGACCCCGGCAGGGTGTGGCCGCCACGAGACGCCCGGGACGTGAGGGGTTCTCAGGGAAAGGTCACACGGAGGTACGGAAGACGCCGAGGACGTCACAGATCCTCATGCGTCTCCCCTCCAGGACGGAGGGCACGGCGACGACCGTGCACTTGACCACACCAGGGTGTGGACAAGTGCACGGTCGTGAGCGGCCTGACGAGGAAGGCGCACGAAACCGTGGACTTGTCCGGTCCTTTGTCACAGATCGCAGGCCTTCGTGGAGGAACACGCGCTCACTTCCCGGAGCACGCCGATCCCCACGCCTTCTCCCCGCACCCTCGGCCGTCCCGGCCACGGCCACACCCTGCGAGGGTCGTGGCCGGGACGGCCGCGTCCCTTGCCCCCCGGGCGCCAGCTTCCCCCGGCCTAACCGTCTTCGGCGTGGAAGCGTTCGAGCAGAGCGATTTCGGCTTTGTGCCTGGGGAAGAGGAAGAAGACGACGGAGATGCCGACGGCGACGGCGATCATCCCCGCGGCGTAGGTCCAGTCGCCGCCGTCGAGGAAGGACTTGCGGGCGGCGGCGGCGATCGCTTCCGCGTATTCGGGGTACTGCGCCGCCGTGTTGGCGGCGCTGGAGAAGGACTTGGTCAGTTCGTTGGTGACCTTTTCGCTGACGCTCGCGGCGTGGGGCGAGGCGGCGATCTGTTCGGTGAAGGACTTGGCGTAGCCGGCGGTCAGCAGGGCGCCGAAGATCGACTGCATGATCGCCCCGCCGAGATCGCGCTGCAGGTCGGCCGTCCCGGAGGCCATCCCGGCGCGGGTCACCGGCACCGAGCCGGTCAGCGAGCGCGAGGCGGGCGTCCCGGCGAAGCCGACGCCGACCCCCATCAGCAGGAAGCCGACGCCGACCGGCAGGTAGGACGCCCCCTCTTCCCAGAAGACGAACATCACGAGGAAGGCGAGGAGGCAGGAGGCGAAGCCGACGAGCAGGGTGAAGCGCGAGCCGCGCGCCTCCACGAGTTTCGCCGACTGCGGCGCGACGACGACCATCCCCAGCGCCCCCGGCAGGATCGCCAGGCCGGCGTCGAGGGTCGAGTAGCCGAGCACGTTCTGGACGAACTGCTGGCCGATGAACATCGCCCCCATCAGCGAGCCGAAGACGATGATCCCGGCGAGCGCCGCCACCCAGAAGGTCGGCCGTGCCGCGATCTTCAGGTCGTACAAGGGGTTGGCGGCGCGGCGCTGGCGCAGGACGAACGCCCCCAGCGCGGCGACGGCGATGATGGCGAGGATCACCGCGGTCGTGCCCTTGCCCGGTTCCGGCGCCAGGTTGATCGCCAGGATCAGCGTGCCGACGAGGGCGATCGAGAGGATGCCGCCGAGGTGGTCGACGGGCTCGGTCGTCTCGTTCACGTGGGCGGGGACGAAGCGCCAGGCGAAGAAGAGGGCGATCGCCGCGAAAGGCGCCGTGATGATGAAGACCGAGCTCCAGTCGAAGCCTTCCAGGAGCGCCCCGGCGAGCAGTGGACCGAGCGCCGAGATGCCGCCACCGATGGCGGACCACAGCGCGATCGAACGGGTCCGCTCCGGCCCGGGGGGCCAGAGCGCGGTGATCAGCGCCAGCGTCGTCGGGTAGGCCATGCCGGCGGCGACCCCGCCGAAGACGCGGGCGAGGAAGAGGATCGGGGCGCTCGGGGCGAATGCGGCGAGGATCGCCGCCGGAATCGTCAGCGTCATCCCCAGCACCAGCAAGGTCTTGCGCCCGTAACGGTCGCCGACCGCGCCCAGGTAGAGGACCGACGCGGCGAGCCCGAGCGAGTAGCCGACCGCGATCAGGTCGACCATCGTCTGGCCCGCGTCGAAATGTTTGCCGATGTCCGGCAGGGCGACGTTGGCGACCGACAGGTTCACGTTGGCGACGGCGGCGACGCCGATCAGCGTCGCCAGCACCAGGCCCGCGCGCGCCGGTGAGCTCCCGCGCCCCGCACCCCCGGCGGCGCTCTCCACTCAGACCTCGATCCAGGTGCCGGTCGGGCCGAGGTTGCGCAGCGGCGAGTCGCCGACCATGCTCTGGCACCCCCAGGCCTCGTGGATGTGGCCGAAGACGACCAGCCGCGGCTGCTTCTCCTCGACCGCGGCGAGCAGCGCCTCGCTGCCGAAGTGGGTGTCGGGATCGCCGCCGTCGCAGTGCCCCTGCGGCGGCGAGTGGAGGACGAGGACGCAGCCCGCGGGCGCCGGCGCGATCGCCGCGGCCGCCTCCTCCTCGGAGAGGTCGTAGCTCCAGTCCCAGGGGGTGGTCGGGATGCCGCCGCCGAGGCCGAAGAACTCGATCCCGTCGATCGTCATCCCTTCGCCGTGGAGCACCGTCGCCGCCGGCCAGCCGGCCGCCGCGGCGCGCAGCGCATCGAGCCGCTCGTTGTTGCCGGTGACGAGGATCGTCGGCGTCTCGATCGAGGCCAGCGCCCCGATCGTCTCCTCCAACCCCTCGTGCACCGAGGCGAAATCCCCCGCCCCGATCACCAGATCCGCATCCGCCGACATCTCGACCAGCTTCGCCGCCTGGCCGAGGTCCCTGTGCAGATCGCTGAAGGCGAGCAGCTTCACGTGCGAGAACCTAGTCGATCGCCTGGGGAGGCACGGCGAGAACGCGACCGAACTGGCGCGGATGCCAGGGACGCCAGGTGCGATGGGGCGCCGGTGCCTCTTCCTCTCGAACGCCCAGATCGAAGTAGAGGAAGGTCTCGCCGAGCGCCGTGAACGGGATCAGCAGGGCGAAGACGAACGAGCCGATGACGTTGATCCAGATCAGCGGCAGGGCGGTGAAGATCAGGGCGAAGGTGAGGATCGGCCCGGTCGCGATCCCGATCACGTAGAAGACGATCACCACGCGGGCGGTGCGGAACCAGCGCCCGCGGACCAGCTCCGAGCTGGCGCGGAAGGACTCGCGGAAGCTCTTGTCGGTGAAGAGGACTTCCTCCTGGACGAAGGACCAGCCGACCAGCTTCCAGATCGCCCAGGGCAGACCGATCACGGTCAGCGCCAGCAGCAGCACGCCGAGCGTCGCCAGCAGCCGGGCGCCGACCACGCGCCAGAAGCGTTCGCGCACCCCGTGCATCGCCTGCCGGAAGCCGACCTCGCGGCTGCGCGTCGCTTCGCGGGCGACGACGACGGCGATCGCCGCGACCAGCGCCTCCGCCACCGGCCGGATGAACTGTTCGAGCATGTCGGCCCAGGCCAGATGGATCCCGGAGCTGCTCCTGCCCGTCGATTCGGTGATCAGCCCGGCAAGCGAGTTGGTCACCCCGATCAGCACCAGCGCCGCCAGCGCGATCGGCAGGAGCACCCGCCAGTGGCGGCCGTAGAACTGGCGCGCCGCGCGCAGGATCTGGCCGAGGGCGCGGCGCCGGCGCAGGTGGTCGATGTCCACCGGCCGCCAGGTGGTGAAGCCGACGAAGAGCACGATCAGCGCCGCCAGCACGATCAGCGTCGCCGCCGCGGCGGGCGGCGACTTGGCGTCGAGGTTGATGATTTCCGAGGCCACCACGACGGCGCCGCAGAAGGCCTTCGTCACCTGCGGACCGGCGATCGTCCCGCCCGGCAGGCGCGGGCTGGTGGTCCGCTGCGCGGCCATCCAGCTGAACGGTTCGCTCCACTGCGTCTTGGTCGCCGGCCCGGTCGGCCCGTTGTTGAAGCCCTTTTCCTTTTCGCCCCAGCGACCGAGGTAGGAGGTCCAGGCGAAGGGCCCTTGCGAGACCGGCCGTTCCGGCATCAGGATCGGCCGCAGCCTCAGTTCGCGCAGCGGCTCGGTGGTGTTGTCGCAGCCGAGGCCGGACCCGTGCTGGCCGTTCTCGACGTAGACGGCGGAGTCGTAGAAGGTCGCGTGCGAGCCCGCCGCCGGGTAGACGATCGGGTGCGTCCCTTCCTTCTGGACCTTGCCGTCGGTCCAGTGGGCCCGCTCGCCGCCGGCGTGCTGGAAGAGGATGATTTCGCTCGGTTCTTCGTGCAGCGCCGTCGCCGCGTCCGTGGCTTCGAAGGTGATCTGCATCCCCTCCCAGTCGCTCTCGTGCAGATCGTTGAACTGGTTGAAGTACCAGTAGAACCAGTACTGGAGCGCGAACCCCGGGTGGCCCTTTTCGCGGGCGATGTGGGCATAGGTGACGGCGGGCGCCTTGCCTTCTTCGAGCAGCTTCTTGAACGCCTTCGCGTAGACGCAGGTGTCGCCCAGCACCTTCCCTTCGAGGTTCAGGTACCAGCCTTCGCCGAGCCCGGCGATCTGCTGCGCGGTCGGCGCCCGGCGGATCGTGGTCAGCGACCCCCCTACGGCCTCGTGCTGGAGCAGCACGGTCGGGTTGCCGAGCACGGTGTCGACGCTGGTCGGCTGGTACTGCTCCTCGGAGGTGTCGCAGGGCGGGTCGGTCTCTTCCCGCAGCTCGGTGATCGGCACGTACTTCTCGGCCAGCTCCTCGGCGGCCGACCCGGCGGCCGGCTTCGCGGCCCGGGCAGCGGGGACGAGGGCGAGCAGCAGGACCGCGGTGATCGGGACGAGGCGACGCAACCGCTTCACGCCGCGAAAAGTACCAGCGCGTCGGAGCGCCGGGAAAGGCTCAGGCCGGGGGCGCGACCGGCTCGTCGTCGGGGACGTCGCCTTCTTCGACTTTGTCCCCGGGCATGAATCTGAGCGCCACGAAGAAGGCGATGGCGAGGGCGATCGCCATCCCGTGGAAGACGTCCTTGGTCGCTTCGGCGAAGGACATCGGCACGGCGGAGAAGGCCTCGTTCGCCTTCGAGCCGAGCGCCTGACCGATCTTCTGGCAGGTGGCTTCGCCCTGGGCGACGCATTCGGCGACCGCGTCGGCTTTCTCCTTCGGCACACCTTTGGCGCCGAGCGCGCTCTCCAGGTTCGACCTGTTCCAGGTGATCAGCAGCGAGCCGAGGATCGCCAGGCCGAGGCTGGAGCCGAAGTTCCGCACCGTCTGGGTGATCCCGGTCGCCTCGCCGTAACGGCTGCGCGCCACCCGGTTGAGCGCGTCGGTGTTGGCGGGGGAGAGGACGAACCCGACCCCGATGCCGGCGAGCACGATCCAGTACCACTGTTCGGAGACCGAGAGGTGGGTCATCGAGTTGCCCCAGAGCCAGAAGCCGACCGCGCCGATCGCGCAACCGAGGACCACCGGTTTCCGCGCCCCGATCCGGTCGAGCATTTTGCCGCCCCACTGGGTGGCGGTCGCGAACCCGGCGAAGAAGATCAGCAGGTAGAGCCCGGTTTCCGAGGCCGATTCGCCGAGTGAGATCTGCGCGTACTCGCTGGCGAAGAAGAACAGCGGCACGAAGGCGATCATCAGGAAGAAGAGGACGGCGTTGTCGACCGCGAAGGCGCGGTTCTCGAAGATCCGCAGCCGCAGCAGCGGGTTGGTCGCGTTCAGCTGGTCGATCACGAACCAGGCGAGGATCGCGACGCCGAGCACGATCGAGATCCAGGTCTTGGCGTCGCTCCAGCCCCAGATCGCCGACTGCTGCAGGCCGAGGACGAGGAGCCCCATCCCGGCGCAGACGAGGACGGTGCCTTTGTAGTCGATCTTCCCGGGGTGGCGGTTTTCGGCGGGTTTCGCCCGCCAGGTGAGGAAGAGGGCGATCAGCGCGACCGGGACGTTGATCCAGAAGATCGCCCGCCAGGTCCACTCGGTGAGGTAGCCGCCCGCGATCGGGCCGATGCAGGTGAGCCCGCCGGCGATCCCGAAGAAGATCGCCATCGCGCGGCCGCGCTCGGCGACCGGGAAGGCGTCGAGGACGATCGCCAGCGCCGCCGGGAACATGATCGCCGCGCCGGCCCCCTGGATGATGCGGAAGACGATCAGCCAGGCCTCGGCGCCGGAGCCGGTCGGGGTGGCGCCGCAGAGGGCGGAGGCGGTGGCGAAGATGAGGACGCCGATCACCACCATGCGACGGTGGCCGGCGATGTCGGCGAGGCGGCCGCCGAAGGCGAAGAGCGCCGAGAGCGAGAGCAGGTAGCCGTTGATGATCCACTGCGACCCGGTGGTCGAGAGGTGGACGTCACCTTGGATCGTCGGCAGCGAGATCGCGACGATCGTCTGATCGATGAAGGTCATCGCGACGGCGAAGATCATCGCCGCCAGGATCAGTTTGGAATTTTTGCCTTGTGCGGCCGCCATCAGGGGATCAGAAGGAAGTTCAGGAATCTGCCACAGATTCCTCCCGGAGGGCGGTTCGGTAGGGTCCAAAACCTGATGCCCTCGATCTTTTGGCTAGGAGTCGGAATCGCTGCGCTGATCTGCGTGATCGGCTCTTTCCTCGGCGCTCGTTCGAGCTCCGCCAGCTTCGCCTCGGGCGCCGCGATGGGCGCCTTCCTCGGCTTCATGCTCGCCTTCCCGCTGATCGCGATCGGCCTCGCCTCAAGCTGACGAGGTGACCGCCGTCCCCGACGGCGCCGGCATCCGCACCCCGGTGCCGACCCGGAGACTTTCGGCGCTGCGCAGGGCGAACGCGATCGCCGCGGCGGCCTTCCTGGTCGGCGGCTCGCTGTTCGCGATCGGCGCCGCGATGGCCCAGGCCGACCGCGGCGACCCGCGGGTGATCGCGGTGGTCTACCTGGTCGGCGGCGTCTTCTTCTCGACCGGCGGCTACACCTCGGTGCTGCTCGCGATCAACGCCCCGCATCGCCGCCGCGACGGCACCTGGGCGCGCCTGCCCTGGCGCTGGGCGGCGCGCGAACCGTCCAACCTCGACTTCCTCGCCGCCGCCACGCTTTTCGTCGGCACGATCGTCTTCGGCATCAACCTGGTCGACTCGCTGCTCGGCGAACTGACCCCGACCCAGATCAACCGGCTCGTCTGGAGCCCGGACATCATCGGCTGCATCCTCTTCCTCGTCTCCGGCCACCTTGCGATGGTCGACATCTCCGGCTCCTGGTGGCGGCTGCGCGGCGAGGGCCTCGGCTGGTGGATCGTCTTCGTCAACCAGGTCGGCTCGGTGCTCTTCATGGTCGCCGCGGTCGCCTCCTTCGTCCGCGCCGACGGCGACATGGTCGCGGTCGGCATCGCCAACTGGGGCACCCTGCTCGGCGCCCTCTGTTTCGCCGTCGGCGGCTTCATGCAGTTCTACGAGCCGCCCGGTGAGGACTGACGTCACAGTCCCGGCAGGGGCACCTGAGAGGATCTGGCGATGGCCGAGGTGACCGTGGTCAAACCGCGGATCGAACGGATCGTGCCGGGGGTCTGGCGGCTGAAGCTGCCCTGCCCGTGGCCGGGGGTACCGCACGGCAACGCCTGGGCGGTGCAGCGCGGCGCCGGGCTGGTCCTGTTCGACACCGGGATGGGCGGGCCGGGCCGGCTGCGGATGCTCGACATCGCGCTCGCTCAGGCGGGGTTCGGCGTCGACGACATCGAGCTCGTGGTCTGCACCCACACCCACTCCGATCACTACGGGCTGGCCGCATCGATCTGCGAGCAGGCCGGTTGTGAGCTGTGGATGCACCCGCGCTGGGGACACATCCGGCTGCAGATGGACGACCCCGCGGCGGCGCTCGAACGGCGGCTCGAGGTCGGCCGGATGAGCGGTGTCCCGATCGCCGCCCTCGATCGCTACCGCCAGGAGCGCACCGACCAGCCGCCGACCGAGATCGACGGCATCCGCGGCCCCGACCGCGAGCTCGTGCCCGGGGTGGAGGTGGAGACCGACATCGGCACATGGCAGGTCCACGAGACCCCCGGCCACGCGCCGTCCCATGTCTGCCTGCACCAGCCCGAGCGCCGGCTGCTGATCTCCGGCGACCACCTGCTGGGCCGCTCGGTCCTCTTCTTCGACTACGGCCATACCGCCGACCCCTACGGCGAATACATCGCCAGTCTTGAGGTGGTCGAGCCGCTCACGGTCGACCTCTGCCTGCCGGGCCACGGCAAACCGTTCCGCGACCCCGAGGCGAAGATCGCCGCCGCCCGCGACACCGCCGGTGGCCTGCTCGACAGGGTGCGCGACGGCCTCTCCGGCGGGGCCGAGCCGACCGCGTTCGAGCTGGTCGAAGGGATCGTCGGTCGCGAGAACCTGCGGCCCGGGAACGGCGGCTTCATGCTGCAGATCGTCCTCGCCTGCCTCGACCACCTGGCGGCGCTCGGCGAGGCCCGGCCGATCCCCGACTCCGACCCGCAGCGCTGGCGTGCTTAGGCGCCTCCGCGCGGCCCTCTCCCTCCTCGTCCACCCGCGCCGCCTGTGGCGGGAGCACCGCTGGGTGGCGATCGGCCTGGTGGCCGCCGCGGTCATCGTCGTCGCCGCGGTCGTCGTCGGCTACGAGGAGCTGAAGCGGCCGCCCGACGTCCACAACGAGACGGCGATCGAACACTTCCATCCCGAAAAGCCGAAGGAAGCGCCGAAGCCGGTGCACGGCAAGCCGAGGACGGTGAACTGGCCGATGTACGGGCTGAACCCGCAGCGCACCCGCTACCTGCCGGCGCGGGGGATCAGGCCGCCGTTCCGCAAGCTGTGGCGCTACACCCAGCGGCCGCTGCTCGAGTTCCCGCCGATCTACGTCGGCGGCGTCCTCTACGCGGTCAACAACAGCGGCTTCGCCTTCGCGCTGAACGCCAAGACGGGCAAAAAGATCTGGGAACGGCGGATCGGCCGCCTCAACGCCTCCTCGCCGACCTACTACAGACACCGCCTCTACATCGTCAACCTGGTCCCCGGCCACATCGTCAAGCTGAACGCCAAGAACGGCAGGATCATCTGGAAAAAGCTTCTGCCGGGGCGGGCCGAGTCGTCGCCGGTGGTGGTCGACCGCAGCGTCTACTTCGGCTGCGAAGACGGCAAGCTCTACTCGCTCTCCACGGTCAACGGCCACGTGCGCTGGGCGACCCAGCTCTCCGGGCCGGTGAAGGCGGCGCCCGCCTACTACGGCGGCCGTCTCTTCGTCGGCGACTACGGCGGCAGTATGAACGCGGTCGACGCGAAGACCGGCGCGCTGATCTGGTCGACCGGATCGCTCGGCACCGGGATCAGCGGCGGCCAGTTCTACTCGACCCCGGCGGTCGCCTTCGGCCGCGTCTACGCGGGCAACAACGACGACCGCGTCTACAGCTTCGACATCTCGAACGGCGAACTGGCCTGGACCTACTCGACCGGCGGCTATGCCTACTCGGCGCCGACCGTCGCCGACACCAAGCACAGCCCGCCGACCGTCTACATCGGCTCCTTCGACGGCAACATCTATGCGCTGGACGCGAAGGACGGCAGCGTGCGCTGGAGCCGGTCGACCGGCGGCCAGGTGGTCGGCTCGCTCTCGGCGATCGGCGAAATCGTCTACGTCGCCGAGTTCTCCCACCAGACCACGATCGGGTTCATGATGCACAGCGGCCGGCGGGTCTTCACCTACCACAAGGGCACCTACACGCCGATCATCTCCGATGGCCGCGACCTCTACCTGACCGGCTACTCGAGCATCACCGCGCTCGCCCCGATCCACCCGGTGAAGCCGCGGGTCGGCGACAACTTCCTGGCGCCGCGGCCGCACTACCCGCAGCGGCGGCGCGGGCGGCAGATCGGCAACCGGCGGCTCGCTAACCCGGTTCGAGGCCGCCGGGGGGCGGCGGCGGCAGGTGCGGCGCACCGGGCGCATAGGCGGGGAAGCGCCCGTCGTGAAGCTGTTCGATGAGCACCGCGAGGCTTTCGGCGTAGTTCTGGATGCGGTAGCTCGAGGTCGAGCCGAAGTCCTGGTAATAGACCATCAGCTTCGTCCGCGGGTGGGCGTGGACCCAGGCGAAGAGGTGTGAGACGAAGCTCGGGTCGTCCCCCGCTTCGACGCCCCACTCGGTGATCGCGAACGGCTTTTCCGGATAGCGGTCGTAGAGCCGGGTCAGCGCGCCCCATTCGGGATAGGAGGCGTAGAAGTCGGTGCCGGTCCAGTCGACCCACTTTTTCCCGGGGTAGAAGTTCTGGGGGAGGTTCTTCTTGATCGTCGGCGAGCCGGAGGGGAGCGGGCTCCAGACGATCGCCACCGGCGCCTTCGGCAGGCCGCCGACGGCGGCGTTCAGCTGCGGCAGGCCGGCTTCCTTGAGGCGTTCGTTGATCGCCTTCGCCTTGCCGCCGCCGTGGACGATGATGTAGATGCGGCGGAAGGCGCGCCGGTAGTTGCGGGCCGAGTCGGCGGCCTCGCGCGGGTGTCCGGCGCATTCGTAGGCGGCGTAGACGTTGAGGCAGCGGTTCGGCTCGCCGAGCGGCCGCACGTAGGCGGGCATCTGCTTTTCGGCGAAGATGTGGTTGAGGCGGATCAGGTAGCCGTCACCGACCCCGCGGGCGATCGCCGCCAGGCTGATCATCTCGCCGCCGGTCTGTGGGTCGGCGGTGGTGATGTGGATCATCGGCCGGGCGCGGGCGATCTCCCAGCGCTGGATCGAGTCCTGGAATTCACTCCCCCAGCTGCGGAACGACTCGATCACGGCGGGGTGCTTGGAGACGGCGGTGCTGAATTCCCCGAAGCTCGCCGGGTTGCCGGTGTCGGAGACGCCGAAGAAGATCTGCTTCCCCTTCGGTTCGAGCACCCCGGCCGAGGCGCGCGCCGCGCCGAGGCACGCCCAGGCGGCCGCGAATGCGACCAGGACGGCCGCCAGAGCGGCCCGTCGGTGAACCGTGCCGGGCACTGCCCCCAGCGTGCCAAGGGACGGTGCCTGGGCACCGGCCGGCACGGGCCGCTGCAACGCCCGTTGCGTGTGCGAACGCACCGGACGGGCCGGAGCGGCTGGCCGAGGTGCGCCCGGGCGTCTCGTGGCGGCCCGGGCAGGCTGTCGCCGCCACGAGACGCCCGGGACGTGAGGGTTCAGTTGGGGAAAAGGTACGGAGACGGCACGTCTGTCACGAAGACACCGCATCCTTAACGGTCAGGGATCTGCACTGTTAGAAACCCGCCCTATAGGCGGATAACCAACAGTGCAGATTCTTGACCGTTCGGATTCCCGGCGGATCTGTGACGCCCGCCCGAACCCGTGGCCGTCCCCTCGAATCCCGGCCGTCTCGGCCACGGCCACAGCCTGCCAGGGCCGTGGACGAGACGGCCGCGTCCCTTTACCGCCTACGCGGCGAGGGGTGGGGCGTGCTCGGCGACGAGGGCGAGCACGTCTTCGGCGTACTTGCCGATGAAGGCGGGGCCGACGCCGGAGATCTCGATCAGCGCGGCGCGGCCGGCCGGGCGGCGGGCGGCGATCCCGGCCAGGGTCTTGTTGCTCGCCACCGTGTAGGCGGGCTTGCCGGCGGCGGCGCGCAGGCGCCACGCTTTCAGCGCCTCGAAAAGGGGCGCGTCGGCAGGGGAGAGGTCCGGGGCCGGGGTGGCGGAGCTCGCCCGGGCCGGGCGGCGGACGATGATCGTCTCCGGGTCGGGCAGCCAGTCGAGCCGGTCGCAGACGTCGCAGCAGCGGGCGAGCGGCGGCGTCTCGGCGCGGCGGTCGCCGAAGTGGGCGAGCAGCGCCTGGCGCCGGCAGCGGGTCCCGTAGACGTAGTCCTTGATCGCCCGGTAGGCACGCCAGCCGCGCTCGTGGGCGATCGCCAGCTCCGGGTCGCCTGCCCGCTGTTCGTTGAAGCGGACGAGCCGGCCGAGGTCGGCCTTCATCGCCAGCAGCACCGCCCGGGCGGGCTTCCCGTCGCGCCCGGCGCGGCCCGCCTCCTGGTAGTAGGCCTCGACGCTGGTCGGGATCGCCACATGCCAGACCGAGCGCACGTCGGCCTTGTCGACTCCCATGCCGAAGGCGTTGGTGGCGACGACCACGTCGACCGCGTCCTCGCCGCCGGTCATGAACCGCCGCTGCACCTGCGAGCGCGCTTCGCCTTCCATCCCGGCGTGGTAGGCGAGCGCCCGCAGCCCCGTCCCGCGCAGCGCCTCGGCCACCTCGTCGGTGTCCTTTCGCGTCCCGCAGTAGACGATCGCGGGACGGTTGGCGGGATCGGCGAGCCCCGCCTCGAGCAGCTCCTGGCGGCGCGCCTTCGAGCCCTTGCCCTCGAGCGAGACCACGTCGAAGGAGAGGTTGGGACGGTCGAAGCCCGCCCGCACCCGCAGCGGGTCCTGCATCTCGAAGCGCTGGGCGATCTCGACCGCGACCGGCACCGTCGCGGTCGCCGTGCAGGCCATCACCGTCGGCCGGTCGAGTCGCGCGGCGATCTGCGGCAGCCGCAGGTAGTCGGGCCGGAAGTCGTGCCCCCACTCGGAGACGCAGTGCGCCTCGTCGACCGCCAGCAGGTCGACCTTGCGCCGGCCGATCGCCTCGAGGAAGAAGCTCGAGGCGAAGCGCTCCGGCGCGCAGTAGACGATCTTCGCCCGCCCGTCGCGGACCGACTCGAGCGCCGCCCGCGCGTCCTCCTCGTCCATCCCGGAGGAGACCATCGCCACCGGGTGCCCGGCCTGGGTCAGCCGCAGCCACTGGTCGCGCATCAGCGCGATCAGTGGGCTGACGACGATCGTCAGGTCGTCCGACGCCAGCCCCGGCAGCTGGTAGCAGAGGCTCTTGCCGCCGCCGGTCGGCATCACGATCAGCGAGTCCCGCCCTTCGAGGGCGGCGATCACCGCCTCGCGCTGCCCGGGCCGCCAATCGGCGTACCCGAGCTCGCGAAGCAGTTCGTCGGCTCTGTCGGCGGCGCTCACCACAGGGCCGTCCAGGCTAGGCGCTCGCCCGGCGGGTCACCGTCAGGCGGTTTCCCCCTTGGCGATCTGGGCCGGAACGAGCGACAGATTCTCGGCCAGCGAGTCGATCACCTGCGCCAGTTTGCGCGTGTCGGCCTTGGTCAGTTCCGTGTAGAGGACGAAACCGGGCCAGGCTTCCGTTTCGTACGGTTCGAGCGCCTTGTAGACCGCTTCGAATTCGGCTTCGATTTCCTTCACCAGCTTCGGCTGGGTCTTTTCGAGCAGCGGGGCCACCGATTCGAACGCCACCTGGGAGCCTTCGACGTTGGCCAGGAAGTCGACCAGGTCGATGTGCGAGTAGCGCTCCTCCTCGCCGGTGATCTTCGAGGTCGAGACCTCGGTCAGGAGCTCGTTGGCGCCGTTGGCGATCTCGACCGCCTGGATCTTGACGTCGCCCTTGATCAGTTCTTCGAGTTCTTCGACGTCTTCCTGTAGCCCTTCGGCGACCGGCTTCATCCCGTCGGTCGTTTCTTCTTCCCAGAGCGCTTTCTCGATCCGGTGGAAGCCGCCGAATTCGCTCTTCGGCACGTCGTTTTCACGGGCGTCGATGCGCGGGTCGAGGTCGCCGAAGGACTCGGCCACCGGCTCGATCCGCTCGTAGTTGATGCGCGGCGCCGGGTAGAGCTGCTTCGCCTTTTCGAGTTCGCCCGCCTTGACCGCGGCGACGAACGGTTCCGTGTTCTTGGTCAGTTCTTCGGAGTTTTCGAGCAGGTATTCCTTGTAGTCGGAGATCGCCTTTTCGATCTCCGGGCTCTTCTTCGTCTTCAGCTGCCCGGTCACTTTCAGCGTGCCTTCGCCTTCGCCACCCGCTTCGTTGCAGCGCAGCGTGTATTCGCCTTCTTCGAGGGTCAGCGAGAAGCTGCCTTCGCCGCCTTCGATGATGTTCTCGCGCTCACCGAGCAGCGTTTCGCCGTCGATCACCTCGAGCTCGGTGTACTTGCTCGAGCCTTCGTTCGTGACCTTGAAGTCGATCGGACCGGCCGGCGCGGTCGCTTCGGTCGGCGTGCAGCCTTCTTCGGTCAGCGCGAAGCTCAGTTGCTTGGAGCCGGCCGGGGCCTTGTCGCTCGAACCGCAGGCGGCCGCGAACAGCGCCAAGAGGCCGAGGGCGGCGGCGGCGATCAAGGTACGGACAGGGACACGCTTCATTTTCTGGCTGGCTCCTTGGTGAGGTTTACGAGTGAAGTTGGTGTGCCCGGGGCCGCGACGTCGTCTCGTTCGTCACGGGACCCGGGCACCGATTGCGTGCTGCTTAGGGGACCCTAACAAAGACCTACGAATTCGGTCGGAAAAGGTTCGGCCGATTCTCATCTCGGCGGTGCCGGGCGCTCAGGAGAGCAGCGATTCGCCGACGTAGCCGTCGGGCCGGGCGCCCCCGGGGACCGCGAAGAGAGCGCTGCCGACGTGCTTGATGTACTCGTTCAGCGCGTCGTGGACGCCCAGTTTCCGCTGCAGTGCGACGAACTGCTTTTCCGGATCGCGCTGGAAGGCGATGAAGAAGAGCCCGGCTTCCAGCTCACCGAGGCTCTCGTCGACCCCGTCGGTGAAGGAGTAGCCGCGGCGCAGGATCCGCACGCCGCCGTTTTCCTGCGCCGAGGCGAGCCGCACGTGGGCGTTCGCGGGGATCACCGGCTTGCCGTCCATCCCCTTCTCCTCCAGTGGCAGCGGGTCGAACTCGTCCTCCTCGCCGAGCGGCGCCCCGCTGTACTTGCGCCGCCCGATCGTTTCCTCCTGGTCGCGCAGCGACGATCGATCCCAGACCTCCAGCACCTGGCGGATGCGGCGGGTGACCAGATAGCTGCCGCCGCGCATCCAGGCCGGGCCGCTGTCGACCCAGACGAAGCGGTCCATCGCCTCGCCGTCCTCGGCCTTGATGTTGGCGGTGCCGTCTTTCATCCCGAACAGGTTGCGCGGCGTTTCCTGTGAGCGGCTGGTGGTCGAGGTGCGGCCGAAGCCGAGCTGGGACCAGCGCATCGTCACCGTGCCGCGGCCGATCCGGGCCAGGTTGCGGACTGCGTGGAAGACGACCTGGGGATCGTCGGCGCAGGCCTGGACGCAGATGTCGCCGTCCGATTCGAGGCCGTCCAGTTCGTCGCCGGGCAGGGCCGGCAGCGGCTTCAGTGCGGCCGGGCGCCGCGAGGCGAGGCCGAGCCCGGGCCGGTCGAAGATCGACGGGCCGAAGCCGAAGGTGATCGTCAGGTTCGAGGCAGGCAGGCCGAACGCCTCGCCGGTGTCTTCCGGCGGCGCCAGCGCGTCGCGGCTGCCGGCCGGGGTGCCGATCATCTTGCCTTCGGTCATCTCCCGCGCCGCCACCGACCACTCCTCCATCAGTTCGCGCAGCTCGGCCCTGCTTTCGGTTTCGAGGTCGAAGGAGGCGAAGTGGAGGCGGTCCTGCACGGGCGTCGCGATCCCCGCCTGGTGCTCACCGTAGAAGGGGACCGAGCCGGTCGATTCCGCCGTCTCGGCTTCGGCGGCGTCATGGCCGATCAGGTAGCCGCCGGCGCCGAGGCCGACCCCGGCCGCGCCGATGCCGGCCGAGGCGAGGAGCTTCCGACGCGTCAGCGCCATCGCCGCGCCCGCCTAGGCCGGGGTCTGGGCCGCGCCGACGCCGGCCTGCTGCCGGCTCGTGCTGCGGACCCGCCTGCCGCCGCGCGGCCAGAGGACGTAGAGCACCATCGGGATCGCGTAGGCGACGTAGACGAAGGCCTCGATCTGGGTCGGTGCGGGCCGCAGCCCGAGCATCCCGGTGAGCAGCGATTCGGAGACGGTGCCCGGGTGCACGAGCCAGCGCAGGCTGACCGCTTCCGCCTGGAAGCTCGAGATCCAGCCCGCCTCGTGGGCGGTGTGGGCGGCGGTGGCGAGGAGGCCGGCGGCGACGAAGACGAGGATCACGCCGGTGACCCGGAAGAAGCGGCTGAGGTTGATGCGGACGCCGCCGCGGTAGAGGCCGACCCCGATCGCCACCGCGCAGATGAGGCCGAGGATCGCGCCCGCGCCCGCGGCGGTCGTGTTGGTCGCGTCCTGGAAGGCGGCGAGCAGGAAGACCGAGGTCTCGAAGCCCTCGCGGAGGACGGCGAGAAAGGCCATCCCGACCAGCGCCATCGCCGAGCCGCGGGCCAGCGCGCTCGCCGCCTCGCCCTCGAGTTCGGCCTTGATCTCCCGCGAGTGGCGGGTCATCCAGATGATCATGTAGGAGATCGTCGCCACCGCGATCAGGCCGACGATCGTCTCCAGCCCCTCCTGCTGTTGCTGCGGCAGTTCTTCGCCGACGATGTTGAGGCCGACGCCGACCGCGGTGCAGAGGACGACCGCGATGGCGACCCCGATCCACATCTGGCGCAGCGCGTCCTGGCGCCCCTCCTTGACCAGGAAGGCGGCGATGATGCCGACGATCAGCGAGGCCTCGACGCCCTCGCGCAGCGTGATGACGAAGGTAGGGATCATGCGATTAGGGTGCCCTGAGTTAGGGCGCCCGAAAACCTAGCAGGCGGCTAGGTATTGGGGGAGTCACGGGGCGGCTGAGGGATGAATTAAGGGACGGGTGCAGGGAGGGAGGTCCGATGGAGCCTTCACTCACGGGTTGGAGGTTCGCTCAGGCTCCATCGGACCTCCCTCCGAACCCTCGCTCAGCTTCTCCAGCTCAGACCGCGGGGCGTTGCAACCCAATACCTCAGCCTTGAGCAGCTGACCCACCTCGGGCCGTGGAGCTTTTCCGTCGCATGGCGACGGGTTCTCTCCACACCCGCCCCAGACGCTCGCGCCTAAGGCGTCACTCGCCCAGCCAGGGCTCGGACCATTGGGCGATGCCCTTCACAAGGTCGTTCGCCGCCTCCGGTCCCCAGGTCCCCTGCTCGTAGGGATGCACCGGGCCGGGGTCGTCGAGCAGCGGTTGGACGACGCGCCAGGTCTCTTCGATCGCATCCTGGCGGGTGAAGAGGGTGTGGACGCCGTTCAGGGCGTCGCCGAGGAGACGCTCGTAGGGCTCGGGATCGGCGCCCGGCTCGCGTTCGAAGAGGACCTCGAGGTCGGCGGGCTCGAATTCCTCCGCGGTCGCCTTTTTCTGGTAGAGCCGCATGCGCGAGCCCGGTTCGGGCTCGATCCGGAAGCTCACCTTGTTGGGCTCCGGCGTCTTGCCGTGGCCGATGCCGAGCTGCGGCGGCCGACGGAAGACCGCGGTCACCTCGCTCGTCTTCGCCGGCAGGCACTTGCCCGCGCGGATGAAGAAGGGGACGCCGCTCCAGCGCCAGTTGTCGACCTCGAGCTCGACCGCGGCGAAGGTCTCGGTGGTCGAGTCCGGCGCCACGTCCTTGACCTCGCGGAAGCCTTTGTACTGGCCGCGCACGTAGCGCTCCGGGTCGGCTGCCCGCATCGCTCTGAAGAAGTCCAGCTTCGTGTCGCGGATCGAGTCGGGGACGTTGCCGCTCGGCGGCTCCATCCCGATCAGCGCCAGCACCTGCAGGGCGTGGTTCTGGATCACGTCGCGCATCGCGCCGACCGCGTCGTAGAAGCGGCCACGGTCGTCGACGCCGAAGTTCTCGGCGATCGTCATCTGCACGTGGGAGACGAAGTTGCGGTTCCAGACCGGCTCGAGGACCGAGTTGGCGAAGCGCAGGTAGGCGATGTCCATCACCGGCTCCTTGCCGAGGTAATGGTCGATCCGCAGGATCTGGTCCTCCTCGAGCACCTCGCGCAGTTCGTCGTTCAGGGCGCGGGCCGATTCGAGGTCGTGGCCGAAGGGCTTCTCGATCACCACGTGGGCGTGCTCCGTCAGCCCGGCCGCGCCGAGCCCCTTGACCACCGTGGCGAAGAGCGAGGGCGGGATCTCGAGGTAGAAGACCGGCTGCTGGGCGTCGCCGAGCGCCTCCTTCACCCGTTCGAAGGTCGCCGCGTCGCCGTAGTCGCCCTGCACGTAGGTGAGGCGGGCGAGCATCGCGTCGAGGGCCTCCGCGTCCGGGTCCGGCACCGTCGCCTCGACCGCCTCGCGGGCGTGGGCGCGGAGCGCCTCGTCGTCCCAGTCGTCGAGCGCGACGCCGACCACCGGGCAGCCGAGCATCTCCGCCTTCTGCATCCGGTAGAGCGCCCGGAAGGTCATTTTCTTCGCCAGGTCGCCGCTGATCCCGAAGATCGCCAGTACATCGGCGGCCCTGTCGCGGTGTCTCTTGGCGCGCGTCGCCATCGTGCGTCGCAGGCTACCCCAGCGGGGCGCCGGAGCCCTAGGATGGGCGCGTTCCCCACAAGCAGCGCCGACCAGGAGGTAGCCAATGGAGCTCGGAATCGTCGGCCTCGGCCGCATGGGGGCCAACATGGCCCGCCGGCTGATGAAAGACGGGCACACGATCGTCGCCTACGACGTCAGCCCCGACGCCGTCAAGGCGCTCGAGGCGGAGGGCGCGACCGGCGCCTCCTCGCTGGAGGATCTGGCGGCGAAGCTGAGCGCGCCGCGCTCGGTCTGGGTGATGGTCCCGGCGGGCCGGATCACCGAAGAGACCGTCCAGGGCCTGGAAGGCGCGCTCTCCTCCGGCGACGCGATCGTCGACGGCGGCAACTCCTACTACCGCGACGACATGCGGCGCTCCAAGCGCGCCGCCGAGGGGGGGATCGACTACATCGACTGTGGCACCAGCGGCGGCGTCTTCGGGTTGGAGCGCGGCTACTGCCTGATGATCGGCGGGCCCGACGAGGCGGTCGGCCGGCTCGAGCCGATCTTCGCCAGCCTCGCGCCGGGGGTCGGGTCGGCGCCCCGCACGCCGGGGATGAGCGGCGAGCCGAGCGCCGCCGAGCAGGGCTACCTCCACTGCGGCCCGAGCGGCGCCGGCCACTTCGTGAAGATGGTCCACAACGGGATCGAGTACGGGATCATGGCCGCCTACGCCGAGGGCCTGAACGTCCTCCAGAACGCGGACGCGGGCAAATCGAAGCGGCTCGACGACGCCGAGACGGCGCCGCTCGACCAGCCCGAGTTCTACGAATTCGACCTCGACATCGCGGCGATCGCCGAGGTCTGGCGGCGCGGCTCGGTGGTCGGCTCCTGGCTGCTCGACCTGACCGCGGCGGCGCTCGCCGAGAGCCCGCAGCTCGACGAGTACAGCGGCCGCGTCTCCGACTCCGGCGAGGGGCGCTGGACCTCGATCGCGGCGATCGAGGAGGGCGTGCCGACGCCGGTCCTCACCACCGCCCTGCACGAGCGCTTCTACTCGCGTGACCTGGGCGACTTCGGCGACAAGGTCCTCTCGGCGATGCGCTACCAGTTCGGCGGCCACAAAGAGCGGGACAACTAGTGCCGCCTGCGCTCGAGGTCCTCGGCGACGAGGAGGCCGCCGCGGTCCGCGCCGCCGAGCTGATCGCCGCCGCGGGCGCCGCCGCGGTCGCCGACCACGGCTCCTTCTCGTTCGCGATGAGCGGCGGTCGCTCGCCCTGGACGATGCTGGCAGACCTCGGCGGGCGCGCCGAGATGCCCTGGTCCGAGACGGCGCTCTTCCAGGTCGACGAGCGCGTCGCGCCGCCCGGCTCCGAAGATCGCAACCTCACCCACATGGTGCTCGGCCTCTCGATCGAGCACCAGGCGGCGCTGCGGCCGATGCCCGTCACCCAGCCCGACCTCGATGCCGCTGCCCACGAATACGAAGCCGCGTTGCCGGAGCGTCTCGACCTGGTCCACCTCGGCCTCGGCCCGGACGGTCACACCGCCTCGCTCGTCCCCGGCGACCCGGTCCTCGAGGTCACCGACCGCCGCGTCGCGATGACCGGCGGCGACTACCAGGGCCACCCGCGGATGACGATCACCTACCCGACCCTCGCCGCGGCCCGCCGGATCATCTGGCTGGTGACCGGCGCCGAGAAGCGCGAGCCGCTGGCGAAGCTCCTCGCCGCCGACCCCTCGATCCCCGCCGGCCGCGTCCGCAACGAGGCGATGACGATCGTCGCCGACTCGGCCGCGGCGTCCCCGTCCGATTGGCGTTAGCGTATACGCTAACATTTCCATGTGAGGCACGGTACTTCGCATGGTCAGAGTCACGGAGCGCGGCTGATCGCTCGGATGGTCCGCGAGAGCGGCCTCAGCCAGGCTGAGCTGGCGCGACGTGCCGGGATCCCGCGCTCGGTCCTCAACGTCTACCTGCGCGGACGGCGCGAGCCGGGCGCCGACGCCCTGGTCCGCCTTGCTGCGGCGGCGGGCTTCGATCTCGAACCGCGGCGGCGCAAGCCGCCCGTCGACCCGGAGCGAGCCGGGCGGATCCTGGTCCAGGTGCTGGAGCTCGCCGAGGCCCTGCCGTTTCGCCCTCGATCTGAGATTCCGCATCGGCCGATCGTCGAGCGCCTCGCACGAGCATGAGCGAGCTGATCGAAAAGCTCTTCGGCGTCCACGACGCCCTGACGGCGGCCGCCCTGCCGCACGCCTTCGGCGGTGCGATCGCCCTCGCATACTGCGTCGAGGAGCCGCGCGGGACCCGGGACCTCGACGTCAACGTGTTCTTTGACGCCGCCGGTGCGGCGAAGGTCCTGGCTGCCCTTCCCGGCGGCGTCCAGGTTGGCGATGACGATGTCGCGGCACTGCGACGCGACGGCCAACGGCGCCTTTTCTGGGAGGGCGTCCCGATCGACCTCTTCCTCAACAACCTGCCGCTGCACGAGGCCGCCGCCGACGCGGTGCTCTGGGTGCCGCTGGAGGGGCGCCAGGTGCCGGTCCTCGATTGTGCCTCCCTCGCGGTCTTCAAGTCGCTGTTCGACCGCACCAAGGACTGGGCCGACCTCGAGGCGATCGCGGTGGCGGCGCCCGAGGACATCGAGGCCGCCGCACGCACTCTCGCCGAGCTTGTCGGGGAGGACGATCCCGCCTGCGAGCGGCTCGCCGCCGTCGCCGCTGCGAATCCAAGCTGAAGCGGTTTCGGTTGCGGCGTAATCTCCTGTTGCATGAGCAGCACTTGGGGATCCAGCACCGCTGCGCCCGCGCCTCGCGCGGGGACGGTGGAGGTGCTCGTCGGGCTGCTCGCCGAACTCGACGAGGCGACCGAATCGGGGGTCTTCTACGACCGGGTCTGTCAGGCGGTGGTGACGCTGACGACGATGCGGCGGGCGGTGCTCCTGCTCCATGACCAGACCTACCGCTCGGTGATCCCGGTCGGCGCCTGCGGTGTCTCGCCGGAGCTGATGAAGCGGATCGGCGGCACGATCGAGGAGACGCCGATCGCCCAGCTCGCCCTCGAGGAGGACCGCGTGGTCGAGGTCGGGGTGAACGGCGGTGACGGCGATCTCGCCGACCACGTACCGGCCCGCTTCGTCGGCGTGCCGGAGAGCGACTACCTGACCTGCACGCCGATCGCCGCGGCACGGCGCTGGCTGGGGGTGATCTTCGCCGACCGCGAAGGCGACGACTACCCGCTCGACGACGGCGAGCGGGAGACGATGATGACGCTCGGCCGGCTCGCGGCGCTGACCGCCAGCGTCGAGCACTCGACCGAGCAGCGCGAAAGCGAGCGCCGGCTCGCCGAACGGGTCGAGCTGACCCGCGACCTGCACGAGAACGCGATCCAGCGACTCTTCGGCGTCGCCCTCGCGATCGGCTCCGACGACGAGCTCTCGACGGCCGAGCGGCGCCGCTGCCAGGAGGAGCTGCGCTCGGTCGTCGGCGACCTGCGCCGCGCCCTGACCCGGCCGCTGGAGACGCCGGAGCGCCCCGCCAAGGCCTGCCTCGGCGAGCTCCTCGACCGGCTGGTCGAGCGCCGCCCCGAGCTGGCCGTCGATTGGGACGACGGGGTCGAGGTGCCGGCCGACCTCGAGTCGGTCGCCCAGCTGGTCCTGAACGAGGCGCTCCGCAACGTCGACCGCCACGCACAGCCGACCGAGATCCTCGTCCAGGTCGCCTCCGACGGCGAGACCTTCAGCCTCCAGATCGAGAACGACGGCGCCGGCGACGGCCGCGGCACCCGGGGCGGCGGCCTCGGCCTGCGACTGGCCGCCCTCGAGGCGCTCCGCTACGAGGGCCTGGTCGAGTTCGGCCTGCTCGAGCGCGACCGCTGGCGGGTGCGGCTCGTCGTCCCGGTGGGGTGTCGATGAGCCCCGAGCAGCGCGGCCTGCGGGTCCTCGTAGTCGACGACCACGATGTAGTGCAGTGGGGCTTCCGCCTGCTGCTCGAGCGCCAGAGCTGGGTCGAGCGCTGCCTCGCCGCCTCCTCGGGCGCCGAGGCGGTCGAGGTCTGCCGCAAGGCCCGGCCCGAGGTCGCCCTGGTCGACATGCTGCTCGGCGCCGAATCGGGCGCCGAGGTCTGCGAGGAGATCCACCAGGTCAGCCCCGGCACGCGGGTGCTGCTGATCTCCGGCGCCGGGATCATCTCGCCGAACGTCGCCCGCGCCGCCGGCGCCGCCGGGTTCATCTCCAAGGACTGGTCGGCGGTCGACGTCGTCCGCGCCGTCCGTCGTGTCTCCCAGGGCCACGAGGTCTTCGCCGAGGCGCCGCTCGACTCGCCGCTCTCCGACCGCGAGCAGGAGGTGCTGTCGCTGATCGCGACCGGTTCGACCAACAAGGAGATCGCCGGCCTGCTCCACCTCTCGCCGCACACCGTGAAGGAGCACACCAGCGCGATCTACCGTAAGCTCGGCGTGCGCAACCGGGCGGAGGCGACCCGCCAGGCGCAGCGACTGAAGATCCTGGTCTGACCACCGGTTCGACGCCTGTGCCGCCCCCCGAATGGCGGGACTCGGAGCGGCAGCACGTCACTCCCGCCGCCGACCGGACCAATACTCCTTACGTGGCAGACTCATTCGCAGACACGGCATTGCTCTTCCCCGGCCAGGGGAGTCAGACCGGGGCGATGGCGGAGGTCAGCGCCGAGCAGCGACCCGATCTGATCGAGCAGGCGCGGGCCGAACTGGGCGCCGACCCCTTCGAGCAGATCGGCGAGGGAACCCACTTCGCTCAGCCCGCGCTCTTCATCGCCGGCCTCGCCCACTGGAAGGCGGCCGGTGAGCCCGCGGCGCGCTTCTACGCCGGCCACTCGCTCGGTGAGCTGCCCGCGCTGGTCGCCGCCGGGGCGCTCGACGCCGGCGCCGGGCTGCGCCTGGCGATCGTCCGCGGGCGACTGATGGACGAGGCCTCCGCGGTCCGGCCGGGCGGCATGGTCGCCTCGCTCGGCGGCTCCGACGAGGTGGTCCGCAGCGTCGCCGAGCGCTTCGACCTCACCGTCGCCAACGACAACGCGCCCGGTCAGGTGATCCTCTCCGGCGACGCCGAGCAGGTCGGCGAGGCGCGCAAGGCGCTGCGCGCCGAAGGCGCCAAGGCGATCCGCCTGCCGGTCGCCGGGGCCTTCCACTCGCCGCTGATGGAGCCCGCCGTCCCCGGCTACCGCGAGATCCTCGAGGGGACCGAGTTCGGGCCGGCGGCGGGCGCCTTCTCGAGCATCACCGCCGCGCCCTTCGACGACGTCCGCGCCGATCTGCTCGCCGCGCTGACCGAGCCGGTGCGCTGGCGCGACACGCTCGCCGCGATGCAGGCCGCCGGCGCCGGCGCCTTCGTCGAGACCGGCCCTGGCGACATCCTCACCGGGCTCTCCCGCCGCACCCTCGGCGAGGAGATCGAGAGCCGCACCCTCGACACCGCCAAGCAGGCGGCCGGTGCCTGATGGCCTCTGAGCCGCTCGCCACCTCGACCCCCGACCCCATCGCCACGTCGCGGCCCGCCTTCCCCGCCCCGCCCCTGGTCCGCTGCGGCGCCGAGATGGCGGGCGTCGGCACCGCGCTCCCGGCCACGGTGGTCCCCAACGCGACGATCGCCGAGCGCCTCGGGATCGACGCCGAATGGATCCTCAAACGGACCGGGATCGAAGAGCGCCGCTCCGCCCAGCCCGGCGAACGGCTCTTCGAGTTCGCCGCCGCGGCCGGCGCCGAGGCGCTCGCCGAGGCGGGTGTCGCCGCCGCCGAGGTCGACCTGATCGTCCTCGCCACGACCTCCAACGAGGAGCTGATGCCGGCCGCCGCGCCGCGCGTCGCCGCCCTGCTCGGCGCCACCGAGGCCGCCTGTTACGACGTCAGCGCCGCCTGCACCGGCTTCCTCAGCGCGGTCTCCGTCGCCTGCGGCCAGATCGAATCGGGGCGCGCCGTTAACGTGCTCGTGATCGGTGCCGACCTGATGATGCCCCTGACCGATCCGGACGACCGCGCGACCGCCGCCGTCTTCGCCGACGGCGCCGGCGCGGTGCTGATGCGCGGCACCCTGGAGGGCCGCGTCGGCCCGATCGTGCTGCGCTCCGACGGCACCCGCGCCGACCTGATCAAGATCGACCGCTCGGACCTGGTGATCCGCATGCAGGGCCATGAGACCTTCCGCTACGCGGTCGACCTGATGTCCTCCTCGACGGTCGAGGCGGTCGAGCTGGCCGGGATGGAGATGGACGAAGTCGACCTCTTCGTCTACCACCAGGCCAACTCGCGGATCCTGCGCGCGGTCGGCGAGCGGCTCGGGCTGGCGCCCGGGCGGGTGATCGACTCGATCGCGAAGCTCGGCAACACCTCGGCGGCGACGATCCCGTTGGCGCTCGCCCAGGCGAAGCGCTCCGGCCAGCTGCGCCAGGGCGCCCGCGTCCTGCTCGGCGCCTTCGGCGCCGGCCTCAGCTGGGGCGCCACGGTGGTCGAGTGGCGAGGGGCGGTGAGCGTCGGTGCCTGAGGGCTCGCGACCGGAAGGCTGCGCCCTGGTGACCGGCTCCTCGCGCGGGATCGGCGCGGCGACCGCGCTGGCGCTGGCCGCCGACGGCTGGCCGGTACGGGTCAACTACCGCGCCGACGAGGCCGGGGCGAAGGAGGTCGTCGCGAAGATCGAGGCGGCGGGGGGCACCGCCACCCTCTGGCAGGGCGACGTCACCGACCCCGCCGATGTCGATCGGCTGGTCGGGCCCGGCGAGGACGGCCCGGTGCTGGTCCTCGTCAACAACGCCGGCCTGCGCATGGACGGGCTCTCGCCGCAGCTCGAGGACGAGCAGTGGCAGACCGTGATCGACACCAACCTCACCGCCACCTTCCGCGCCACCCGGGCGGTCCTGCCGAAGATGATGCGCGCCCGCTTCGGCCGCGTCGTCAACGTCGCCTCGGTCGCCGGCCTGCGCGCCAACCCGGGCCAGGCGAACTACTCGGCCTCGAAGGCCGGGGTCATCGGCTTCACCCGCACCGTCGCCGCCGAGGTGGCGCGGCGCGGCGTCACCGTCAACGCCGTCGCCCCCGGGCTGATCGAGACCGCCCTCACCGAGGATGTGCTCGAGGGCGAGATGGCAAAGCTGATCCCGGCCCGTCGGGTAGGTACCCCCGAGGAGGTGGCGGCGTGCATCCGCTTCCTCGCCTCCGAGGATGCTTCTTATGTGACCGGAACGACGCTGACCGTGGACGGCGGTCTCAGCGCATAGTCAGAAGAAAAAGGAGAACCAATTGGCAACGCAAGTGAGCAGCGAGAACGTCGAGAAGACGATCTACGACGGTCTCGTCGAGCTCGGCACCGAGCGCGACGACCTCTCGCGTGAGGCGACCCTGGAGAGCCTCGACATCGACTCGCTCGACCTGGTCGAGCTCGCCCAGATCGTCGAGGACGAGTACGGGGTGGAGCTGAAAGGCGACGACGTCAAGGACGTCAAGACCGTCGGCGAGGTCATCGACCTGGTGGTGGCGAAGGCGGGATGACGCGGCGCGTCGTCATAACGGGAGTCGGTGCCGTCACCCCGCTGGGGATCGGCTCGGACCCCCTGATCGACCGCTGGACGGCCGGCGAATCGGGGATCGCGGACGGCTTCGGCCGCTGCCGTGACTTCGACCCGGCCGACTTCCTCTCCAAAAAGGAGGCGCGTCGCTCCGATCGCTTCACCCAGATGGCGATCGTCGCCGGCGACGAGGCGGTCAAGCAGGCCTTCGGTGAGGGGGGCGAGCTGCCCTACGACCCCTACCGGGTCGGCTGCGTGATCGCGACCGGGATCGGCGGCCTCGTCTCGCTCGAGCGCGAGCAGGAGAAGCTGATCACCAAAGGCCCGAAAGCGGTCTCGCCGCTGGCGGTGCCGCTGATGATGGGGAACGCGGCGGCCGCCGCGGTCTCGATGCGCCACGGCCTGCAGGGTCACAGCTACGCGGTCTCCTCGGCCTGCGCGGCGGGGAACAACGGGATCGGCGACGCCACCCGGATCATCCAGGTCGGCGACGCCGACGCGATGGTCACCGGCGGCGCCGAGGCCTGCATCACCGGGGTCGCCACCTCGGCCTTCGCGGCGATGGAAGCGACCTCGGCGACGGGGATCTCGCGGCCGTTCGACGCCCGTCGCGACGGCTTCGTGATGGGGGAGGGGGCGGGCGTGCTGGTGCTCGAGGAGAAGGAGGCCGCGGAAAGGCGCGGCGCGACGATCCTCGGCGAGGTGATCGGCTACGGCGTCACCGCCGACGCCTACCACCTGACCGCGCCGCAGCCGGAGGGCGAGGCGGCGGCGAAGGCGATCACCTTCGCGCTCGCCGACGCCGACATCTCGGCGGTCGACGTCGACTACGTCAACGCCCACGGCACCTCGACCCCGCTCAACGACGCGGCCGAGACGAAGGCGATCAAGGCGGCCCTCGGCGAGCGCGCCGCCGACATCCCGGTCAGCTCGACCAAGTCGGCGATCGGGCACCTGCTCGGCGCCGCCGGGGCGGTCGAGGCGATCGCCACTATCGAAGCCCTCAGGCGTCGCGAAGCTCCCCCGACCGTCGGGTATGAAGAGGCGGAAGAAGGTCTGGACCTTGACTACGTCCAAGGTTCAGCTAAACCGATTGTCAACGGAGACGGTCCGGTCGTCGCGATCTCCAACTCGTTCGGCTTCGGCGGCCACAACGCCGTCCTCGTGCTCAGCGCCAACTAGGTCACGGACCACCCCCGAGTCATATGGCCACCGCCGTAAAAGCCCCGCCCCCAGCGCCAGCCGACACGCCGCTCGGCCAGTTGCAGATGCTCTGCGACCCCGGCAGCTTCCGGCCGCTGCGCAGCGGGGTGAGCAGCATGCGGCTCGGCGAGCGGGCGACGCCCGGCGACGGTGTGGTCGCCGGGGCCGGTGAAGTCGACGGCCGGCCGGTCTTCTGTTACGCCCAGGACCCGGCCTTCCTCGGCGGCAGCCTCGGCGAAGTCCACGCCGACACGATCGTCCGCACCCTGCGGATGGCGGGCGACGCGGGCGCGCCGGTGGTCGGTTTCGTCCGCTCCGGTGGCGCCCGCCTGCAGGAGGGCCACGCCGCGCTCGCGGGCTACGGCCGCATCTTCCGCGCCAGCGTCGAGATCTCCGCCAAGGTGCCGCAGATCTCGATCCTCTCCGGGGTCTCGGCGGGCGGCGGCGCCTACTCGCCGGCGCTCACCGACTACGTGGTGATGACCGAGGACTCGCGCATGTTCCTGACCGGGCCGAAGGTCGTCGCCGAGGCGATGGGCGAAGAGATCTCGATGGAGGCGCTCGGCGGTCCCAAGGTCCACGGCCGCAACGGGGTCGCCGATCTGATCGCCCCCGATGCCGCCACCGCGGTCGCCCGCACCCGCCACCTGCTCGGCCTGCTGCCGCAGCGGATCGGCGCGCCGCCGCACCCGCACCTGGTCGTCGACCCCGACGGTGAGGACCCGGGCGCGATCGTCCCGACCGAGCAGCGCAAGGTCTACGACGTCCGCGAGGTCGCCGCGGCGGTGCTCGACGGCGGCAGCCTGTTGGAGCTCTCGCCGCGCTGGGCGCCGAACATGGTCACCGCGATGGCCCGGCTCGAGGGCCGGCCGGTCGGCCTGATCGCCAACCAGCCGCGGGCGCTGGGCGGTGTGATCGACGCCGCCGCCTCGGAGAAGGCGGCGCTCTTCGTCGAGGACTGCAACCGCTTCGGCCTGCCGCTGGTCGTCTTCGTCGACACCCCCGGGTTCCTGCCCGGCCGCGTCCAGGAGGAGGCCGCGGTGATCCGCCACGGAGCCTCGCTGCTGCGCGCCTTCGCCGGCGCCCGGGTGCCGAAGGTGACGCTGGTCCTGCGCAAGGCCTTCGGCGGCGCGGCGATCACGATGAACTCGAAAGACCTCGGCGCCGACGTCGTCTTCTCCTGGCCGGGCGCGCAGATCGGGATCATGGCCGCGCGCCAGGCGGTCGGCATCGTCCACGGACGGCGCCTGCGCGAGGACGCCTCGCTCTCCCGCGACGAGCTCGCCGATGCCTACGCGGCCGAGCATCTGACCGCGCCCGCGGCGGCGGCGAGCGGCTGGGTAGACGAGGTGATCGCCCCCGAGGCCAGCCGCGAGAGCCTCGCCTGGGCGCTGCGGTCCCTGAGGGGCCGTTGAGCGGTCGCGTCGTCCGCGCCTACATGGCGCTCGGCGACAGCTTCACCGCGGGCCGCGACTCGATCGACGCCGAGCGCTGGGCCGACCTGCTCGCCGCCGGGATGCGGCGGGTGAACCCGGAGCTGCGCTACGAGAACCTCGCCGTCGACGGCGCGACCAGCGCCGAGGTGCTCGACCGGCAGGTGGAGCCGGCGCTGGCGCTGGCGCCGGACTTCGTCACCGTGATCTGCGGCGCCAACGACGTGCTGCTCGCGACGCGGCCCGACGTGGGGACCTACGCGAAGAACTTCGACCTGATCCTGCGTCGGCTGCGCGCAGGGGCGCCGGAGGCGATGCTGGTCACCGCGACGGCGCCGGAGGGCTGGCAGTTCATGGATCTGCGGCCACGCACCGAAGCGCGGCTGATCGAGGCGACCAAGGAGCTGAACGACGTGACCCGCGAGGCGGCCGGGCGCTACGACGTGCTCTGCCTGCCGGTGGCGGGCCATCCGGCGCTGCGCGATCCGGGTACGTTCTCGGCCGACGGCCTGCATCCGTCAAGCGCCGGCCACGAGCTCGTCGCCCGCGAATCGGCGAGCTACATGGGGCAGAAATTGGGAATCGAGTTCGACATGGAAAGGGACGGGCAGTCGTGATCCTGGAGGGGAAGAAGATCCTCGTCACCGGTGTGGTGAACCGGCACAGCATCGCCTTCGCGATCGCCGAGCGGGCGCAGGCGCAGGGGGCGGAGGTGCTGCTGACCAGCTTCGGGCGGGTGAAGCGGATGACCGAACGCTCGGCGGGGCGGCTAGACCCGTCCCCGGACGTGCTCGAGCTCGACGTCAACAGCGACGCGGACGTGGCGGCGCTGCGGGCCGAGCTGGGCGAGCGCTGGGGCAAGGTCGACGGCGCCGTCCACGCGATCGCCTTCGCCCCCGGCGACGCGATCGGCGGCAACTTCATGGCGACGCCGCGCGACAGCGCCAAGGTCGCCTTCGAGACCAGCGCCTACTCCTACAAGGCGCTGGCCGAGTGCGTGGCGCCGCTGATGGACGAGGGCGGCGCGCTGGTCGGCCTCGACTTCGACGCCTCGGTCGCCTGGCCGTCCTACGACTGGATGGGCGTCGCGAAGGCGGCGCTCGAGTCGGTCAACCGCTACCTGGCGCGCGACTTGGGGGCGCAGGGGATCCGGGTCAACCTGATCTCGGCCGGCCCGGTCCACACCGCCGCCGCCTCGGGCATCGCCGGCTTCTCCGACCTCGAGGCGCTCTGGGGCGACGCCGCCCCGCTCGGCTGGGACCCCCACGACGCGACCCAGGTCGCCGACGCGGCCCTCTTCCTGCTCAGCGACCTCTCCCGCGCGACGACCGGCGAAATCCTCCATGTGGACGGCGGGGCGCACGCGGTGGGAGCGCCGCCGCAGCAGGGCTGAACGCCAGGCCGCCGCGGGACGCGAGGGTCAATGGGGAAGAAGTCGAGGTCTTTAACGGTCAGGAATCTGCACGGTTACTTACTTCGGGATGGCCGCAGTTTTGAACCACGCGGCCTTTCTGGTCGTTGGGATCCCCGAGCCTGAGGCGCCCCCGCGTCGCCTCAGGCGGGCTCTATCGGGTGGTTGGCGTGGAAGAGGTGCTCGGGGTCGTAGGCCTGCTTCGCCGCGCGGAGGCGCTCGACCGTCGCCGGTGGGAAGGCGACGCCGATGTCCTCGCTCTCGTCGGAGAAGTTGAGGTAGCGACCTGCGTCCCAGGGCGTCATCGCCTCCTTCATCGCACCCAACCACTGCCTCGACGGCGCCATCGCCTCCGGTACCGGGACGATGTTGACACCGAAGAGGAGGAACGACCCGGGGAGGACGTCGAGCGCCCCGTGCTCGGGCGCGCCGCGACCCATCGCGCCGCCGTTGTGGCGCACCTCGACCGAGAGCAGCTGCGATCCCGAGTCGGGACCGACGGCGCCGAGGAGGGCGTCGATGCCCTCGTCCGGGAGGTCGCCGAGCAACATGCTCTGGCCCGTGTAGGGGGAGGGTTCGGGCGGGTCCATGTGGAGCTCGGCGATGCCGGCGGGCGGCTGCGTGGCGAAGGTGTCCATCGCCGGCCCCATCCCGCGCAGCGGTGCCAGCACCTCGCTCGCCTCGGCCTCGGGCAGCAGCGCCACCGCCTCGACGATCGCGAACGAGTTGCCGCGCATCGGCTCGGGGATCTCCGGGATCGGCGGGAAGTGCATCACCCGGGCGACCGAGGTCACCTCGTCCGGCGCCGTCGCGGTGAACTCATGCCAGGCGTGCAGCACCTCACCGGCGCGCTCGACCGGGAAGAAGACCGCCCCGGCGAAGACCTCGCCGATCGGGAGCAGCTCGAACTCGATCGCCGTGACGATGCCGAAGTTGCCGCCGCCGCCGCGCAGCGCCCAGAAGAGCTCCGGGTCGTTGTCGGCGTCCACCCTCCGTTCGACGCCTGCGGCGTCGACCAGCTCGACCGCGGTCACCCGATTGGCCTGCAGGCCGTGCCTGCGTCCGTACCAGCCGACGCCGCCGCCGAGGCTATAGCCGACGACGCCGACGAACGGCGTCGAGCCGTGGCAGGCGGCGAGGCCGATCTCCGAGGCCTGGGGCACCACGTCGTCCCAGAGCGCGCCGGCGCCGACCCGGCTGATCCGCCGCTCGGCGTCGATCGAGACCGTGTCGAGCGCCACGGTGCGGACCAGCAGCGTGTCGGCAAGATCGCCCAGCGATTCCGCCGTATGGCCGGTCCGCTGGGCTCCGATCCGCAACCCCTCGGCCTTCGCGTACTCGACCGCCGCAACCACGTCGGCGCCGCTCTGCGGCGTCACGATCGCGGCAGGCGCCTGCTCAAGCAGCACGTTGAAGGCGCCGCGGTGCTCGGTGTAGCCGTCGCTCCCCGGTCTCAGTAGGTCGATAGCCATCGTTTGGTCCCCTTTCTGTGGACGAGCTCCGGCGTCTCCGTCGCCGGGGGGACGATGCTCGCAGGTTCAGGCAAAAGTGGTGTGGACGACCTCGTCACCGCGGGCGACGAAGAGGTCGCTGACGAGGGCGGGCGGAAAGAGGCCCTGGGCCGCCACGCCCGGGTCTGCCTCGAGCCGCGCCGCCAGCGCCGCCGGATCGTCGAGCCCGGGGCCGCGGTAGTCGGCGATCAGGCCGCCATCGGGGCTGGGCGGGGTGTCCGGGCGCAGGGCGACGTCGTCGCCGAGGCGGGCCAGGGTCGAGGCGAGGCCGAAGGCGAAGAGCTCCAGCGGTACCGGCCAGGTGAACTTCTCCACCGGCTTCGAGGAGTCGGCGATGACGACGAAGCGCGCCGCCGCGCCGGCCACGATCTTCTCGCGCAGGTGGGCGCCGCCGCCGCCCTTGATCAGCCAGCCGTCGGGGGTCACCTCGTCGGTGCCGTCGATCGCGATGTCGAGGCGGGCGAGGGTGTCGAAGTCCTCGACCGGGATGCCGAGCGAGCGCGCCTGGTCGGCGGTCGCGGGTGAGGTGGCGACGCAGCGGATGCCGGTGAGGTCACGGCGGGCGATCGCCGGGAGCAGGTGGGCGACGGTCGAGCCGGTGCCGAGGCCGACCGTCATCCCGCTCTCGACCAGCTCGGCCGCCGCCTCGGCGGCGAGTCGCTTCTCGGCGTCGGCGCTCACGGTGCCGCGACTTTATTCGGCTACGCTGGACGTCCGCGTCCACAGCCAGAACCAGGAGTCGAGACACCCAGATGACCGTCACCCCCACGCAGGACTACAAAGTCGCCGACATCGGCCTCGCCGAGTTCGGTCGCAAGGAGATCTCGCTGGCCGAGGTCGAGATGCCGGGGCTGATGCAGACGCGGGAGGAGTTCGGCGCCGCCCAGCCGCTGAAGGGCGCCCGGATCACCGGTTCGCTGCACATGACGGTCCAGACCGCGGTGCTGATCGAGACCCTGGTCGCGCTCGGCGCCGAGGTGCGCTGGGCGAGCTGCAACATCTTCTCGACCCAGGATCACGCGGCGGCGGCGATCGCGGCGGCGGGCATCCCCGTCTACGCCTGGAAGGGCGAGACGCTGGAGGAGTACTGGTGGTGCACCGAGCAGGCGCTGGCCTGGCCCGACGAGGACGGCCCGAACATGATCCTCGACGACGGCGGCGACGCGACGCTGCTGGTCCACAAAGGCGTCGAGTACGAGGCGGCGGGCGCGGTGCCCGACCCCTCGACCGCCGACTCGGAGGAGTTCCGGATCGTGCTGGAGACGCTGCAGCGCTCGCTGGAGTCCGACGCGACCCGCTGGACGCGGGCGGCGGCCGTGATCCAGGGCGTCACCGAGGAGACGACGACCGGCGTCCACCGCCTCTACCAGCTCGCCCAGGCCGGGCAGCTGCTGTTCCCGGCGATCAACGTCAACGACTCGGTCACCAAGTCGAAGTTCGACAACCTCTACGGCTGCCGCCACTCGCTGATCGACGGGATCAACCGGGCGACCGACGTGATGATCGGCGGCAAGGTCGCGGTCGTCTGCGGCTACGGCGACGTCGGCAAGGGCTGCGCCTCGTCGCTGCGCGGCCAGGGCGCGCGGGTGATCGTCACCGAGATCGACCCGATCTGCGCGCTGCAGGCCTCGATGGAGGGCTACGAGGTGCGCAGGCTAGACGACGTGGTCGAGACCGCCGACATCTTCGTCACGGCCACCGGCAACAAGGACATCATCACCGTCGACCACATGGCGAAGATGAAGCACAACGCGATCGTCGGCAACATCGGCCACTTCGACAACGAGATCGAGATGGCGGCGCTGGAAGCCTCCGACGCGGAGCGCACCAACATCAAGCCGCAGGTCGACGAGTGGAAGTTCGCCGACGGCCACTCGATCATCGTCCTTTCCGAAGGGCGGCTGCTGAACCTCGGCAACGCGACCGGCCACCCGAGCTTCGTGATGTCGAACTCCTTCACCAACCAGGTGATCGCCCAGATGGAGCTCTTCACCCGGCCCGAGGAGTTCGCCGCCAAGGAGGTCTACATCCTCCCCAAGCACCTCGACGAGAAGGTCGCCCGCCTCCACCTCGCGTCACTCGGCGTCGACCTCACCGAGCTGACGCCCGACCAGTCCGCTTATCTCGGCGTCCCGGTCGAGGGCCCCTTCAAGCCCGACCACTACCGGTACTGAGGCGCCTGGGGCGCGGTGGACGCGCGGATCTGGATCTCGGCGGGGGGTGCGGCGCCGCGGTCGGTGCCGCTGGTGGGGGAGCGGATGGTGATCGGGCGCTCGCCCGACGCCGATCTGCAGCTCGACGACGAGGCGGTGTCGTGGAACCACCTGGAGATCGAGCGGCGCGGGCAGGTGCTGATGGCCGCCGACCTCGACAGCCGCAACGGCACGGCACTGAACGGTGAGCCGCTCGACCGGCCGCGGCGGCTGCGCGACGGCGACACGCTGATCGTCGGCGGCCACCGGCTGGAAATCTCGACCGCCGGCAGCCCGACGCCGGTGGCCGCGACCGTCGCGGCGGGCGAGCCGGGGGTGGCGCTGAGCGAGGAGGAGCGGGCGACCGCCGCGGCGTTGGTGGCGCCCTACAGAAGCGAGGGCGCCTTCGCCGGACGCCCCGCGACGCGCGCCGAGATCGCCGCCGAGCTCCACGTCTCGGAGCGCACCGCGCAGCGTAGGCTCGATGCCCTGGCGGTGAAACTCGAGGTCGGCGGCGACGCCGGCCGCGATCGCCCCCGCCAGATCGCCGCCCGCGTGATCGAGCTCGGCCTCGACCGCCGCTAGAAGTCACGCCCCCTCAACCTGGTGGCCCGGAGCGAGCCAGACGTGGCCCGGTGGGTGGCGGCGGTGTCGTTGGCCGGTACGGCCCGTGGGCCGAGCATCGGTGGCGTCAAGTCATCGACGCTCGAAAGGAACCTCAGATGTCACTCCGCAAGACCCTTATCGCTGCCGCCTCCGTCCTCGCCGCCTTCCTCGCGGTGTTGCCGATCGGCGCCTCCGCCGCGACCCACCGACAAGGTGCGGTCGTCCTCTCCTGGACCAAGACGGTCGAAGGGAAGGAAGAAGGCGGCCTCTACGCGATCCGCGACGGCCACGAAAACCAGCTGACCGAAAACCCCGCCGATTCCGAACCGTCTTTCTCCGCCGACGGGCGGACCATCGCCTTCGCCCGCGAAGGCCACATCTACACGGTCCGCCCCGACGGCTCGGGTGAGCGGCGCCTGACCAGCGGCACGACCGTCGACTCGCGCCCGCAGATCTCGCCGAACGATCGCTTCGTGCTCTTCGAGCGCCGTGCCGCCACGGGCGAACCGGCCCAGCTCTACACGGTGCCCGCGGGTGGCGGCGCCGCCTCGCCGCTCGCTCCCGATGCCGACGAAGAGACCGAAGCGCGGTTCTCCCCGGACGGCTCGAAGATCGTCTTCGTCCGTCGCTCCACCGTCGACGGCAGCCCCGACGACGACCTCTGGTCGGTCCGCCCGAACGGGGCCGGCCTCAGCCGCCTCACCCGCACCGCCAACGTCGACGAGTTCGACCCGCGTTACTTCGCCGGCGGCATCGTCTTCAGTCGCGGCAACGCCTCCGAAGGCGCGGCGGGATACGCCGACATCTACACGATGAAGGCGAACGGCCGGAAGGTGAAGCCACTCGTCCGCGGCGCCGGGTCGGCCTACGTCGAAGACGTCTCGCCGCAGGGGCACACGCTGATCTTCCGCCGCGACCGCGGCCTCTGGGTGAAGAAGATCGGTCCGGCGCGGGGCAGGAAGCTCGCCGAACTGCCGGACGGCTCGCAGACCAATTCGGTCTTCTCCTCCGACGGGAAGTCCGTGGCGACGCTGATCGACGGCCGCGAATACCAGGAGCTGGTGTCGATCGACGTCGCCACCGGCCGCAAGACCGACCTCGAATCCGCCGCCCCGAGCGAAGGTGCCGAGATCGGCCCGGTGATCGACTGGCAGCCGGTGCGGTGAGGGGATTGGGGGAAGCCACCGGGCGGTATAAACCGCCCGGTGGCCCCGGACCTTGCCGTCGGTGACGAAGTCGCCGGATATCGCATAGACGCCCGCATCGCCCGCGGTGGCATGGGCGTCGTCTACCGCGCCACCCACCTTGGCCTCGACCGCCCGGTGGCGCTGAAGGTGATCGCCCGCGAGCTCGCGGGCGATGCCTCGTTCCGGGAGCGCTTCCTGCGCGAGTCGCGGCTGGCGGCGCGGCTCGACCACCCGGCGGTGATCCCGGTCTTCGACTCGCGCGAGGTCGACGGTGAGCTGATCGTCGCGATGCGCCTGGTCGAGGGCGGCGACCTGCGCGGGCTGATCGACCGCGAGGGGCCGCTGCCGCCGGAGCGGGCGACCGCGCTCCTCGGCCAGGTGGCGGCGGCGCTCGACGCCGCGCACGCGGCCGGGATCGTCCACCGCGACGTGAAGCCGCACAACGTCCTGGTCGAAGGCGACCGTGCCTACCTCTCGGATTTCGGCCTCGCCAAGGCCGTCGACGAGAGCGCCGCCTCTACCGCCTCGGTGGTCGGCACCGCCGCCTACATGTCACCGGAGCAGTGGCGCGGGGAGGCCGTCGGGCCGGCCGCCGACATCTACAGCCTCGGTTGCGTCCTCTTCGAGGCGGTGACCGGGGTCGTCCCCTACGCGCGCGCCGACGCCGATCCCGAGTCGACCCCACGCCTGCCACAGGGCCTCGAGGGCGCGATCGAGCGCGCCACCGCGCCCCGCCCCGAGGACCGCTTCCCGACCGCCACCGCCCTGATCGGCGCCGCGAGCGCCGCCGGCTCCGGCGAGCGCCCAACCAAGGTCCTGAGCCCGCAAGCTCGGTCGTCCTTTGGCCCGGCCCACCCGGCGCGGTCGACCGTAGGCCCGGTGGACGGGCCAAAGGACGACCACGCGGCGGGGACCGGGCCAAAGGACGACCGCGGGGTGGGGGGTTTGAGCGCTCGTCTGAAGAGGTGGCGGGTGCTGGTGGCTGTGGTGGGGCTCGTTGTCTTGGCGGCGCTCGTAGCGGGCGTGCTGCTGCTCACCCCGGGCGGCGGGGGACCTTCGGTCGCGGCGCCGGTCGCGATCGGGAAGGCGCCGCTGCGGATCGCGGCGGGGTCGGAAAAGATCTGGGTGCTCTCCGAACCGGAAGGGACGTTGACCCGGATCGACGCCGAATCGGACGAGATCGAAGGCGCGCCGATCGACCTCGGGGTAGGGGTCGCCGCGGTCGCGGTCGGCGGCGGCTCGGTCTGGGTGACCGACGCGCGCACCGGGCAGCTGCTCCGCGTCGACGACCAGACCGGCACCGTCACCCAGCGGATCGAGATCGGCGGCCGGCCTGGGCCGGTCGTCTACGGCGGTGGCCGCGTCTGGGTCGCGGACACGGCGGGAGCCGGGATCACCGCGGTCAATGCCCAGGGCGGCCGCGTCGTCCGCCGCCGGCTCCCGCCGCACGTCGCGCCGCTCCGCCTCGCCACCGGCGCCGGCGGCCTCTGGGTCTCGAGCGCCGCCACCGGCACCGTCCGCCGCATCGATCTCGGCACCTTCGCCCTCGGCGAACCGATCCCGGCGGGCCGCCGCCCGGCGGGGATCACCGTCGGCGACGGCCTGGTCTGGGTCGCCGACGCCCGCTCCGACACCGTCACCCGCGTCGATCCCTCCCTGCAGGCGGTCAGCGGCGCGCCCACCCCGGTCGGCGAACGCCCGGGCGGCATCGACGCCGGCACCAGCGCGGTCTGGGTGACGGTCGCAGGCGAAGACGCGGTGCGCCGGCTCGAGCTCCCGTCCGGCGAACCGGAAGGCGGCCCGATCGGCGTCGGACCCGAACCGGGCGCGATCGCGGTCGGCGTCACCGCGGTCTGGGTCGCCAACGACGGTGACGGGACCGTAACCAGGATCGAACCCTGAGGACTAGGATCGTCGTCCATGCCGGGTGACATCGACCAGCTCTGCATCAACACGATCCGCACGCTGTCGATCGACGCGATCCAGAAGGCCGACTCCGGCCATCCGGGGACGCCGATGGCGATGGCCCCGGTCGCCTACGCGCTCTGGCAGCGTCACCTGCGCTTCGACCCCGAGGACCCGATCTGGCCCGGCCGCGACCGCTTCGTCCTCTCCGCCGGCCACGCCTCGATGTTGCTCTACTCGATGCTCCACCTGGCCGGGGTCAAGGCGGTCGACCCCGACTACGAGGTGGTCGGCACCGAGGCGGTGAGCCTCGCCGACATCGAACGCTTCCGCCAGCTCGACTCGCGCTGCCCCGGCCACCCCGAGTACCGCTGGACCTCCGGGGTCGAGACGACCACCGGCCCGCTCGGCCAGGGCGTCGCCACCTCGGTCGGGATGGCGATCGCCTCGAAGTGGCTGCACGCGACCTACGACTCCGGCGGCGCCGACCTCTTCGACTTCGACACCTACGCGCTGGCCGGCGACGGCTGCCTGATGGAGGGGGTGTCGAACGAGGCCGCCTCGCTGGCCGGCCACCTGCGCCTCGACAACCTCTGCTGGATCTATGACAACAACCACATCACGATCGACGGCAAAACGCGGCTCACCTACGAAGACGATGTCGCCGCCCGCTTCATGGGCTACGGCTGGAACGTCACCCGGGTCGGCGACGCCAACGACCTCACCCTGCTCGATCGCGCCTTCGAGGACTTCAAGCGGGAGACCGATCGGCCGACCCTGATCATCGTCGACAGCCACATCGGCTGGGGCTCGCCGCACAAGCAGGACACCGCGGCCGCCCACGGCGAGCCGCTCGGCGTCGAGGAGGTGCGCGAGACCAAGCGCGTCTACGGCTGGCCCGAGGACGCCCAGTTCCTCGTCCCCGACGGCGTCCGCGAGCACTTCGCCGCCGGCGTCGGCAGGCGCGGCGCCGAGGCGCACGCCGCCTGGATGCTCCGTTTCGAGGCCTTCAAGGCCGAATCGCCGGAGCTCGCCGGGCAGATCGACGCGATGCAGCGGCGCGAGCTCCCCGCCGGCTGGGACGCCGCGATCCCCGGCTTCGACCCCGACGAAGCGAAGGGGATGGCGACCCGCAAGGCCTCCAACCAGGTCGAGAACGCGATCGCGCAGAACCTGCCGTGGCTCATCGCCGGCTCCGCCGACCTAACCGACTCGACCTCGGTCCGCCTCACCTTCGACGGCAGCGCCGATCTCGAGCCCGGCAGCTACGCCGGCCGCCAGCTCCACTTCGGCATCCGCGAGCACGAGTCGGCGGCGATCTCGAACGGCCTCTCGCTGACCAAGGTCCGCCCGCTCTGGTCGACCTACCTCACCTTCTCCGACTACGCCCGCCCGGCGATCCGCCTCTCCTCGCTGATGGAGCTGCCGGTCATCCACGTCTTCACCCACGACTCGATCGGCCTCGGCGAGGACGGCCCGACCCACCAGCCGGTCGAGCAGATCGCCTCGCTGCGGGCGATCCCCGGCCTCGACGTGATCCGCCCCGCCGACGCCAACGAGGTCGCCGAGGCCTGGCGCCTGGCGATCGATCGCCACCACCAGCCGGTGGCCCTGATCCTGACCCGCCAGGACGTGCCGATCTTCGACCGCACGAGATACGCGAGCGCCGAGGGCGTGCGGCGCGGCGGCTATGTGCTCGCCGATGCGCCCGGCGGCGATCCCGAGGTCATCCTGATCGCGACCGGCTCCGAGGTCTCCCTCGCCCTCGCCGCCCACGAGGAGCTGGCCGCCGCCGCCACCCGCTCGCGCGTCGTGTCGCTCCCCTGCTGGGAGCTCTTCGACCGCCAGGACCAGGCCTACCGCGACGAGGTCCTGCCGCCCGCCATCCGCGCCCGGGTCTCGATCGAGGAGGCCTCGACCCTCGGCTGGGACCGTTGGGTGGGTCCGGAGGGTGCAATGGTGGGTATGCATACCTTCGGCAGCTCGGCGCCGCTGAAGGACGTGATGAACGAGTTCGGGTTCACCCCCGACAAAGTCGTCGAGGCGGCCCGCGGCGCGATCGAGCGCGCCGCTCGGATCGAAACTTAGTAGCGAGGACAAGGAGAAGACCATGAAGGCCACGCAGCAACTGCACGAGCTCGGCCAGAGTCTCTGGGTCGACAACATCACCCGCGGGATGCTCCGCGAAGGCACCCTGAAGGGGTACATCGACGACCTCTCGGTCACCGGGCTGACCTCCAACCCGACGATCTTCGACAAGGCGATCGGCGCCGGCGCCGGCTACGACGAGCAGATCTCCCAGGTGAGTGGCGCGGCCGAGGACGACGGCGGCCCCGGCGCCGACTCCAACGAGAACGTCTTCTTCGAGCTCGCGATCGCCGACCTGCGCGACGCCGCCGACCTCTTCGCCGACGTCCATACCCGCACCGCGGGGGTCGACGGCTTCGTCTCGCTCGAGGTCTCGCCGTTGCTCGCCGACGACACCGAGGCGACGATCGAGCAGGCGGCGAAGCTCCACGCCAAGGCTGCGCGCGAGAATCTCTTCATCAAGATCCCCGGCACCCCGGCCGGCCTCCCGGCGATCGAGGAGTCGATCTTCGCCGGCATCCCGATCAACGTCACCCTGCTCTTCGACGACCGCCAGTACCTCGCCGCCGCCGACGCCTACATGAAGGGGATCGAACGGCGGATCGAGGCCGGACTCGACCCGGTGGTCGGCTCGGTCGCCTCGATCTTCATGTCGCGCTGGGACGTGGCGGTCGCCGAGGAGGTCCCCGCCGAGCTGAAGAACCGACTCGGGATCGCGATCGGCGGGCGCGCCTTCCGCGCCTACCGCGAGCTGCTCGATTCCGACCGCTGGATGCAGCTCGCCAACAAGGGCGCCCGGGCCCAGCGACTGCTCTGGGCGAGCACCGGGACCAAGGACCCCGACGCCTCCGACACCCTCTACATCGAGGCCTTCGCCTCGCCCTTCACGGTGAACACCATGCCCGACAAGACGCTCGAGGCCTTCGCCGACCACGGTGCGCTCGGCGATCTGATGGACCCGACCGGCGGCGGCTCCGAGCTGACCCTGAAAGAGTTCGAAGGGGCGGGGATCGACCTCGCGGCGCTCGCCGAGCGCCTCCAGAAGGAGGGCAAAGAGAGCTTCAACAAGTCCTGGGAAGAGCTCCTCAAGACGATCTCCTCGAAGCGCGGGGTGACGGCCGGGTGAGCCCCGCCGCCGGGTCCCTGCGCGAGGCGCCCGCCTGGGGGCGCCTGCAGACGCATTTCGCCGACGTCCGCAACCTCCACCTGCGCGATCTCTTCGACGCCGATCCGGAGCGCGGCGAGCGCCTCGTCGCCGACGGGGCCGGGCTCTTCCTCGACTTCTCGAAGAATCGGATCACCGACGAGACGCTCTTGCTGCTCGGCGAGCTGGCCCGCGAACGGGGCGTCGCCGAGCGCCGCGAAGCGATGTTCCGCGGCGAGCACATCAACGTCTCCGAGGACCGCGCCGTGCTCCACGTCGCGCTCCGCATGCCGCGCGGGCGCTCGCTGATCGTCGACGGCGTCGACGTCGTCAAGGAGGTGCACGAGACGCTCGACCGGATGGGCGCCTTCTGCGAGCGGGTGCGCGACGGCGAGTGGCGCGGCCACACCGGCAAGCCGATCCGCAACGTGGTCAACGTCGGCATCGGCGGCTCCGACCTCGGCCCGGTGATGGCCTACGAGGCCCTCCGCCACTATTCGAACCGGGAGATGACCTTCCGCTTCGTCTCCAACATCGACGGCACCGACTTCGTCGAGTGCACCCGCGATCTCGACCCGCAGGAGACGCTCTTCGTGATCTCCTCGAAGACCTTCACCACGCTGGAGACGATGACCAACGCGCACTCGGCGCGCGACTGGACGCTGGCCGGGTTGGGCGGCGAGGAAGAGGCGATCGCCAAGCACTTCGTCGCCGTCTCGACCAACGCCGAGGAGGTCGGCAAGTTCGGCATCGACACCGACAACATGTTCGGCTTCTGGGAGTGGGTCGGCGGCCGCTACTCGATGGATTCGGCGATCGGCCTCTCGACGATGCTGGCGATCGGTCCGGCTCGCTTCGGCGAGATGCTGGCCGGCTTCCACGCGATGGACGAGCACTTCCAGGAGGCCGAGGCGGGCGCCAACCTACCGCTGATCATGGGCCTCCTGAGCGTCTGGTACGGGGATTTCTTCGGCGCCGAAACCTGCGGCGTCTTCCCCTACGACCAGTACCTGCACCGCTTCCCCGCCTACCTCCAGCAGCTGACGATGGAGTCGAACGGCAAGCACGTCACCCTGACCGGCGAGCATGTCGACTACGACACCGGCGCGATCTTCTGGGGCGAGCCGGGGACCAACGGCCAGCACAGCTTCTACCAGCTGATCCACCAGGGGACGCGGCTGATCCCGGCCGACTTCATCGGCTTCGCCCACTCGCTGAACGAGCTCGGCGACCACCACGACAAGCTGATGTCGAACGTCTTCGCCCAGGGCCAGGCGCTCGCCTTCGGCAAGACGCCGGAGCAGGTGCGCGAGGAAGGGACGCCGGAGGCGGTCGTCCCGCACCGGGTGATGGAGGGCAACCGGCCCTCGAACACGATCCTCGCCGAGCGCCTCGACCCGGAGGCCCTCGGCGCCCTGGTCGCCCTCTATGAGCACAGCGTCTTCACCCAGGGCGCCGTCTGGGGGATCGACAGCTTCGACCAGTGGGGGGTGGAGCTGGGCAAGGAACTGGCGAAGGCGATCATCCCCGAGCTCGAGTCCGCCGCGGAGCCGCGACTCCACCACGACAGCTCGACCAACGCGCTGATCCGCCGCTACCGGAACATGCGTCGGGGGATCTAATCCGTCACAGACAGGCGCCTGCGCGGGGAGTAGCGTTCCGCTCCCATGGCCCTGCTCGGTGCGCTTCCGACAGCTGTGTCGGCAAGTAGCAATCTGCTCGCCGCCCGCGAGCAGATGGCCTTCACCCTCGGTTTCCACATCGTCCTCTCCTGCCTCGGCGTGGCCCTGCCGGCGACGATCCTGGTCGCCAACTACATCGGCCTGAGGCGTAAGAACGACGACGCGCTCGAGCTCGCCCAGCGCTGGTCGAAGGCGATGGCGGTCACCTTCGCGGTCGGCGCCGTCACCGGCACCGTCCTCACCTTCGAGTTCGGCCTGCTCTGGCCGCACTTCATGGAACGGTTCGGAGCGGCCTTCGGGGTCGCCTTCGGGATCGAGGGGCTCTTCTTCTTCCTCGAGGCGATCTTCCTCGCGATCTACATCTACGGCTGGAAGCGGCTGTCGCCATGGGCCCACTTCTGGTCCGGCGTGCCGATGTTCTTCACCGGGATCGGCGGCGCCTTCTCGGTCGTCGCCGCCAACTCTTGGATGAACCAGCCACAGGGCTTCGTCCTCGACGCGGCGGGCAAGGTGACCTCGGTCGAACCGATCGAAGTGATCTTCAACCCGGCGACGCCCTACGAGGTCCCGCACATGATCCTCGCCGCCTACATGGTGGTCGGCTTCCTGGTCGCCTCGATCTACGCGGTCGGGATGCTGAAAGGACGGCGCGACCGGCTGCACCGGCTCGGCCTCCTGATCCCGCTGACGATCGCCTGCATCGCGACCCCGTTCCAGCTCCTGGTCGGCGACACCGCGGCGCGCTCCGTCGCCAACGACCAGCCCGCCAAGTTCGCGGGGATGGAGTGCATCCAGGAAACCGGCGGGCACCAGACCGAGTACATCGGCGGCATCTGCACCTCGGACGGGGTGAAGCTGGCGATCCCGATCCCGGATCTCGACTCCTTCCTGGTCGGCTTCAGCCCCGACACCAAGGTGACCGGGCTCGACTCGATCCCCAAGGACGAACGGCCGCCGGCCAACACCCTCCTGCACCTCTCCTTCGACGCGATGGTCGGGATCGGCACGGCGCTGCTGCTGCTCGGCCTCTGGCTGCTCTGGTCCTGGTGGCGGCGGCGCGACATCCCGCAGACGCGGTGGTTCCTGCGCGCCGTGGCGGTCTCCGGCGCGGGCGCGGTGCTGGCGCTGTGGGCGGGCTGGATCGTCACCGAGGTCGGCCGCCAACCGTGGATCGTCAACGGCTACATGAAAACCTCGGAAGCGGTGACCCAGGCGAGCGGCCTCTGGGCGGCGTTCGCCTTCACGCTGCTCCTCTACGGAGCGATCGGGACGATCGCGATCCTCGTCCTGCGGCGGATGTCGAAGCGCTGGCGCGAGGATGCCGAGGGCGCCGGGGACGTCGCCTCCCCCTACGGGCCGCCGACCGCGGGGGTCGGGGCGTGAGCGGGGTGGCCTCATGAGCACCGCCGCGGCCGTGATCCTCTGGACCGGCGCCACCTTCTACGCGATCTTCGGCGGCGCCGATTTCGGCGGCGGCTTCTGGGACCTGATCGCGGGCGGGCCGGAGAAGGGGGAGCGGCCGCGGATGCTGATCCAGCGCGCGCTGACCCCAGTCTGGGAGGCAAACCATGTCTGGCTGATCTTCATCCTGGTCGTGCTCTGGACGGCGTTCTCGCAGGCCTTCAGCGCGATCTTCACCACCCTCTACGTGCCGCTGACGCTGGCGGCGCTGGGGATCGTCCTGCGGGGCTGCGGCTTCGCCTTCCGCAAAGCGGTCGAAGGGCTGGAGGCGCGCCGCGCCGCGGGCGCCACCTTCGCCCTCTCCTCGGTGATCACGCCGTTCTTCATGGGCACCGTGGTCGGCGCGATCGCCGCCGGCAACGTCCCCGCGAATGGCGCCGGAGACGCCTTCTCGACCTGGCTCCAGCCGCTGCCGCTCTTCATCGGCGCGATGTTCGTCGCCACCAGCGCCTACCTGGCCGCCGTCTTCCTGGTCGGCGACGCGCGCCGCGCCGAGGACCACGAGATGGAGAGCTACTTCGAGAAACGGGCGCTGGCCGCCGCCGCCGTCGCCGGGATCTTCGCCGTCGTCGGATTAATCGCCCTGCACTCCGAAGGCCACTACGTCTACAACCGCCTCGTCCACGAGGGGCTGCCGCTGGTGATCATCTCGGCGGTCTGCGGCATCGGCATGCTCGGCGTGCTGCTGAGCGGCGGCCGGTCGCTCCTCCGCCCGCTCGCCGCGGGCGCCGTGGTGGCGGTGATCTGGGGCTGGTTCGTCGCCCAGTTCCCCTACCTGCTGCCGACCTCGCTGACGATCAGCCAGGCCGCCGCCCCCGACGCCACCCTGAGCGCGATCTTCGTCGTCTTCGGCATCGCCTGCGTCCTGGTCCTGCCCGCGCTCTTCCTGCTCTACGTACTGGCGCAGAGCGACATGCTCGAACACGACAGCTAGCCACCAGCTGTTCCTTATGCGCCATATAGGCGCATAAGGAACAGCTGAGCGCGATCGGCTAGCGTCCCTCGCGATGGCGGGTCAGATCAGGGCGGTCCTCTGGGACATCGACGGGACGCTCATCTCCACGGGCGGCGCCGGTGCGGTCGCCTGGCAACGTGCCTTCGAGGAGCTCTACGGGGTCGAAGCCAACATCGACGAACACACCCGGGCCGGGATGACCGACCCGGAAATCACCGAGATCATCTTCGACGAGGTGATCGGGCGACAGGGCACGTCGGAGGAGCAGGCGAAGGTCGTCGCCAAATACCTTGAGCACATGCCCGACGCGGTGGCCGAATCGACGGGCTACGAAGTGAAGCCGGGGATCGCCGAGATCCTCCCGCGGCTCGCCGGGGAAGGCGTCGTGCAGGGGATCGTCACCGGCAATGTCGAGCCCGCGGCGCGGATCAAGCTTGTCCGCGGCGACCTCGACAGATACTTCACCTTCGGCGGCTACGGCTCCGACGACCGCGACCGGGTCAAGGTGACGCAGCGCGCGATCGAGCGGGGGGGAGAGGTGGCGGGCGCGCCGCTCGACCTCGCCGCGACGATCGCGGTCGGCGACACGCCGCGCGACGTCAGCGCCGGCCACGGCGCCGGCATCCGCGTGGTCGGCGTCGCCACCGGCGCCTACTCGGTCGCCGAACAGGAAGCGGCGGGCGCCGACTGGGCGATCGCCGACGTCACGAGCGGCTTCCCCGCATGACGCGTGCCGCGACGCGTGCTTCCGAGTTTGCAGGGTCATATGACCCGCCAAGCTCGGAAGCACTCCGCGGTGCTTCCGAGCTTCCCCGCCATATGTGGCGGAAAAGCTCGGAAGCACGGCTTGGGGACCTGGCGCGGCTGCGGCGGGTGCGGGACCGCATCGATCGCGAGTACGCGCGGCCGCTCGACGTCGAGGCGCTCGCCCGTGGGGCGCATATGTCGTCCGGACATCTCAGCCGGCAGTTCCGCGCCGCCTACGGCGAGTCGCCCTACAGCTACCTGATGACCCGTCGGATCGAGCGGGCGATGGCGCTGCTGCGGCGCGGCGACCTCAGCGCGACCGAGGTCTGCTTCGAGGTCGGCTGCTCCTCGCTCGGCACCTTCACCACCCGCTTCACCGAACTCGTCGGGATGCCACCCGGCGCCTACCGACGGGCGGAGGCGGACCGGGCAACCGCGGAGATGCCCTCGTGCCTCTCCCGGCAGGTCACCAGACCGACCAGGGTCGCAGCATCGGTCAGGAATCGAGAAGTCAGCGCAGCCGGCCCCGGCTAGCGTGGCCCCGTCCACAGATCAAAGGAGTTCCGCATGGCCGCCTCGTTCACGGTCGAGCGCAGCACCACCATCGACGCACCGCCCGCGGCCGTCTACGAGCGGATCGTCGACTTCCATCGCTGGTCCGCCTGGTCCCCGTTCGAGGAGCTCGATCCGGAGATGCGGCGGACCTTCGAAGGACCGGCCTCCGGGCCGGGCTCGATCTACCACTGGTCCGGCAACATGAAAGCCGGGGCCGGGCTGATGGAGATGGTCGAGGCGGTTCCCGGCCAAAAGGTGGTGATCGACCAGCGCAACTTCAAGCCGACGAAGTCGCGGGCCGAGGTCACCTTCTCGCTCGCCCCCGTCGGCGAGGGCACCTCGGTCACCTGGTCGATGGTGGGACGGTCGACGACCACCACCAAGCTGATGGGGATCTTCAGATCGATGGACAGGATGATCGGGCCGGTCTTCGAGAAGGGGCTGGCGAACCTGAAGGCCGACAGCGAAGGAGCCTGACCATGGACATCAACATCTATTCCGCCTTTCTCCCCCACACCGACGGCGACGCGGCGCTCGCCTTCTACCGCGACCTGCTCGGCTTCGAGCTGCGGCAGGACGTCGGCTACGGCGGGATGCGCTGGCTGACGGTCGGCCCGCCCGACCAGCCCGGGGTCTCGATCGTCCTCTATCCACCCGAGGCCGACACCGGCGTCACCGACGACGAGCGCCGCACGATCGCCGAGATGATGGCGAAGGGCAGCTACGGCCGGATCACGTTCGCCAGCAAGGATCTCGACGGCGTCTTCGAGCAGCTCGCCGCCGCCGACGTCGACGTGGTCGAAGAGCCGACCGACCAGCCCTACGGCATCCGCGACTGCGCCGTCCGCGACCCGGCCGGGAACCTGATCCGCATCAACCAGCTGACCTGAGCACCTAGGACAGCTCGCAGCGCGCCTGGTAGATCGAGGTGAACCCCTTCTCGAAGCCGTTGCGGGCGGCGCGCAGATAGAGGCGCCAGACGCGGATCCGTTCCGGCCCGGCGAGTTGCGTCGCCCGCTCCAGGTTCGCGTCGAGGCGCTCGGCCCAGTGGCGGAGCGTCTCGGCGTAGTCGAGGCGGAAGTCCTCGACGTGGTGGACCTCGAAGCCCGCCCGCTCCAGCGCCAGCAGCACCCGTGAGAGGTGGAGCGGCGCGGCGTCGGGGAAGACGTAGCGCTCCGAAAAGGCCCCCGCCTCGGCGTCGGTGTGGCGCAGCCGGGCGATCGCGTGGTTGAGGAGCCGGCCGCCCGGCTCGAGCAGCGCCGCCAGCGTCTGCGCGTACTCGTCGATCTGGACCGCGCCGACGTGCTCCGCCATCCCGATCGAGGAGATCGCGTCGAAGCGTTCGCCGATCAGGTCGCGGTAGTCCATCACCCGGATGTCGACCCGGTCGCCGACCCCGGCCGCCTCGGCGCGGCGGCGCGCCTCCTCGGCCTGCGGCGCCGACAGCGTGATGCCGACCACCTCGGCGCCGTGCTCCTTGGCGGCGCGGATCGCGAAGCTGCCCCAGCCGCAGCCGACGTCGAGCACCCGCTCGCCGGGCTGGATCGCGAGCTTGCGGGCGACCATCTCGAGCTTCGTCACCTGCGCCTCCTCGAGCGTCGTCGCACCGCCCTGGCTGAAGACCGCGCAGCTGTAGGTCATCGACTCGTCGAGGAAGAGCGAGAAGAACTCGTTGGAGACGTCGTAGTGATGGCGGACGGCGCGGGCGTCGCGCTCCTTGCTGTGGCGGCGGCCGCTGGGGACGAGCTCGGCGGCGGGGCGCGGCGGCGGTGCGGTGATCCCCGCGGCGCGTACGGCGCCGATCAGCAGGGCGCGCTTGTCGGCGCCGTCGAGGGAGGGCGGCTGCCAGCCGTCGAGCAGGGCGATCACCGCGTCGATGTCGTCGACCTCGAGCTCGCCGGAGACGTAGGCGCGGCCGAGCCCGAGCTGCCCCGGCGCGCGCAGCGCGTGGGCCGCGGCGCGTGGCGAGCGCACCGTGAAGGTCGGGCCCTCGCCGGCGGTGGCGGGGAGGACGGAGCCATCCCAGAAGCGCACGGTGAAGGGGCGGTCGGGGATGCGCGCGGCGATCTCGCGGCGCAGCGGTGCGGTGTTGGCAAACGGCATCGGTGCGGGACCCTAGCGTTCACTCGGCGCCGGAAACGGCTCGAACGCTCAATCTAAATGTTTAAGGAGCCCTGGCCAAATGCCGGCGAGCGTCCCTATCATCGCCGGCCATGCCCGAGAACGGCCCCCTTCCGGGCGACATCCAGCCGGTCGAGAACGAGACTCGCGACCGGATCATCACCGGCTTCGTCACCTTGATCCCATTCGTCGCGCTCTTTCTCGCCGCCTGGCAGGTCTGGGGGAGTGCGCTGCATTGGTTCGACCTCTTCCTCTTCGCCGGGATGTATGTGGTGACCGGGCTGGGGATCACGGTCGGCTTCCACCGCCACCTCACCCACCGTTCGTTCAAAACCTACGGCTGGCTGCACGGCCTGCTCGGCATCCTCGGCTCGGCGGCGATCGAGGGGCCGGTGATCTCCTGGGTCGCCGACCACCGCAAGCACCACACCTTCTCCGACCGCGAGGGCGACCCGCACAGCCCCCACGTCGATCACGGCCACGGCTGGAGCGGCGCGCTGCGCGGCCTCGTCCACGCCCACGTCGGCTGGATCTTCATCCACACCCAGCGCGGCAACAAGGAACGCTTCGCCCCCGATCTGATCGCCGACCCGATCATCTCCTGGGTCGATCGCACCTTCCTGCTCTGGGCGACGCTGGGGCTGCTGCTGCCGTTCGCGCTCGGCTGGGCGATCGGGGGGACGCTGGTCGCCGGCCTCACCGGCCTGCTCTGGGGCGGCCTCGTCCGCGTCTTCGTCCTCCATCACTTCACCTACAGCATCAACTCGCTCTGCCACTTCTTCGGCCGCCGCGATTTCGAGACCGGCGACCAGTCGCGCAACCTGGCGCTGATCGCGATCCCGACCCTCGGCGAGGCCTTCCACAACACCCACCACGCCTTCCCGACCTCGGCCACCCATGGCGTCGGCGCCCGCCAGCTCGACATCTCGGCGCTGGTGATCGACGGGCTGGAGAAGCTCGACCTGGTCTGGGACGTGGTCCGGATCAGTCCCGAGCGCCTCGCCGCCAAGGCGATCTAGACGACTGATTTCGCGGGCTCGGGGAGCTGGCGCCCGAAGGGCAGGGACGCGGCCGTCCCGGCCACGACCCCGGCAGGGTGTGGCCGTGGCCGGGACGGCCGAGGGTTCGGGAGAGGGCGTGGGATCGGCGTGCTCTGGGGAGAGAGAGGCGCGTGTTCCTCCACGAAAGCCTGTGATCTGTGAGGAAGACCCAGGTAAGTCCACGGTTCCTTGCGTCTTCCTCATCAGGCCTCTCACGACCGTGCACTTGAGCCGCCTATGGGCGGCTCAAGTGCACGGTCGTGGCAGGACCCTCCGGATCGGTGAGGAGACGCATGAGGATCTGTGACGTCCTCGGCACCTTCCGTACCTCCGTGTGAACTTCCCTACGGACCCCTCACGTCCCGGGCGTCTCGTGGCGGCCACACCCTGCCGGGGTCGCCACGAGACGCCCGGGACGCACCACGGACGGCCGGAGGGGCCCCGTTGAATCAACCATCTAGGCCGCCGCGCCTCAGGGCGCCTGGGTGCTCGAGTAGTTGTCGATCCATTCGCCGCAGGCCTGTGAGAGGGGGATCGTGCGGCGCGGTTCGGCCTTGGTGGCGACGATCTCGCCGACGTAGGCCTTGCCGTCGTAGCCGGTGAGGCTCTGGATCCAGTCGGCGGGGGCGGCGTGGACGGTGAATCGGACCTTGCCGCCCTTGCTGTGGAATTTGCCCGCGGGCCAGAACTGGCCGTTGTTGTTGAGGCTGATCGAGCTCGGGCGCTGGCCGTCGAGGGCGGCGATCAGTTCTTCCTTGAAGCCCGGCGCAGTGAGTGAGAGGGCGAAGGGGGAGAAGTACTGGATCGAGAGGTACCAGTTGCCGGCGGGCAACTTGAGCGACTGGGAGGTCGATTCGCCGTTGCCGAGGATCGAGCCGTCGGACCACTCCGGTTTGGTGCCGATCGTCGATTCGCCGAAGACCGTCGCGGTGCCGCCGCTCTCGAGCAGGATGCGGGTCTCGGGCGAGTTGCAGTGGGCGCGGGCCGCGGCCTCGGTCCCCTCGAGCAGGACGTGGCGCCGGCGCGGCGTCTGGCCGGTCCGTTCCCAGAGGATGAAGTCCGCGGTCTTCGCGATCCGCCTGAAGTTGGGCGGCGCTTCGCTGTTCCAGGCGCCGCGGCTGGTGATCACGTAGGGGAAGCGGTCGAGCGTGCCGCGGTTGAAGGAGTCGAAGTCGATCGGCGAGTAGGCATCGCCGGTGTCGAACGGCTTTTCCGGGTTGGGCGAGACTTTCTCGTCGGGGAACTCGACCAGGGGCACGTGGGTGTCGGCGCCGAGCAGCTCATAGGCGGCGTAGCGGTCCTGCCCGGCGTAGAGCACCGGCTGCCCGTGGACGATCGGCAGGAATGCCTTCAGCTGCGCCCCATGCCCGGGCGGCCCCACCGGCGCGTCCCGCAGCGCCAGGAAGGTCGACCACACCGCCCCCGCCACGAACACGACGGCGAGCGCCGACCACGCGAGCCGCCCCACCGTCACGCTCCCGCGCGCCCCTCCTGCCGATGGGCCGGAATCCGGACCATCTGTCCGGTGTTCGGCCCGTCGGCCGAACTGCGTGACCAGGGGCCGGATGATCACCAGCATCGTCAGCGGGGCGATGATCATCAGGGCCTTGGCCTGGGAGTAGTCGCCGGTGAAGGGAAGGGAGACGATGTAGAGGAGCGCGCCCGCACCGAGCGCGATCGGCACCGCCGCTTCGCGGCGCTGCACCCACCAGCCGACCCCGGCGAGCAGCGCCAGCACCGCGATCGCGCCCATCAGGCCGGGCAGCGGCGCGCCGCCGACGGCGTCGAGCCGGTAGTTGGCGGCGGGCCAGATCCCGAGCGTCTCGACCGGCGAGACCGGCCCGTAGGTGTTGCTGCCGGCGACTTCGTTGAAGCTCGAGCCGAAGCCGAACGGCCCGGCGACGGTGAGCGCGATGCCGAGGGCGACGAGGACGAGGACGCCGATCAGCACCCATGGCCTCAGCAGGATCCGCAGCACCCGCCCCGGCCGCAGCGCCCGCCAGGTGGCGGGCTGGGCGAGAGCCCAGAAGAAGACGATCGCCACCGGCCAGGCGATCCCGGCGAACGAGTAACAGAAGAAGACGCCGCCGGCCAGCGCCACCCAGGGCAGCGCCCAGCCGATCCGCGGCCAGGCGCCGCGCGGCGGCGGATCGGGCCGCATCAGGAAGATCGCGACGGTGAGGACGAAGAGCGCCTCGGCGGTCTCCTTGAAGGCGGCCTGGGCGAAGTAGGAGGCCGCCATGTAGGTGCAGGCGACCAGCGCCGCGCCGAGCACCCGCCGCCAGGCGGCGATCTCGCGCAGCGCCCCGAGCGCGGCAAGCCCGGTGAGGATGCCGATCGCGAAGATCTGGCCGATGAACGCCTGGCCGAGGCTCAGGCCGGGGAACGCCGCGACGGCAACGGCGAGGCCGTGGGGGCCGAGCGGGTAGCCCGGATCGGGCGCCGGACCGACCCCGCTGCGCAGCCACTCCGACCAGGCGAGGTGCAGGCCGAGGTCGTTGTTGAAGCCGACCCCGAGGAGGCCCCAGCGGCCGGTGACGGCGAAGGGGAAGGAGAGGATCAGGGCGACGACGAGCGCCGCCGCGAGGCCGACCGCGAGCGCTCCCGTCGGCGCCCGGTACGGTCGCAGCCGCCAGGCGACGACCGCGGCGACGACGATCAGGCCGACGATGCCGAGCGTCGCCGTCGTGCCGTGCCCGGGCGCCCGCGCCAGGATGCCGGAGACGGCGAGGATCGCCGCGTAGCCGACGGCGGGCTCGAGCCAACACCACTCGCGCCGCCCGGCCAGGGAGAAGATCGCCCTGCCGACCAGAAGGGAGGCCAGGCAGATCAGCGCCGCCGAGGCGTAGGTACCGATCATCAGCAGGCAAACCTATGGCAGAGCCGCGCCCGGTGCGCTGCCCGGGGCGCCCGCGCCGGCCCGCGCTCAGTACTTCTCGGCGGCGGCCTCGAGCGTCGCCCGCAGCCCCTCGCCGCGCAGCGGCCGCTCGTGCCCGGCGCCGACCACCAGCGGTTCGAGCTCCGCCAGCCGCCGCAGGCTGCTTCTCGCCTTCTCGTGGTCCCAGTTGAAGGCGGGATGAGGGACGCTGGCCTCGCCGTGCGGCAGCGGTTTCAGTCGCGCCGAGTCGACCATGTAGACGACGTCGGAGACCAGCGCGACGCGGTCGCTCTCGCGCCAGAGCCCGATCAGCCCGGGTGCGTGACCGGGGAAGTGGAGGACCTTGAAGCCCGCCACCTCGTCGCCCTCGGCGACGGTGCCGGCGATCTTCACCGGACCGCCGTCCCAGCGCCGCAGCAGGGTCGGGTAGATCCAGCGCACCGGCGCCACCTCGATCAGCGAGAGGTCGAAGTAGGGCGTCACCGCCGCCTCGTCTTCGGCGCGGGTGATTTCGTCGGGATGGCAGAAGACCGGCACGCCGAGGTAGGGCGCCGTGCCGCGGTGATCGGCGTCGGCATGCCCCAGCACCACCCGCTTCAGCCCACCCAGTTCCTGTGCCGTCCGCGCCGCCTCCTTGCGCATCGGCTTGGTCCCCGCGTCGAACTGGACGACCCCGTCGCCGTCCTCGACGAAGTAGACGTTCATCGCGCCCCGCAGGTCCCCGCGCAGCAGCCACACTCCGTCGGCAACCCGTTCCAACGCCATGCGGCCCAGCCTAACCGCCTAGGGTTCACCTGTGCCCTACCTGTGGAGAATCGGCCTGGTCGTCCTCTTCGTCTGCCTGGTCGCCTCGATGGTGATCGCGGTGGTGCAGCTCTCGACCACGCCGGAAGAAATCATGGGCGACCGCTTCCACGGCCTGCCGCCGGGCTTCATCGAGTCCCACCGCGCCGAATACGGCGGTTAGGCGGCTAGTATCGACGTCGTACAGGTGACCCTGGCGGAGGGAGGCGGTTTGGCGGAGGGAGGCGGCTTGTTCACTCGGATCGTGGTCGGGACGGACGGCTCAGACACGGCGGAAGAGGCGGTGCGGCAGGCGATCGACCTGGCGAAATTGACGGGCGCGACGCTTGGCGTCGTCAGCGCCTTCCACCCGGTCTCCGGGCGTCGCGTCCGCGGCGAGCAGGAGGGCGCCCCCGCCGACATCCAGAACCAGATCGGCCCGCGCGAGGACGTCAACCTGGTCCTCGACGCCGCCGCCGCCAAGGCCCGCGCCGCCGGCATCGAGGTGCAGACCCACCCGGTGGAGGGCGATCCCGCCGAGGCGATCCTCAACGTCGCCGAAGAGATCAAGGCCGACCTGATCGTGGTCGGCAACAAAGGCATGACCGGCGCGCGCCGCTACTTCCTCGGCAGCGTGCCCAACAACGTCTCCCATCACGCTCCCTGCAGTGTGATCATCGTCCGCACGACCTGAGCGATGGCCACCCGGAGGAGGTGCTGCCGCGGTCTCCTCGCGCTTGCCTGCCTGACACTGCTGTTGATGGCGCCGAGCGCAGCTGCGGCGGGCCCGACCCATCCGATCGTCTCGCCCTCGGAAGAAGCGTGCCCGATCCGTCACATCATCCTCAGCGTGAGTTACGTGTGTGCCGAGGAATTCACCGTCCAGGGCACCGACGGCTACACGATCACCGTCTCCGCCGACCCCGGCTTCGGTGAGGTCGAACTGTCGGCGGAAGCTCCGGGCGCGAACGCCCTGTACATGGTCAAAGGGAAGGTGACCCCGAACTCGATCCGGGCGAACCTCGGCAAACTCGGCAGGATCGCGGTCCACTTCGTGCCGTCGGGCCGCGAACGGACCGTCAAGGTGCCGCCGAAGTGCTTGAAGAACCGGCCGCCGAGCGTCAGCGCCCGGCTCGGCCATTTCGTCGGCACGATCGATTTCCATGGCGAACGTGGCTACACCAAGGTCCGGGCGAGATCCGCCGCGGGCGGGATCGGCGACCCGCTCGCCGTCAGCCGGGAAAAGATCCAGTGCGAATTCAGCCAGTCGAAGTCCGAGCGCCGGCGGGAACAGGAATCGGTCGCCCTTCAGGGATCGCCGCGGAAGGGCCTCTCCTTCACCGCCTCGCCCTTCTTCGCCAAGCTTCCGAGCTTGGCGAAGAAGGTCAGGCACCTGCCGCCGCGCGGGGACCGGCTGCTCTTCTTCGCCTTCGCCTACGAAAAGGCGGGCAAGATCACGATCATCCGCAGTGCAGGTGCGCTGGGCGAATCGCGCAACCTCCTCTACGACGACTCCCTCACCACGGCGACGGTGAGCGCGCCGGCGGCCGGGCCCTTCAGCGGCAGCGCCGGCTTCGTCCGCGCCGCCGACGGCTCGACCAGCCTCACCGGGACGCTGGCGGTGGAACTGCCAGGCCTCGGGACCGTCGCGCTGACCGGCGGCGAAGCCGAACTGGCGACCCAGGCCACCTTGAAGAAACAGCTCGAAGAAAAATTGGCGGAAGAACTGAAGAAGTAGGCCGCGGCCTCGGCATCGACCGCCAGGCTCAGGGCGCCGTCGCCCGCGCCGCGTCGATCAGCCCGGCGCCCTCGACGTTGCGTGGATAGCCGAGGCTGCGCGCCGTGGTCCTCAGCCGTTGGGTCACCGCCCGCACCCGCGCCTCCGGCCCGAGGCTTCCTGGGATGACCCCGGAGGCGAGCATCAGCGCCACCGTCCCGGAGACGTGTGCCGCGGCCATCGAGGTGCCTTCGTAGCCGCTCCCGGCGCTGCTCGGGATCGCGAAGTCGTCGGTGGTCCCCGCCCGCAGCGTCACCTGGTAGATCGGCCGCGAGAGCACCGAGGGGCAGCCGGAGGCCGCCCCGCCGCCGCCCGGCGCGACCACGTCGATCCCCTTGCCGGGCAGCGAGTAGGAGCCGATGCACCCCCCCTCGGTGGTGCCGCCGACGCCGATCACGTGCGGCCCGGTGGCGGGCTGGGAGACGCAGTTGTGCTTCGCCTTGGGGTCGAAGTTGCCGCCGGAGGCGATCGTGACGATGCCGTGCTCGTAGGCTTCGCGCAGCGCTTCGTCGACCTGCGGCACCTTCGCGCCGCAGTTGAAGTTGAAGCTCATGTTGATCACGTCGACATGCTTGCGGACCGCGAACCGGATCCCTTCGGCGATCCTGTTCGCATAGCCTTCGTCGCGGCGGTCGAGCACGCGGACCGGCATCAGCTTGGCGCCGTAGGCGATGCCGGTGAGGGCGACCCCGTTGTCGGTCTGCTCGCCGATCGTGGCGGCGACGAAGGTGCCGTGGCCGTTGGCGTCGAGCGGCGGCCGGCCACGGGTGACGAAGTCCTTGCCGGGGACGAACTCTTCGGCCGAGAAGTCGGGGCTGCGCAGGTAATCCTTTTTCCAGTCGCGGTAGGCGATGCCGCTGTCGAGGACGGCGACGACGATGCCCTGGCCGCCGGGCCGCCCGTCGGCGATCAGGTTGGCCCAGGCGCCGGCGACGTCGATCCCGCCCGGCGAGGTCGGCAGCTTCGCGTTCGCGCCCGTGGCGGCATAGGGCAGGAAGTTCCACTGCCGGTAGGCCCAGTAGCCGGGCGTCGGCGTCTTCCCCGGTGCCAGGTTGAGGACGCCGTCGTCGTCGGGGTCGTACGGTTCGACTTCGGTCGCCGAGGCGGTCGCGGCGTAGTCGGGCACCGCGTATTCGACGTCGGGCTTGGCGCGCAGGGCGCGCGCGGTGGCGATCACCCCGGTGCCACGCGGCAGGCCGACCGCGTGCCCGCGCGCTTCGCCCGCGAACTTGACGACCACCCGCCGTGGCGCGAAGGAGCGCTCCTGGCCGACCGCGTTCTTCGCCGCCGCGCCTCCGGGTAGCGCGCCGAGCAGCGCGAGCGCGCCGAGGAGCGCCGCTCCCAGAGCCGATTTCCTTGATGACGGATGCATTGCCGGTTCCACTTCGAACACCCGCTTCGGCTCGAAGTTCCAGGCGGGATACTCCTGCATCGGATGGCGGACGAGGAACAGAACTTCCCTGAGCAGGAGACGGCGGCCCATGCGCGGGGGATGGATCTGGCCCTGGCCGAGGCGCGCCGCGCCGAGAAGCACGGCGACGTCCCGATCGGCGCCGTCCTGCTGCGCGACGGCGAGCCCCTCGCCGCCGCGGGCAACGAGCGCGAGCTGCGCGGCGACCCGACCGCCCACGCCGAGGTGCTGGCGATCCGCGCCGCCGCCGCTGCCCTCGGTGGCTGGCGCCTCGCCGACACGACCCTCTACGTGACCCTCGAGCCCTGCGCGATGTGCGCCGGCGCGATCGTCCTCGCCCGCATCCCGATCGTCGTCTTCGCCGCCCCCGACCCGAAGGCGGGCGCCGCCGGCAGCGTCCTCGACGTCCTCGGCGAGCCCGCCCTCAACCACCGCCCCCAGGTGATCGCCGGCGTCCGCGCCGCCGAGGCCGCGACCCTCCTGCGCCAGTTCTTCGCCGCCAGGCGCTGAGGTCCCCGGGCACCGCGGCGATCGGAGCCCGCGAGGCGCCCTCAAATCTCCGCAGCGGAGAGGGTGGGATTCGAACCCACGAGGCGAGTTAACCCCGCCCACGCGATTTCCAATCGCGCTCCTTAAGCCACTCGGACACCTCTCCGGGGTCGTCAGAGCCTAGCTAGGCCGGCGTCCTCGGCGGCCGGCCGCCGGCCCGGATAGCTTTGACGGCGATGTCCAAGTGGCCCGTCCTCGCCGTGCTCGGCGCTGCGCAGTTCCTGATGGTCCTCGACCAGGCCGTGATGAACGTCGCCATCTCCCAGCTGGTCCACGACTTCGAAACGACGGTGACGACGATCCAGGCGGTGATCGCCCTCTACGCCTTGGTGATGGCGGGGCTGATGCTGACCGGCGGCAAGCTCGGCGACCTGCTCGGCCGCAGGCGCGCGTTCGCGATCGGTCTCTGTATCTACGGGGCGGGCTCGGCGCTCACCGCCGCCTCCTGGAACGTCGCCAGCCTCACCTTCGGCTGGTCGATCCTGGAGGGGATCGGCGCGGCGCTGGTGCTGCCGGCGATGGTCGCCCTCGTCGCCGCCAACTTCCAGGGGCAGGAACGGGCGGTCGCCTACGGCGTGCTCGGCGGGATCGCCGGGGCCGGCATCGCGGTCGGCCCGATCCTCGGCGGTTGGGCGACCACCGAGCTGAGCTGGCGGGTCGTCTTCGCCGGCGAGGTCGTCGTCGCGCTCGGCATCTTCGCCGGGCTGCGCCTGCTCGAGGACGAGAAGTCGACCGGTCCGCGGCCGAGCCTCGACTGGGTCGGCAGCGTCCTCTCCGCGCTCGGCCTCGGGCTGATCGTCTTCGGTGTGCTGCAGGCCAGCAACTGGGGCTGGATCCACCCCCGCAACTCGCCGCTCGAACCGTTCGGCTTCTCCCTGACCCCGTTCGCGATCGCCGCCGGTGGGCTGGTCCTCGCCGGCTTCGCCTGGTGGGAGCGCCGCCGCGAGGCGCGAGGCGAGGAACCGCTGGTCCACCTCGGCCTGCTCGCCCGGCCGCGGATGCGCGGCGGGCTGACCACCCTCGTCTCCCAGAACCTGATCCTGATGGGCGTCTTCTTCACCGTGCCGCTCTTCCTCCAGGTCGTGCAGGGGCTGGACGCGCTCGAAACCGGTGTCCGCATGCTGCCCGCCTCGGCCGGGCTCTTCGCCGCGGCGCTGGCCGGCTCGGCACTGGCGAAGCGGCTCCCCGCTCGCCTCATCGTCCGGGTCGGCCTCGGCATCGTCTTCGTCGCGATCCTGCTGTTGCTCGACACGATCGAGCCGCAGCTCGACAACGCCTCCTTCCTGATCGCGATGGGTGTCTTCGGCATCGGCATCGGGCTGGTCGTCTCCCAGCTCGGCAACGTGGTCCAGTCCTCGGTCGGCGAGGCGGAGCGGAGCGAGGCCGGGGGCCTGCAGAACACCGCCGCGCAGATCGGCTCCTCGCTGGGGACCGCCTTCCTCGGCGCCGTCGTGATCACCGGCCTGATCTCCGCCTTCTCGGCCAACGTCCAGGCCAACCCGCGGATCGAGGCGCCGGTCAAGGAACAGGTGGCGGTGCACATCAGCGCCGGCACCAGCTTCGTCCCGGCGAGCGAGGTGAAGGCGGGGGCGGAGGCCGCCGGGGTCAAGCCCGCCACCGTCGACGAGCTGGTCGACGACTACGAAGACGCCCAACTGGGCGCCCTGAAGACGGCGTTCCTGTTTGCCGCCGGCCTCGTCCTCGTCGCCCTCCTCGGCACCCGCAACCTGCCCACCCGGCGCTTCGACGAGCTCCGGCCGGAAGCCGGTCCGACGGGCCAGATGACCTAGGATCACCAGTCCGCAGTTGCCCTGGAGGGGTGCCGGAGTGGTTGAACGGGGCAGTCTCGAAAACTGTTGGCGTCGCAAGGCGCTCGTGGGTTCGAATCCCACCCCCTCCGTCAAATCTCAGAGATCTGCCGACGGGTTCAGCCAGCCAGGCTACGTGACCGCAGGGATTTGAGGGCGAAACTCTGACACGGCGCCGAGGACAGCCCGGAAGATAGACGTCCGCTCCTGAGAGGGACTACTCACGAAGTAGCTTTTCAACTTCCTCAGCGACTTCATTCGCCTTGTCATAGCGCCTCATGACCATGCCAATATCAGACAGATGTTTGCCACTCTCAACCGGCAGAAGTCCTTCTTGCTGAAATCTTTTCAGTGATTCAACCAACTCTGTCAGGGATCGGCGCTGTCTAACTGAGGGACCAGCGGTGATCGCGATATGTAGCTGAAGCCGTTCCTGCATCGCTTCGACAGTTGAGGGAAGAAAGAACAGCAGCAACTCGGCCATGGCAAAGCGCGTGTTGCAGACCTCTGCGGAAGCAAGCCACTTGCTCAGTGCAGCCACGCACTCACTATCCCGCTTGCCATCAATGGCGCCTCCCACCAACGCCGATTTTAGTGCGGCGGTGGCAAGGTGTCGATAATAAAACCTTAAGCCAGTTTGCTGCTGCTGACTCCTCTCGATCAGTTCATCCAAGCTCATCATCACCGGGCCTTCACACAGAACATGTGCATTAGCCACCAACTCCTCCGTGGCGTGACGTATGGCAGTCCGTCTCTCGGCGTTGCGTGCCGTGCGTTGCTCTACGGCTAGCAGCAGGAGAGCTGAAGCGAATGAGCAACTCTCGACTACTAGCTCGGGTCTAATTTCATGGAAGGAAGCCCGGGCGGCAGTCGCAAATCCACCGACCACAAACAAGGCAATCAGACCCCACAGCAGCCTGCTGACCGCCGTGTCCCACTTTATGCTCTTACGCACGGGCTATATGGGGCTAGCCTTCGGCACCTGACCCCGCGACCGGGTGCAGCGCTTTCTTCGTGTTGCCAACCCCGGCAACACTCAGTAGCTCCATCGCGATCCCGAATCCGCCTTTGCGAAAGCCTTGTCGGCCGCTTGCTACGCGACTGAGTCCGGCGCAGAGTTGATCGAGTGCATCCGGCGTGTACTTGCGCGAGATGTAAAGCTCGATTAGCTCTCCTTTGCTGAGTTTGAAGTCATCCCCATCCTTAACTGACACTTGAAGCGTCTTGTCAGCAATGAGATGCGTGGTAATGCGTAGCACCTGATCATCGTCGATGATTTCCGCCGTTGGGTGTACGGTCCCAAAGCCGGAAGGTAGGTCGGTATACTCATGAAGCGCTGCAGTCGCAAAATCTCGAAAAGTTCGGCTTCCTTCGTACTCGGAAGCTGCTTGTTCGGCCAGTTTTGGATTTGCCTCGCGGGTAGTGGCGAGTTCCAGAAATAGACGGTCCTGCGGAGAAGCCAGCAGTTCGGTGATCTGGTTGAGCATGCGGCGATCATCACTGAAATTGGCAAGCGTGTTGCCGAGCAACGAGTAGAGCACCGGAGAATCCCCCGTAAGCTCGTGGATGATGATTTTGAGACCTTGCAGCGCCTCGGCGTCAGTGATGTCGAGTTCTATCGGGAGAACTTCTACGCGATCATCGTCGATATCGCGTAGCGCAGTGTCAAGGCCGATTCTCAGAAGGTCGCCGCTGATGTCGATCGGGACATAGACGACGGTCTCATCCGACGCCATCGACTGGAGATGCCGCAGGACGATCCTGTCCTTCTCGCCGGTGCCGGGGCCGATGCTTACGTAGTGATAGGCCTGATCAAGGGCGTCTCGCACGGGGTGCCAAGTCCTAGGGAACTGGCTTATCCCATAGTTCAGAGTTCTGTAATGCTCATCCGTCGTCGCCACTCTCCATCGATGTGAAGGAAAGCCACCTACATACTGGTATCCGTCTTTCAGATGTTTCGGTTGGCCGCCGGTCCCCTTAAGGGCATTCATGGCTTCGCCGCGGCGGTCAGCCGTCTGCAGGTCCCAGACGCCGAACCCGAGCGGAGCGTCGAGCCTTTTGAGTTCTCGGGCAATCCCGGAGATCCCGTCAGCCACCGTTGATTTGGGCGGAGCCTCGGCTCTTTCGGACTGGTTCGCCATCACATGTATCCCCTGCCTAGCGCATGGTCAAAGGCCATCAAGATTCATTATCCATTAAGCGTTTCTATCCGTCAATCATCTAGATCTATCAAAGATCCTTATATGAAACAGATTCTCTGCGCTTTTGGATCTCGCTGGCCAGAGTGCTCTCCGCCTGATCTATGTGGAGAACGATGCGTGTCAGGCTTCGCGCTGGTTACGTTCCGACCGGCTGGTCAGCCGAGCCCGAGCCCGAGCTCCTCGCTCGCCGCCAGGTGCCCTTCGTAGGGGAGCACGGCGAAGTACATGAGCGAGGGGAGGAGGGCGGGCAGGTCGTCCAGCTCGCCTTTGTTGATGCGGGCGTAGAGGAGGGATTCGATCCCACCGACGACCCCGGAGGCGGTGATCGGGGAGCGGCGGTAGGCGGCCGGGAGGAGTTCGCGGACCTTGCTGTCGATGCAGCCGGCGAAGTGGTCGAGGAGGGCGATGCGGCGGTCGGTCGTGGGCGGGCCGGCGGCGCGGGCCTCGACGATCACCATGCGGGCCGCCTCGGGCTCGGTCGCGGCGAAGGCGAGCAGGGCGTCGAAGCCGCCGCGGAGGCGGTCGCGCCAGACGTCGCCCCCTTCGGCGGCGGCCGTCGCCACCCGGTCGCGCAGGCGCTGGGCGCTGGTGTCGAAGGCGGCGAGGAAGCAGTCGTCTTTGTTGGAGAAGTGCTCGTAGAAGGTGGGACGGGAGACCCCCGCCCGTTCGATCACGTCCTGGACGTTGCACTGCCGGTAGCCGACCTCGGAGGCCGCGCGCACCATCCCGACCAGGAGGCGCTCGCGCTGGATCGCCCTGACGAGGTCACCGGGGAGGCGGCGCGGGCCGGAGGGGAAGCGGCTGCCGCTGTCGGCGAGCAGCTCGACGGCGGTCTCGATCAGGTCGGCGGGCCACTGGTCGCCGAGGGCGGCGACCAAGGCTTCCTGGCTGATCCTCTTTTTGTCGGCTGAGACCAAGAGACTGTGGTGTAGGACTGGGCTGGGTCTCGACCGAGAGGTGACAGGAGCATCGCTGTGTTCCTAAGCGAAACGAGAGATGTTTTTCAACAGTACCAGAAAAAAATTGAGTGGAGCATGCAGTTGAACACACTGGGTATCCTGGAACGCATGCCCCCCATACGACCTCGGGGGCATCGGTGAGCGCCGCCCGGCCGCAGCTGTCGCAGGATTTCGTCGCCGCCCACAAGCGGCGGCGGATGATCGACGCGATGTCGGAGCTCTGCGCCGAGCGGGGCTACGAGGCGGCGAAGATCGCCGACGTGGTGCGCCACGCCCACGTCGCCCGCAAGACGCTCTACGACAACTTCACGGGCAAGGAGGACCTCTTCCTCGCCGCCTTCGACACGGCGCTTGCCGACGCCGAGGTCGAGATCGCGGCGGCCTGCGCCGGCCTCCCGCCCACCGCCTGGGAAGCGCGCACCGAAGCCGCTCTGCGCGCCTTGCTCGGGTTCATCGCGGCCCATCCGGCGGCGGCGCGGCTCGCCCTGGTCGAGGCCCCCACCGCCGGCCCGGCCGCCGCCGCCCGCTACGACGCCGCCATCGATGGCTTCATCGCCCGGCTCCGCGACGCGGCCCCGACGGCGCCCGGAAGGCCGACGACACTGGAGGAGGCGCTGGTCGGCGGGACGGTCTGGATCATGCATCGGCAGGTCCGTCGCGGGGACATCGCCAAGGCGCCGGCCCTCCTCCCGGAGCTGACCGAATTCATCGTTTCTCCGTACCGGAGTGTAGGAAAAAGGTGACCGGTCACCCGAGGGCGAATGTGCCCGCACGATGCCACAATTCGATGCAGAGATGGATCGACTGCCGCGTGGCCGTCACGGCTTGTCGCCGGAGTTCGTCGCCCGCAACCAGCGCGAACGGTTGATCACGGCGCTGATCCTCACCCTCGACGAAGTCGGCTACCAGAAGACCACGGTATCGCTGATCGGCGCCCGTGCTGCGGTCTCGAAGAGCGACTTCTACAAGCACTTCCGCAGCAAGGACGAATGCTTCCTGGCCGCCTACGAGGCGGCGGTCGAACGGGTCCGCGCCGTCGTCCTCGAAGCCTGCGCCGGCGCCGGGTCGGTCGACTGGCCGGGTCGGGTCCGCGCCGCCATCGTCGCCCTGCTCGAGCTGCTCGCCGCCGAGCCGCCACTCGCGGGGATCCTCCTCGCCGAGGGCCTGCGGGCCGGACGCGACATCCACGAGCGTTACCGGAGCGCGATCGAGAGCTTCGTCCCGCTGCTGCGTGAAGGTGCCCCGGACCCGCCCGGCGGAGAGCCCGCCCCGCCGGCAATCGACGAGGCGGTGGTCGGCGGCATCGCCTCGCTGCTCGGCCGCCGGGTGGCGGCCGGGGAGACCGCGAGCCTGACCGCGCTGGCTCCCGACGTGCTCGAGTTCGCCCTCGCTCCCCACCTCGGCACCGAGGGGGCGCGGCGAATAGTCTCCGCCGGATGAGCGAGGCCGAGAGCGCGGGTGTCTTTCCTTCGCAGGCGTTGGCGACGGCGATCGAGCGCGAGTGGGTCAGCTCTGGCGAGTACCGCATCCGGCCCGAGGCGATCCAGCCCGCCAGCATCGATCTGCGCCTCGGCGACGAAGCCTGGGCGCTGCGCTGCTCGTTCCTTCCTGACGTCGACTCGACCGTCGAGGAAAAGGTCGAAGGGCTCGCCTTCCAGCGCGTCGACCTGCGGGACGGCGCCGTGCTGGAGCGCGACCGGCCCTACCTGGTTCCGTTGATCGAGCAGCTCGATCTGCCCGCCGACGTCCGCGCCCGGGCCAACCCGAAGAGCTCGACCGGCCGGCTCGACGTCTTCACCCGGGTGATCACCGACCGCCACAACCGCTTCGACGACATCCGCGCCGGCTACCGCGGCCGGCTCTACCTAGAGGTCGTGCCGCGCTCCTTCGCCGTCCAGGTGCGGACCGGCCTCTCGCTTAACCAGCTGCGGCTCGCCCGCGGCGACGTGCGCCTCGGCGACGCGCGGATCCGCGAGCTGCAGGGCGAGGACCCGCTCCTCTACCTTGGCACCGAGCCGGTCGCCGAGGCGGACCTGGCCGTCGCCGACGGCCTCTTCCTCAGCCTCGACGTCTCCGGCCCCGCCGATCGCGTGGTCGGCTACCGGGCGAAGAAGAACAGCCTGCCGGTCGACCTCGGCAAGATCCGCGCCTACCGCCGCAGCGACTACTGGGACCCGGTCTTCCCCGAGCCGGGCGGCAAGATCGTCCTCGAGCCGGAGATCTTCTACCTCCTGCTCTCCGCCGAGGGGGTCAGCATCCCGCCGCAGATCGCGGCCGAGATGATGGCCTACGACCCGACCGCGGGTGAGCTCCGCACCCACTACGCCGGCTTCTTCGACCCTGGCTTCGGCTACGACCCGGCGGGCGACCGCCCCGGCAGCCGCGCCGCGCTCGAGGTGCGCGCCCGCGACGTCCCGTTCATGGTCGAGCACGGCCAGCCGGTCTGCAAGTTGGGCCTGGAGTGGATGGAGTCGGCGGCCGAGCGCCTCTACGGCACCGACCTCGGCTCCAACTACCAGGGCCAGGTGACGATGCTCTCCAAGCACTTCGAGGAGCAGACCGCCGGGCTCTAGCCCGCAGCTGTTCCTTATGCGCCTATGAGGCGCATAAGGAACAGCTAGGCGCGTGCCGGCTCGTCGTCGAGTTCGCGCAGCCGGCGGCGGATACGGGCGCGGCGCTCGCGCAGCTCCGCTTCCAGCGCGGCGATCTCGTCGCGGCGCGCCCGCACCAGCTCCAGCTGACGCTCGGCGTGGCGGTCGAGAGAGTCGAGGATCTCGCGGCGTCGGACCGGGTCCTCGACACCCGCGTGCCACTCGCGGCGCAGCGCGGCGCGGTTGTCCTCGGCTTCGACCAGCTCCTTGAGGCCGTCGAGCGAGACCCCGAGCAGGTTCTTCAGCCGGATCAGCTCGGTCAGCCGCTCGACGTCGCTCTGGGCGTAGGTGCGGTGGGCACCCGGCTCGCGCGCGTCGGGGGCGGGGAGGAGGCCGATCTCCTCGTAGTAGCGGATGGTCCGAGGGGTGACGCCGGCCAGCTTGGCGACGTCGCCGATCTTCAGCTCGCCTCGGTCGGCGGCGGTGCTCATGGCATCGCCTCGATCTCCTCGGAGATCGCCTCCTCGATCGCCAGGCCGCGCGCCGGCCGCCCGACATCGGGGCGCGCAGCCCGCTTCTCGCTCGGCCGCAGGAGGGTGACGGCGGCGCCGACCACCGAGGTCGCGGCGAGGATCCAGAGGGCGGTGTGCATGTTGGCGATGAACGGCTGGAGCTCGGCGTCGGTGAGGCCCGAGTGGAGGCCGGAGAAGATCTTGAAGAGCACTTCCTGGGGGACGGCGGCGGTGACGATCGCCAGCACGAAGGCGATCGAGATGACCGCGCCCGTGTTCTGCAGCATCGTCCGCGCGCCGGCCGCGATGCCGCGCCGGTCGGTCGGCACGGTGCCCATCATCGCCGCCGTGTTGGGGGAGTTGAACATGCCGGACCCGATCCCGACCAGGAGCAGGAAGAAGCCGCCGAGCCAGTAGGAGGAGCCGGCCTGCAGGGTGGTCATCAATGCCAGCCCGGCGGCCGTGACCAGCATCCCGAGGCAGGCCAGCACACGCGAGCCGTGGCGATCGGCGTAGATGCCGGCGAGCGGCGAGGCGACCAGCATCCCGGCCGCCATCGGCGCCAGCTTGATCCCCGCCAGGATCGGGTCGTCGCCCTGGGCGCCCTGGTAGTAGAAGACGAAGATGAACATCAGGGCGAAGCGGGAGAGCCCGTTGATGAAGGCGGCGCCGCTGGCGGCGGCGAAGAGGCGGTTCTTGAAGATCGTCAGGTCGAGCATCGGTGAGCTCGAGCGGTGCTCGATCAGGATGAAGACCGGCATCAGCAGGGCGCCGACGATCAGGGCGACGATCACCGCCGGCTCGTCCCAGCCGGAGATGCCCCCGCGCGAGATGCCATAGACGAGGCCGGTCAACCCGACGACGAAGGTGAGCGTGCCGGGGACGTCGAGGCCGCGGTCGGTGTCGCGGGAGGCGAGCTCGCGGAGGACGATTGCCGCCCAGAGCGCGCCGAGGAGCGCGAGCGGCACGTTGAACCAGAAGACCCAGTGCCAGGAGATGCCGACCAGGGCGCCGCCGAGGACCGGGCCGATCACCAGGCCGATCGCTGCGACCATCGTGTTGGTGCCCATCGCCAGGCCGAGCTGCTCACGCGGGAAGGCGTCGGTGACGAGCGCGGGGCCGTTGGCGAAGATGAAGGCACCGCCGATGCCCTGCAGCACCCGCCAGAGGATCAGCTCGGTGCCGTCGGTGGAGAAGCCGGCGCCGAGCGAGGCGGCGCCGAAGATCAGGAAGGCGGCGATGAAGGCCGTCTTGCGGCCGAAGAGGTCGGAGAGTCGACCGGCGGTGAGGACCAGCACGGTCGAGGAGATCATGTAGGCGAGGATCACCCAGACCAGGGTCAGCAGGCTGGTCCCGAGCGCCCGCTCCAGATCCGGCAGGGCGATGATCAGCGTCCCCGAGTTGGTCGCCACCAGCAGCATGCCGAGGCTGGTGCAGGAGAGAGCCCACCACTTGTAGTTCTCGTGGTCGGCCCCGACCCCGGTTCCGCTGAATCTCTTTCTTACGTTCACGTCAATTAGCTTAGCGCGACCGCCTCGTCCCGCAACTGTGACCTCGTCACAGTCCCTTGACCCGCATGCGAACATACGTTCGTATGCGGTGGGATGGTCAACGGGTCGAGAACGACATGCGACTGCCGGGGGTAGGCGACGGCACCGTCGTCCGCACCTTCGATGCCCCCGAGGCGATGGGGATCAACTTCCACGAGGTCCGTGCCCGCTCCGCCCTCAACCACGTGCCCGGCGACCGCTACGGCTTCAGCTGGACGATCAACCCGTACAGGGGATGCACCCATGCCTGCGTCTTCTGCATTGACGGCGCGACCCCGATCCTGCTGGCAGACGGCCGCACTCGACCGCTCGCGGAGATCAAGGTCGGCGACGCGATCTACGGCACCGTCAAAGACGGCAACTACAGGCGCTACGCCGTCACCAAGGTTCTCGCCCATTGGCGCGCCGTCAAGCCCGGTTACCGGATCACCTTGGAAGACGGCACCGAGTTGATCGCCAGCGGCGACCATCGCTTCCTTACCGACAGAGGCTGGAAGTACGTGATCGGCGCCGAATGTGGTCCCCGACAGCGTCCCTTCCTGACCACGAACAACAAGCTGATGGGTATGGGGTCGCTGGGGCCTCCGGGCGAGGAGAACGAGGAGTATCGCCGCGGGTATCTCTGCGGAATGATCCGCGGAGACGGCAGCGTCGGCACCTATTCCTACGAGCGAGTCGGCCGCCGTCGTGGCGACGTCCATCGCTTCAGGCTGGCGCCGGCCGATGGCGAGCCGCTGGATCGTTCCCGCCGCTACCTCGCCGACGCAGGAGTTCGAACCGATGAGTTCGAGTTCCTCCGTGGCAACGACCGGCATCGATCGATCCGCGCGATCCGCAATCAGTCACGTGACGGCGTCGATCGGGTCCGCGCCCTGATCGAGTGGCCTCGGGATCCGAGCTTCGACTGGCATCGCGGTTTCCTCGCCGGGATCTTCGACGCCGAGGGCAGCTGCAGCGGCTCGCTGCGCATCTCGAACAGTGACAAGGAGATGATCGGCAGGACGGTGGCCGGCCTGCGCCAACTCGGCTTTTCGCATGTGGTCGAGGGACCGAACCGGATCGGGGTCAGCATGGTCCGCCTTCGCGGCGGACTGCGGGAGCAGCAGATGTTCTTTTCGGAGGTGGACCCGGCGATCAGCCGCAAGCGCTCGATTGCCGGGATTGCGATCAAGTCACCGGCCAAGCTCGGGGTCGTGGCGATCGAGCCACTCGATGAAGAGGTGGAGATGTACGACGTCACCACCGGAACCGGCGACTTCATCGCGAACGGCGTGGTCAGCCACAACTGCTTCGCGCGTCGCACGCACGCCTATCTGGATCTCGACGCCGGCCGGGACTTCGAGCGCGAGATCGTGGTCAAGGTCAACGTGCCGGAGCTGGTGCGGGCGGAGGTGGCGCGGCCGGGCTGGAAGCGCGACCTGGTCGCGTTGGGGACCAACACCGATCCCTACCAGTGGTGCGAGAGCCGCTACCGGATGCTGCCGGAGATCCTCGAGGCGCTGCTCGAGTCGGGCACGCCGGTCTCGGTCTTGACCAAGTCGCCGCTGGTGATGCGAGATGTCGCGATCTTCGAGCGCTTCGAGGCGGCGGGACTGAAGGTGTCGGTCAACCTCTCGGTGCCGACGCTCGACGAGAAGGCGTGGCGGGCGACCGAGCCGCACACGCCCAGCCCGGCGGCGCGCCTCGACGCGGTCGCCGAGCTGCGCCGCCGGGGGATCGACTCGGGGATCCTGATCGCGCCGTTGATGCCGGGCATCAACGACACTCCCGAGCAGGTCGAGCCGATCGTCGCCCGCGCCCGCGAGGCGGGCGCGACCTTCCTCGGCGGCGTCGCCCTCCACCTGCGCGGCGAGGTCAAGGACGTCTTCTTCGGCTGGCTTCACGCCAAACGCCCCGACCTGGTCCCCGAGTACGAACGCCTCTACGGTAAGCGCGCCTACATGGCCCCCTCCGACCGCGCAAGAACCACGCGCGCCCTCCGAGGTTGGGGCTCTTCCCGCATGCGCGGTGCGCGAGCAGATGGAGGCGACAGCTCCCAGCGATCCGGAGCGCAACCCTTGCGGGCGGGTGGCGGGGACTCGAGGCGCGAGAACGTATACCTCGCTCGCAGTGCCTCGAGTCCCCGACAGGACCCGCCCGCCCAGAGCACGCTCTTCTAGGAACCCTTGCTCAGCTACCTTCGTCCAGCTGCTCAAACCCGCAGTCCCTCGGCCCTTTGTCGTCCCTGAACCGGTGGAACCGCGCCCCGTGCCTGATCCGCCCGCCCGCCGCATGGTCGTAGCCGACCTCGATCACCAGCTCGGGCCGCAGCTCCACCCACTCGAGCTCGCGCCCGCCGGTCCAGCGGCTCGGCTCCGCGGTGCCGCTCTCGCCGGTCTCGAGCGGCGCCAGCATCGTCCGCATGCTCCGTTTCGCCGCCGCGCTGAAGCCGGAGATGTGGCCGACCGTGCGCAGGACGTCGCCGTCGTAGAGGCCGAGGATCAGTGAGCCGACCGTGCCCTCCTCTTTGCCCGGCCGCCAGCCCATCACCACGCAGTCGATCGTCCGCTCCCGCTTCACCTTCGCCATCCCTTTGCGTTTGCCGGGGATGTAGGGGGCGCCCAGGTCCTTCGCCATGACGCCCTCGATGCTGGACAGCCAGCGCTCCGCCTGCCCCTCGTCGGGAGTCAGCGGGGTGGTCTCGAGGCCTGCCTCGACGCTGATCCGCTCCAGTCGCTCCCGCCGCTCGGCCAACGGAGCGTCGAGCAGCGGCTGATCGCCCTCGGCCAGCAGATCGAAGGCGATATAGGTCGCCGGGATCTCCTCGGCGAGCAGCTTGATCCGGCTCTCGGCCGGGTGGATACGCTGCTGCAGGAGATCGAACTGGACCTCGCCCGAATCGCCGCGGATCACCAGCTCACCGTCCAGCACCCAGCGGCCCGGAGCCCATTCGAGCTCGGGGAAATAGCGGCCGAGCGGTTTGGCACCGCGCGACTGGACGTAGGCCTCGGCGCCGTCGACGAAGACGATCGCGCGGAAGCCGTCGAGCTTCGGCTCGTACGCCCACTCCTCGCCGCTCGGCAGCGCTTTGCGGGTCAGTGCCAGCTGCGGCTTGATCGGCGGCGAGAGCGGCAGTCCCACCCCGCCAGGCTATCCCGCGAGGTGCGTTCGCACTTCGTTCCGGTACGCGGAACTAACTGCGAACGCGCTCAACCGGCGGTGGTGCGCTCGCGGCGGGCGCGGCTCTCTTTCGGGTCTGGGATCGGGACCGCGGCGAGCAGTTTCTTCGTGTACTCGTCGCGCGGGTGCTCGCAGACCTGGTCGGCGTCGCCGGTCTCGACGATCTTGCCGTGGTTCATCACCGCGATCTGGTCGGAGATGTGGCGGACGACGCCGATGTCGTGGGCGACGAAGACGTAGGTGAGCCCCATCTCGTCCTGCAGATCGTCGAGCAGGTTGACGATCTGTGCCTGGATCGAGACGTCCAGCGCCGAGACCGGCTCGTCGCAGATCACCAGCTTCGGTTCCAGCGCCAGCGCCCGGGCAATCCCGATCCGCTGCCGCTGGCCGCCGGAGAATTCGTGCGGGAAGCGGTTGATGTGCTCGGGCGAGAGGCCGACCCGGTCGAGCAGCCCTTCGACCCGCGTGCGCAGCTCCTTGCCGCTCGCCACCTTCTGGATCTTCAGCTGGTCGCCGACGATCTGGCCGACCCGCTTGCGCGGGTTGAGCGACGCGTAGGGGTCCTGGAAGATCATCTGCATCTCGCGGCGCAGCGGCTGCAGGTCGCGCCGGCCGAGGCCGGCGATCTCGCGGCCCTCGAACTTGACCGAGCCGGAGGTCGGCTTCAGCAGTTGCAGCACCGCCCGGCAGGCGGTCGACTTGCCGGATCCCGACTCCCCGACCAGCCCCAGCGTTTCGCCTTTGGCGACGTTGAAGCTGATCCCGTCGACGGCACGGACGTAGTCGACGGTGCGGTCGATCAGGAGCCCGCTCTTGATCGGGAAGTGCTTGACCAGATCGGTGACCTCCAGCAGCGCCTCGCTCATGCCGGCTCCTCCAGCCCGATCCGGCCCTCGATCTGGCGCATCGCGCGCTTCTGCTCGGGCGTCAGCCAGCAGCGGTCGCGATGTTCCGGCGAGTCGGCCAGGCGCGCCTCGAGCCCCGGCACCTCGCCGCACTTGCCGAACTCATGCGGACAACGCGGGCGGAAGGCGCAGCCGGTCGGCAGGTTCAGCAGCGACGGCGGAGCGCCGCTGATCTGCGGCAGCCGGTGCGGCCGCGGCTGGTCGAGCCGGGTCAGCGAGCCGAGCAGGCCCCAGGTGTAGGGGTGCTGGGGGTCGTAGAAGATGTCGTCCAGAGACCCGCGCTCGACCACCTTCCCCCCGTACATCACCAGCACCCGGTCGGCCACTTCGGCGACCACGCCGAGGTCGTGGGTGATCAGGATCGTGGCCAGGCCGCGGCTGCGGTTGAGGTCCTGGATCAGGTCGAGGATCTGCGCCTGGATCGTCACGTCGAGGGCGGTGGTCGGCTCGTCGGCGATCAGCACGCTCGGCTCCAGCGCCAGCCCCATCGCGATCATCGCCCGCTGCCGCATGCCGCCGGAGAATTCGTGTGGGTAATCGTCGACGCGGCGATCGGCGTCCGGGATCCCGACCGCGTCGAGCAGCTCGGCCGCGCGTCGGTGAGCCGCCTTCTTGTCGATCGATCTGTCGTGCGCCCGGATCGCCTCGACCATCTGCCGGCCGATCGAGTAGACCGGGTTGAACGAGGTCATCGGGTCCTGGAAGATCATCGCGATCTTGCTGCCACGCACGTCCTGAAGCTGCGCTTCGGTCTGGGTCGTCAGCTCCTCGCCGTTCAGCTTCACCGAGCCCTCGACGAAGGTGTTCGGCGAGCGGGTGAGCCCGATGATCGTCTGCGCGGTGACGCTCTTGCCCGATCCGGACTCGCCGACGATCGCCAGCACTTCTCCCGCTTCGAGCCGGAAGTCGACGCCGTCGACCGCCTGCACGCGACCGTCTTCGGTGGCGAAACCGACCCGCAGGCCGTCGACCTCGAGCAGCGGCCCGCTCACGTCGCCTGCGTCCCGAGTCGGATGCGGGGATCGAGATAGGCGTAGGCGATGTCGACGAACATGTTGAAGAGGACGATGAAGAAGGCACCGAAGATCGCCACCGCCATGATCGAGGGGAAGTCCTGATTCTTCAGCGCTTCCGCGGTGAAGTAGCCGACGCCGTGGATGTTGAACATGAACTCGGTGATGATCGCGCCGCCGCCGATCACGGCACCGAAGTCGAGGCCGAACAGCGTGATCACCGGGATCAGCGAGTTGCGCAGTACATGGCGGGTCATCACCCGGCGATGACTGAGGCCCTTGGCGCGCGCGGTCCGCACGTAGTCCTCGTTCATCACGTCGAGCATGCTGGAGCGCAGCACCCGGCTGTAGAAGCCGACGTAGAGGACCGCCAGCGAGATCCAGGGCAGGATCAGGTGGGTGAACCATTCCCACGGGTTGCTGAGCGGCTGGTAACCGTTCGACGGGAACAGTTCGATCTTGTAGGTGAGGTAGTAGAGAAGGATCGAGGCGAGCCAGAAGACCGGCATCGAGATCCCGATCAGCGCCAGCACGGTCAACGCCCGGTCGGTGAACCCACCCGCCCTGATCGCCGATAAGTAGCCGAACAGGATGCCGAAGGCGAGCCAGATGATCGCCGCCCCGATACAGAGCGAGGCGGTCGCGGGTATCCCTTCGAGTATCCGTTCGTCGATGTTGACGTGCGAGTTGTAGGACGTCACCTGCCCGGTGAAGATCAGCTTCATCTGGGTCCAGTACTGCTCGGGAAGAGACTTGTCGAAGCCCCATTCTTCTTCGACGCTCTTGATCAGCTGCGGCGTCGCGTTCTTGCCCGCGATCCGCTGCGCCGGGTTGGTCGCCGGGACCACGTTGAAGATCAGGAAGACGAGGATCGAGATCGCGAAGAGGACCGCGATCGCGCCGATCAGCCTCCTGACCAGGAAGCGGAGCACCTAGACCCCCGTCCCGCTGAGCTCGGCCAGCTCGCTGCGCTCGGCGGTCGCCCCCGAGCGGGCCTCGAAGCGGACTTTCGATTTCGGGTCGAGCGCGTCGCGGAGGCCGTCGCCGAAGACGTTGATCGAGAGCACCGTGAGCAGGATCGCGGTGCCGGGGATGATCGTCAGCAACGGCTGGCTGTAGAGCGCTTCGAAGCCTTCCGAGATCATCGTTCCCCACGATGAGTTGGGAGGCTGGACGCCGGCGCCGAGGAAGGAGAGCGTCGCCTCCAACAGCATGTTGTTGGCGATGTTGAGGGTGAAGAAGACGATGATCGTCGAGATCAGGTTCGGCAGCAGCTCGATGAACATGATCCGCCAGGCGCTCGCCCCTTGGGCCACCGCCGCCTCGATGAACTCTTTCTCACGCAGGGCGAGGACCTCGCCGCGCAACGGTCTCGCCATGTACGGCGTGGTGACGACGCCGATGATCAGGGTCGGGATCCAGAGCGAGCTCGACTTCAGGTGGATCGGCCCGATCGAGAGGCCACCGACGGCCAGGGCGATGCCGAGCGAGATGCCGAGCAGGACCACCGGGAAGGACCAGATGACGTCGAGCGCGCGCGAGATGACGGTGTCGGTCCAGCCGCCCCGGTAACCGGCGAGCAGGCCGAGGACGACGGCGAGGATCAGCGTGATGAGCGCCGCGGTGAAGCCGATGAAGAGTGAGGCGCGGCCGCCGTAGAGGAGACGGACCATCTCGTCGCGACCGAGGTGGCCGTCGGCACCGAGAAAGAACTTGCCCCCGGCGGCGAACCACTGCGGCCCGATCGACTTGCCGGTCACTTCGACCACTTCCTTCGTTTCGCCGCCCTCGTGGAGTTTCTCCAGCGTGTGGGTGGTGTTCGGCCCGGTGTGGGCGACGTCGTTCGCCCACACGGGAGCGAGCAGACAGGCGAGGACGATGAGGAGGAAGACGGCGAGCGCGAAGAGCGCCAGCCAGTTGCGACGCAGACGCCGCCAGGCGATCGTCCATGGGCCAGCGCTGCGACCCTCGCCTGACTCAGGGCCGGTGAAGGTGAGGTCCGGGTCCCCCGAGCCGATCCCGGCGGAGGAGGCGGCTCCTGCGGCCGCCTCCTCTTTGCCGGGTTTATCGGACTCCGGGGGCACGGACGTGCTTACTCCCCCACTACTTGAATTCGATGCTGGTGAGTTCCGTCTCGAACGTCGGATTCCAGATGATGGATTCCAGGTTCACGTTTTCCGAGACGAAGAGGGTCTCGGTCTCGGTCCCGTATGGGGCCCAGGCCGCCTGCTTCATGAATTCTTCGTCCAGTTCGGCGTATTCCGTTTCCTGCTGAGGGCCGAGCTGTTCCATGCTCAACTTGTCGATTTTTTCGTTCAGAGCCGGAATGTTGGTCTGCGAGAAATTCTCGTTGTTGGTCTGCTGGATGCTTTCGCCGTTCAGCAGGATGTCGAAGAAATCATTCGGGTGCGGATAGTCCTCGAACCAGTCCGTCCACCCGGTGTCCAGATTCGGGGTGGACAGGTTGCCGATCACCGTGAAGTAGTTGTTGGCGTTGACAACCTTCAATTCCGTCTTGAACCCGAGTTCTTTCAGCACGCCTTCGTAGTAGGCGCCGACTTCGGGGTTCGGATTTCTCGAGTCCGTCCACACGGTGATTTCTTTGTCTTTGACCCCGGATTCGGCGATCAGTTCCTTCGCCTTCTTCATGTCGTGCGGATACAGTTCGAATTTCTTGTAGCCCGGCATCCCCGGGGGCAGGATCTGCTGGGTTCCGGAGATCAGGCCGGTGTAGATCCGTTCCAGGGCGGCGGGGTCGACCGCGTAGTTGACCGCTTCCCGCACCTTCAGGTTGTTGAACGGTTCCTCGGTCATGTTCATCCAGAAGTAGAGCGTCGAGATCGTCGGCTCAAGCCTCAACTGGGTGCCTTCGAACTTTTCTTTGACCTGCTGGAGGCGATCGGCGGGAACCGGGTCGAAGAGCCAGTTGAGCTGCCCCGATTCGATCTCGTTCACCTGCGTCGCCTGGTTGGGCAGGACTTCCATTTCGATCTTGTCCATATTGCCCGCAGGGATTTCGGTCATCTGCTTGCCGTTGTCGTTCGCCCAGTACGGATTGCGTTCGTAGGTCCAACCGCGGTCCGGTTCGGACTTGGTGATGTAGTACGGGCCGGAGGCAGGCGGCGGGCTGGCCGACTGATCTTCGGCCGGCGTGCTCTTCGGGACCGGTGCGACGAACATCAGCGCGAGCTCATTTTCGAAGGTGCCGCGCGGTTTTTCGAGGTTGATCACGATTTCGCCGGTGCCTTCGTTCACCTTGATGCCGGAGATGCCACCCTTCTTCGTCTTGGCGAACTTTTCCGCGCCGACGATCGAGGTGTAGAAGGGCGAGCCGCCGGAGTTGGTGAGGAAGGCGCGTTCGACCGCGTACTTGAAATCGCCGGCTTTGATCGGTTCGCCGTTGGAGTATTTGAGGCCTTCACGCATGAACATCGTGTAGGTCTTGCCGCCGTTGGAGACCTTCGGCATTTCTTTGGCGAGCCCCGGGATGATTTCGGAGCCTTCCTGGCCTTCGGCGGCTTTGTAGTAGAGCATCGGGATGTAGACCGGCCGCATCGCGGTCCACCCCTGCGCGGTGTAGGAAAGCTGCGGATCCATGTAGTCCGGAGACTCCGTGTAGGCGCCCTTCAGGGTGCCCCCTTCTTTGCCTTCCCCTTCGCCGCTGCTCCCGCTCGAGGAGGTCGATTCGCCGGAACTTGAACTGCCCCCGCCGCCACAGGCTGCGAGAACCAGCGCCGCGACTGCCACGAGCGCCGCGATCGTCAATAAAAACGAGAACTTCTTCAAGGCTCGACCTCCGAAGAGTTTGGGGTTGGCATGCCTCCTGTCGGCAACTCCACCACAACGTCGTCGCTTTCGTCAAGCGGAATCCCCTTCGCTGGACGGGCCTCGGACCAGCGTCCGGCGATCTGTGGAGTGGCCACGGCGACGACCACGAAGACCCCTATACCCGCGACCACGAAGGTGACACGTGGGTCCCAGACCGCGGCGAGCACACCGCCGATCAGATAGCCGAGGGCCGGGGCGGCTTTGGCGATCGATTCAAGGGTGCCGATCGTGCGGACCTGCATCGACCTCGCGGTCAGCTCCTGGATGGCACTGATCGCCGCCACCCACTGGACGCCGTTGCCGAGCCCGCCGAACACCGCGGCGCCGCAGGCGAGTGCCAGGCTCTGGGCGGCACCCATCCCGACGTAGCTCGTGCCGATCGCCAGCGTGCTGACGAAGAGAAGAAAGGGGAGCGACATGCTCCGCAGGGTCGCGAAGGCGCCACTGCCGACCACCATGCCGGCGCCCCAGGCCGCGACCAACAACCCGTAACCGGCGTCGCCGGCCCCGAGCGATTGCTTGGCGTAGATCACCTCGACCGGGACCGCCAGCGAGAAGAAGACCAGGACGCTCGCCTGTGCCAGCACCAGACGGGCGAGGACGGCGTTTTCGCGGATATGGGCAAGGCCGGCGCCGACCTGCTCGAAGAGCCGACCGGGCTCGACGTGGGCGGTCGGAAGCTTGCCGGCGGCGAGCACGATCAGGGCGATCAGGCAGAAGGAGGCGGCATCGAGAGCCAGTGCCGACTGGACGCCCAGTCCGGCCACGACCACCCCGGCGATGGCGGGTCCGAGCGCCGCCCCGATCGTGAACGCGATGTTCAGGATCGCGTTGCCTGCCCGCAGCTCACCGTGCGGCTCGAGCATCACCGCGACGGTGCCGCGGGTCAGCGACTTCGCGGTCACGGCAAGGGCCGCGTCGATGGTGGCGAGCGCGACGATCGCCACCAGCGAGAAGTGGCCGGCGAGCAGGGTCAGGGCACCGAAGATCAGGGCCTCGACCGCGTAGAGGGAAAAAAGCACACGGCGTGGTGAGGAGCGCTCCAGGCGGACGATCAGGAACGGCGTCAGCAGGGCGGGTACGACGCCGACCCCGAGGAACAGGGCGGTGGTCGCCAAGGCGCTGCCGGTCATCTCGAAGACCAGTACCGAGAGGGCGATCACGCCGAGCCCGTCGCCGAGCTCGTTGACCAGGTAGCCGCTCGCCAGATGCCTGAAGGGCCGCCGTCGGAGCGGCTCGGTGAGCGCCGCGCTACTCAATTTTTAGGGGCTCTATGCACATATTTTCTCTGAAACTTGTGGCCAATACGCACAACTTCGAGGGAAATCTTGTTAGAAACCTTCCAGTGGAGGCGTCAATATGCCTGAAACTTGTGCATGCACAAGACGTGCATCGGGCTTCGACTGAAGGAGGCAGCATGGCCTTCAAATTCTGATTCTCTATCCCAAGGGCGGCATCGTCGAGTCGAAGATGCCGTGAGTAGGCTTTGCAAAGGCGCCATCTGGCGCCTTTGTGCTTTCTTGAGCCGGCTGTCGCCCTCCCGGGGTGCAAGCCGATGGCCATGCAAAAAACTTCCTTGTCGGGTCGCAGGCGAGGCTCTAATTTTGAGCGCTGCGCCTCGGCAGGCGAGGATCCCCGGTCAATGCCTCAGGAACGATCAACCAGGGTGTACAGCGCCGTCCTGACGGCCGCCTTCGCCGTCGTGGTCGCCGCGGCGGTCTGGCAGGCTCCCGAGGCCAACTGGGACTGGGCCCTCTTCGCCACCCTGCTGGCCTTTTCCGCGCTCGGCGACGTGCTGTCGGTCGAAACCGAATCGCGGCTGAAGATCTCGGCGAACTTCCTGGTCCTGATCACCGCGATGGTCTTCCTCGGGGGCACCCCGGCGGCGTTGATGGGAGGAATCTCGATCCTGATCGGCTGGCTCCGGTTCCGCGAAAGCTATTACCGGCTGATCGGCAACATCCTCGCGTTCACCGCGGTGCCCTTGATAGTCGGCGTCGGCTTTCAGCATCTGCTGAAGGCGACCGGGACCGACTCGTCGGACATCGTCTTCTACGTCTACGTCTTCGGGGCGTTCAGCGTCGGGCTGCTGCTGAATTTTGTGATGGTCGCCTGTGGGTCCTGCTACCTGGAGCGCAGTTCGCTGCTGCCGAAGATCCGCACGGTGATGCTGCCGATGCTCCCCTCCGAGCTCGCGGCGGCGCTGATGGCCGTCGGGGTCGCCTTCGTCTACACCCAGATCGGGCTCGCCGCGGTCGCCCTGTTCGGCGTCGTGATCATCACCTTCCAGTACCTCCTGGGCGCCTTGATCAAGTCGCAGGAAAGGGCCGAGGAGCTCGAGGTCCGCACCAAGCAGCTGGCCAGCTTCCAGGTCGGGATCTTGAGCGCGCTGCTGCGGACGCTCGACCTGCGCGACCAGATGACCGCGCGGCACTCGGCCGCGGTGGCGCGCTACTCGCGGGCGATCGCCCAGCGGGCGGGGTTCTCGCGCGAGGAAGAGGAGCTCGTCCACATCGCCGCGCTCCTCCACGACATCGGCAAGTTCATCCTCCCCGACCGGATCCTGAAGGCCAACGTGCCGCTCAGCGACGAGGACTGGATGTTGATCCGCCGTCACCCTCAGCAGGGCGCGCGGGTGGTGTCCTCGCTCGACGGCTACGGGCCGGTCGCGGAGATCATCCTCGCCCACCACGAGCGGATCGACGGCGGCGGGTACCCGCGCGGGCTGCAAGGAGAGGAGATCCCGGCGCTGGCGCGGATCATCTCGATCGCCGACACCTACGATGTGATGATGGCGCGTGACTCCTACCGGACGCCGGTGGGCGCCCACGAGGCGATCGCCGAGTTGCGCCGCGTCTCGGGCACCCAGCTCGACGCCGGTTTCGTCGAGCTCTTCATCGAACTGCTCGAGGGCAAGGATCTCTCCTTCCAGCACGGTGAGGCGGCCGACTTCGAGAAGGAGCTGGCACTCGAGGCGCGGATCGCGGCGACCGCCAGCCCCAGGTAGGTTGCGCCGATGCGGGCGGTGACCTACCAGGCGCCGGGGGAGGTGCGGATCGAGGAGCGGCCGGAGCCGGTGCTCGGGCACCCCGACGAGGCGATCGTCGCGATCGAGGCGACCGGCGTCTGCGGCTCCGACCTCCACATCTACCACGGCCGCGTGCCGGTCGCGCCGGGGACGGTGATCGGCCACGAGTACGTCGGCACGGTGACGGCGGTCGGCGACGGGGTGACCCGGGTCGCCGTCGGCGACCGCGTGCTCGGCTGCTTCCACGTCGCCTGCGGCAGCTGCACCGCCTGCCTGCGCGGCGACTACCACCGCTGCGAGCGGGGGCGGACCTTCGGCCACGGCGCGACCCTCGGCTCGCTGCCCGGCACCCAGGCCGACCTGGCGCTCGTCCCCTTCGCCGACATGGTCCTGCGCCGGGTGCCGGAGGGGATGTCGGCGGACACCGCGCTCTTCGCCGGCGATGTGATGGGGACCGGCTACCACGCCGTCGCCCACGCCGGGATGAAGGCCGGCGACACGGTCGCGGTCCTCGGCCTCGGTCCGGTCGGACTCTGCGCGGTGCAGGCGGCGGTGGTCGGAGGCGCGGCCCATGTCTTCGCCGTCGATTCGGTCGAGCAGCGGCTCGACCTCGCCGCCCGGTTCGGCGCGACCCCGGTCCACCTCACCGAGGGCGACCCGAAGGCCGAGGTGCGCGGGGCGAGCGGCGGGCGCGGCGCCGATGTCGTGGTCGAGGCGGTCGGCGCGCCCGCCGCGGTCGATGCGGCGATCGGCCTGGCCCGCAACGCCGGCACCGTCTCCGGGATCGGCGTCCAGGTCGGCAGGTCGGAGATGAACCTCGGCCTGGCCTGGCTGAAGGGGCTCGATCTGCGGCTCGGCCTCGCCAACGTGATCGCCCACGTCGACCGGGTGCTGGCGCTGCTCGAGGCGGGGAAGCTCGACCCGAGCCCGCTCGTCACCCACCACATGAAGCTCGACGACGCGGTCGAGGCCTACGCGCTCTACGACAGACGTGAGGCACTGAAGATCATCCTCACGCCTTAGGCTTGGTGGCGATGGCGCTGCTCGAGGACGAGGAGATCGAGGCGCGGCTCGCCGACCTGGGCGGTTGGGAGCGGAGCGGCGAGGCGATCTCCAAGAACTTCGGCCGCGGCGACTTCGTCGGCTCGGTGAAGTTCGTCGACGCGCTGGTCGCGCCCGCCGAGGAGATGGGACACCACCCCGACGTGACGATCTCCTGGGACACGGTCACGGTGACGATCTCGACCCACTCCGAGGGCGGGCTCACCGCCGCCGACTTCGAGCTGGCGGCGCGGATCGATGCCCTGGCCTGAGGTTGGTCTCGGCGTCCGTCAGTCGGCAAGCGCCGTGACCAGGCGTCGGCCGCATTCGAGACCCGGGTCCTTGTCCGGGTTGTAACAGGCGAGCGAGGCGCCGATCAAAGAGTCGGAGGCGGCCAGTGGGGTGAGGATCGTGGCGAGCTCATCCCAGTCGAGGCCGTCCGGCTGGAGGTAGTCGGTGGCGGGGAATACGTCCTGGTCGAGGACATCGACGTCGAGGTGGAGCCAGAAGGGGCCGGTGGCAAGGAGCGCGGCGAGGTCGGTGGCGGCCGTGGCGACGCCGCGGGCGCGCAGTTCGTCGGCGCCGAGCAGGTGTGGTGGGTGGGGGAGGTCCTCGGGCCGGCGCATCCCGTCGGCGATCGATTCGGCGCGGTCGCGAAAACCGACCAGGGCGGTGCGGCGGGGCTCCGCGGCGGGGCCGCCCGCCGCCTCGACCCAGGCGGTCGGGCCGAGCCCGAGCGCGACCGAGATCGGCATGTCGGCGGCCTCGCCGGTGGTCGAGGTCTCGCCGTCGTAGAGGTCGAGGTGGCCGTCGAGGTGGGCGAGGCCGGGCGGCGCGCCGAGCGCGTCGCGGGCCCCGGCCAGCGCCCCCGGGAGCTCCGCGCAGCAGCCGCCGACGAGGAAGGGGCGCTCGCCTGCGTCGAGCGCCGCGGCCACGGCGCCGCGGATCGTCGTCGTGCTCGCCAGGACGTCGCCGGCGGCGAGGAGGCCGGTTGCCGGGTCGCGCTCCTCGCCGCGGATCCGCACCGCGAGGTCGCCTGCGTCGCGCGCCCCGAGCGCCGCGGGGAGGCCGAGCCCACGCAACGTCGCCGGGGCGCGCTCGGCTCCGCCACCCCGTCCCACCGAGTCGGCCGGGACGCCGATCGTCACCGTCGCCTTCACGCTTCCCAGACTGACAAACTCGCCGGTGATGGCCAAGCGCAGGAAGAAGCCGCGGGCCGCGCGCCCGAAATCGCCGACCGCCTCCTACACCGATCCCGAGGGCAACATCCTGGAGCTCCGGGAGTCGCTCAGCAGCGCCACGATCGCCAAGATCGGCGAGCCGCCGGCGAGCCACGCGGCCTCGCTCGAGGACGCCTGGGCGCGGCGTGAGGAGGCCCTCTTCGAGCGCCTCGCGGTGTCGTGGGAGATCGCTGGCCTGCCGCTCGACGACCAGAAGATGCTGCTCGGTCGCTACCGGATGGCCGACGCCGAGACCCGCGCCTGGGTACGACGGACGATCGACGCCCACCTCGAGCGCCACTTTCCCGAGCTGACCTGAGGCCCTGGGGATGGCCGACGAGCTGCGGATCGACGATCGTCTGGCGATCCCGCTGGCGGAGATCGAGCTGCGCGCCAGCCGCTCCTCGGGCCCCGGCGGCCAGCACGCCAATGTCACCGCCTCGCGGGTCGAAGCGGTCTTCGACATCGCCGCCTCGCCCTCGCTCGACGAGGTGCGGCGGGCGCGGCTGATCGAGCGCCTCGGCCCGGTCGCCACCGCGGTCGCCCAGGACGCCCGCGGCCAGTACCGCAACCGCGAGCTGGCGCTCAGCCGCCTCGCCGCGAAGCTCGCCGCCGCCCTCCGCACCCCGCGCCGCCGCCGGCCGACCAAGCCGACCCGCGCCTCCCGCCAGGCCCGGCTCGACGCGAAGCGCCGCACCGGCGAGCGCAAGCGCTCCCGCCGCTGGAAGCCGGACGAGTAGCTGTTCCTTATGCGCCTATAAGGCGCATAAGGAACAGCTGGCGGGGCTAGGCGGGGGCGGTGGGGGCCAGCTCGCGGCGGACAGCCGGGGCGACCTCGGTGCCGAAGAGCTCGATCGAGCGCATCACGTCGGCATGGGGAAGGGTGCCGACGCTGAACTGGATCAGGAAGCGGTCGTGGCCGAAGATCGAGTGCTGGAAGAGGATCTTCTCGGCGACCTCGGCGGGGGAGCCGACCAGGTTGGCGCCCTCCGGGCGGCGGCTCGCCTCGAAGGCGGCGCGGCTCATCGGCGGCCAGCCGCGCTCGCGGCCGATCCGGTCCATCATCCGGGCGAAGGCGGGGAAGGCGATGTCGGCCGCTTCCTGCGAGTTGGGTGCGACGAAGCCGTGGGAGTTGATGCTGAGGGGAGGAGTGGGCGCCCCGCTTTCCGCCGCCGCCCCGGCGTGCAGCTCGGCGAACGGCTTGAAGCGGGCCGGTTCGCCGCCGATGATCGCCAGCGCCATCGGCAGGCCGAGCCGGCCGGTGCGGATCGCCGACTGCGGGGAGCCGCCGACCGCGACCCAGACCGGCAGCGGGTCCTGCAGGGGCCGCGGATAGACGCCGCGGCCGTCGAGCGGCGCCCGCAGCCGGCCCTCCCACGTCACCTCTGCCGAGGCGCGCACTGCAAGCAGCAGCTCGAGCTTCTCGGCGAAGAGCTCGTCGTAGTCGTCGAGGTCATAGCCGAAGAGCGGGAAGGACTCGACGAAGGAGCCGCGCCCGGCCATGATCTCGGCCCGCCCGCCGGAGAGCAGGTCGAGCGTCGCGAAGTCCTGGAAGACGCGGACCGGGTCGTCGGAGCTGATCACCGAGACCGCGCTGGTGAGGCGGATGCGCTCGGTCCGCTCGGCCGCGGCGGCCAGTGCCACGGCCGGCGCCGAGACGGCGAAGTCGGGACGGTGATGCTCGCCGACCCCGAAGACGTCGAGCCCGACCTGGTCGGCCAGCTCGATCTCCTCGATCAGGTCGCGCAGGCGGCGATCGGCGCCGACGATCGGACCGCCCTCGACCTCGGGGGTCAGCTCCGCGAAGGTGTAGACGCCGAGCTCCACTCGACGGTGAAGGTTAGGTGGATGTTGCCGGGTAGGGAATGATGCGGGCCATGGTCGGCGAACGCAGCGAGGAGGGGTTCGCCGCCCTCACCCTCGAATCGGGCGCGCGCGGCGGCCTCGAGGCGGTCTTCGTCCCCGAGGCCGGGATGGTCTGCTGCTCGCTGCGGCACCGCGGCGAGGAGCTGCTCGGCCTGCGTGGCGGGCTGCGCGCCTACGTCGAGCGGCGCTCGACGATGGGCATCCCCTTCCTCCACCCGTGGGCCAACCGGCTCGGCGCCGACCGTTTCGAGGTCGGTGGCCGCCAGGTCGACCTCACGCTGCCCGGCCTGCCGCTGAAGCGCGACGCGGCCGGGCTGCCCATCCACGGGCTGCTCGGGGCGGCGCTCGGCTGGCAGGTAGAGCGACATGCCGAGCTCGGGCCGGGCGGGGTGCTCGCCGCAAGCTTCGACTTCGCCGCCTTCCCGCATCTGCTGGAGGCGTTCCCGTTCCCCCACCTGGTCGGGATCGAGGCCACCCTGTTCGAGGGCTCGCTGGAGATCGCCACCAGCCTCACCGCGAGCGGCGACGTCGCCGTCCCGGTCTCCTTCGGCTTCCATCCCTACCTGCGCCTGCCGGGGGTGCCGCGCGCCGAGTGGGTGCTGGAGGCGCCGGTCCGGGAGCGCCTCGTCCTCGACGGGAGCGGTCTGCCCACCGGCGACCGCGAGCCGGTCGCGATCGAGCCGGGACCGCTCGGAGCCCGCACCTTTGACGATGCCTTCCTCGCCCCGCCGCCCGGCACCGCCCTCGCCCTTATCGGCCCCGACCGCCGGATCGAGCTGCGCCTCGACCGCGGCTATCCCTACACCCAGATCTATGCGCCGCCCGACGACGACACGATCGCGCTCGAGCCGATGACGGCGCCCACCGACGCTCTCGTCTCCGGCGGGCCGGAGCTCACCTTCGTGCCGCCCGGGGAGACCTTCACCGCGACCTTCTCGATCTCGGTGCTCTGAGCCTGGCCCTACCGGACCTGAGTACCCGCGGCCGCGGCGCCCGACGGTCAACCGCCGGGCGCCGGCGCCGGATCTGGGGTCAGCCGGCGGGATCGAATTCGATGTCGATCCGCTGGAAACCGCGGGCGGAGAAGCTCGGGTAGTGGGCCAGTCCGGCGTCGTCTTTCAGCCGGATGTTGTCCAATCTCGTGAGCAGCGTTTCGAAGCCCACCTTGGCCTCGAGCCGGGCCATTTCGGCGCCGACACAGAAGTGAGGGCCGACGCCGAAGGTCAGGTGACGCCGGGCGTTCCGACGGTGGATGTCGAACTTCTCCGGCTGGTCGAAGACCTCGGGGTCCTTGTTCGCCGAGCCCCAGACCGGGACCACCATCGAGTCCCCGGGGATCACCTCCCCGTCGACCTCGACGTCGTCCATGGTGCGACGGAAGGTGCAGTGGATGGGACCGTCGAAGCGAAGGACCTCCTCCACGAAGCCGGGGATCAAGCTGAACTGACCGCGTACTTCGGCCATGATCTCCGGGTTCCTGATCAGGATCACCAGGCCGTTGCCGATCAGGTTGGTGGTGGTCTCGTTCCCGGCCAGGAGGATCTGGCTGACGATCGGCAGCAGCTCGGCGGTCGTCAGGTTGCGCGGGCCGGTCGCCTCCCCGTCGAGGTCGCCGTCTTCGATCTCGGCGTTGGCGAGATCGGAGAGCAGGTCATCCTGCGGTTCCTTGCGACGGCTCTCGATGCGGGGGATGAAGTACTGCTGGAAATCGATCACCGCGCGCGCGATCTCGGCCCGGCGGGTGTTGTCGAGGACGTCGAGATTGCCCGCCAGCATGCAGTCGGACCAGTACTTGAACTCCGGCATGTCCTTGCGCTCGACGCCCAGGGTGTCGGCGATGACCGTGAGCGGCAGGCCGATCCCGAACTGCGTGTGCAGCTCGCAGTGGCCGTCGGCGATGAAGCCGTCGACCAGGTCCTCCGAGATCTCGCGCATCTTCCCTTCCAGCGAGCGGACCCGCCGCGGGTTGAGGCCTTTGTTCACCAGCGCCCGATGGCGGGTGTGCTTGGGCGGATCTGCGGTGAAAAGGGCGTTGTCCATCGGGTGATATTGCGCGAGGAGGCCTTCGACCTCCTCCGACAGCGGTTCGGTGCCGACCCCCATATGGCGGGGTCCTTCCTCGCCGGCGATGCTCGAGGAGAACTCCTTGGTGTTCAGCGCCATCGATCGCACGTCGTGGTAGCGGCTGATCAGCCAGCCGATCCCCTCTTCGTGGCGAACCGGACATTTTCCGCGGATATCTGCGTAAAATGCATCTGGCATCTCAATTGTGTCTGGGTTGTCGATGCGGCCTAGGCCATCCGTCTCAGACGGCGCTGGGTTAGTTCCAGGCATTTATCTCTCCACTCCGTTCAAGTAGCCGATCCCAATTCAATTCTACAATGTCAACGATCGTTGTCAACCTGTGATAGTTTGCCGCGCGCCGTGGGATGGCCGCCTCTCTGGGGCTCATTTCGTGGGACTACAGATTTGAAGGACTAATGAAGGGAAGAGGAGAGATGACGCGACTTCTTGCAGTGCGCGCCGGTCTGGCGATAGCCCTGACGGCGCTGCTCGTCGTCGGCCTGGCCGCCTGTGGCGGCGGGGGCAGCTCGAGCGGCTCGGGGGGCAGC
>Ga0335083_10000208_pt1 | contig 98293 bp, 80 predicted proteins | sample Lox_Sample_42_FD_206716 | JGI IMG/M metagenome (GOLD analysis project Ga0335083, IMG submission 206716) | Soil microbial communities from Loxahatchee National Wildlife Refuge, Florida, United States - Lox_Sample_4.2 | ecosystem: Environmental > Terrestrial > Soil > Wetlands | place: USA...
CGCTCGTAGAGTCGCAGGATTCGCCCGCGTACGGGCACAGGGATGGGCGTCATAACCCTAACTCTGCCACAACAGCTCACTCCTGTGAAGCTACATCATTTATGGAAATGCTCTAACGCCGTGGGCGAGCCAGAGCCGTATCTTCTCGACGCAATGCGGAATTCGTAATCAGTCCCGCGAGACTCTCCAAGTCGTTCAGCGCCCTGCTGGCCGCGATCCGCGCCTTCTCCAAAAAAGAAGAATCCAGCAGGAACGCGCAGCGGTCCACAAACGGATGATTTGCAGCCTCAAACGGTTTTCGCGTCCGCCTCGCCGATGTGTTGCGCGCGAGCAACTCCTCGTACATCTGCAAGTCCCTCTGAAAGTCCAGCGCGTCTCCCGCGCTCCATTTTAGCTGTCGCGTAAGCGCCGCCAGAAACTTGCGCCGGAACGCTGCGGCATCTCTCCGCAACATCGGCCGCGGCTTGGCCCGGCCCGCAGTCGGCGCTTCGGCCAAAGTGATTTCCAGCGCCCGCGCCGTCAACGCAAGCAATGCCTCCCGCTGCAGCAATTCGAGAAGATCGCGATACAGCGAAGCGTGAACTTGCAGCGCGTGCCGTCCGTGCTCGACCACGTACGAATCCACGAATCGCGGCACAATCCGCTCGCGTTGCAGCGCCTCAGTCAGCCGCAAGACCAGCTCCCCCGGCACGTCCGTCTTGATCTGCCGATCGCCCGCCATCATCCTCTCAAGTAGGGGCACGATACATCGCGCCCCACCGTAGTCTCGAGCAGCGCCAAAATACATCGTGCCCGCTCGTCGTGGCAGTCCATGGTAGCAGGACTTTGTTTCCCGCCTCCGCGCCACCCCTCCGAAAAACAAAAAGCCCAGCGAATCTCATTTCGCTGGGCTTTGTCTTTTTCTATTTCGACCGTGGCAGTGCTTATCGCAGGTAAGCCACTTTCCACTACCACTACTCACTTCCCCTTCAATGAATCGCCCGTGGGCTTTCCGGCCCAACGTGCTTCGGTTTGGGTCCGGCCTGCGGCACGATGGGCGGCGCCACTGCTTCCTTGGACAGCGCATGCTCCAGCACTTCATCGAGATTCCGCACATAGATGATCTTCATGTCACCCAGAATTTCCGGCGGCAGATCCGCTACGGCGTTCGGCTCGTTGTCCGCAGGCAGCAGCACTTCCTTGATGCCCGCACGCTTTGCGCCGAGCACCTTTTCCTTCACGCCACCGATGGGCAGCACGACTCCCGAGAGCGTCATCTCGCCCGTCATCGCCAGCCGGTCGCGCACGGGCCGCCCCGTCAGCAGACTGACCAACGATGTCACCATCGCCGCTCCCGCCGATGGACCATCCTTTGGCACACCGCCTGACGGCACGTGTATGTGGATGTCCTGCTTACGGAAAAAGTCCGGATCGATCCCGTACCGCTCCGCATTCGCTCGCGTCCACGTCAGCGCCGCGGTCATCGATTCTTGCATGACCTCGCCAAGATGCCCGGTCATCGTGAACTGCTTCCCGCCGCGCATCCGGCTGGCTTCGATAAAAACGATGTCTCCGCCCACTGGCGTCCACACCAGGCCAACCGCCACGCCCGGTTTCTTGACGCGCTCCTCAACCTCTTTCTCGGCACGGAACCTGGGCACGCCCAGATATTCGCGAACGATCTCCGGCGTAACCTCCATCTTTTCCGTGTGGCCTTCGGCGATTTTGCGCGCCTGCTTGCGCGTGATCGTTGCGATCTCGCGTTCCAGGTTTCTCACTCCCGCTTCCCGCGTGAAGCTGTGGATGATTTCCCGCAGCGCCTCGTCGGAAAACGCGATCTGCTCTCCCATTTTCAAGCCGTGTTCCGCAGCTTGTTTGGGAATCAGGTATTTGTGCGCGATATGGATCTTCTCCTCGCCCGTATAGCCGGGCAATTCGATAATCTCCATGCGGTCTCGCAGCGGTTCCGGGATAGGATCCATCCAGTTCGCCGTGGCGATAAATAGAACTTTCGAAAGATCGAATGGCACATCGAGATAATGATCCCGGAACGCGTTGTTCTGCTCCGGATCGAGCACTTCCATTAGCGCCGAAGACGGGTCGCCTCGAAAGTCGCGGCCGAGCTTGTCGACCTCGTCCAGCATCATCACTGGATCGTTCGACTCCGCCCGTTTCAGTCCTTGAATAATCTGTCCCGGCAGCGCGCCGATGTATGTGCGCCGGTGGCCGCGGATTTCCGCTTCATCGTGCATGCCGCCAAGAGCGATGCGCACGAATTTGCGGCCCAGCGACCGCGCAATGGATTTTCCCAGTGAAGTCTTGCCCACGCCAGGTGGCCCAATGAAGCACAGGATCGGCCCTTTCATCCCTGGCTGAAGCTTCTTCACCGCCAGGTAGTCGAGAATCCGTTCCTTGACCTTCGCTAGATCGTAGTGGTCCTCGTCAAGAATCTGCTTGCCTTTGGCGATGTCGATCTCGCTCGCGCCGGAGGATTTCGACCATGGCAACGACGTCATCCATTCCAGGTATGTCCGCGAAACCATGTACTCCGCCGAAGCCGGCGTCATTTTTGCCAGGCGCTTAATCTCGCGGTCGCACTCTTTCTTGGCTTCCGCGGTCATTCCGGCTTCGTCCACTTTCTTGCGAAGCTCGTCGATCTCCTGACCGGTGTCTTCGGATTCGCCAAGTTCCTTCTGGATGGCCTTCATCTGCTCGCGCAGCAAATACTCCCGCTGGTTCTGCCCCACTTGCTCCTGCACCTGCTCGTGAATTTTCGAGCGCAGCTCCAGCACTTCCAGCTCTTTCGAAAGCTCGCGGATCAGCATCTCCAGCCGTTTACGCACACTCGGAGTTTCGATCAGCTCTTGCCGCAGCAGCGTCGAAAGCGACGGCAGCGTCCCGGCGATAAAATCCGACAAGCGGCCCGGATCTTCAATATTCAACGCCACCGATTGCAGGTCATCGGAAAGTTGCGGCGAGTGGCTCACCACATCGCGAAAGAGGTCCTGCGCGTTGCGCTGCAGTGCCTCAAGCTCAGCGTCGGCGTCACCGGTGATTTCGTCCTGCGCTTCCACTCTTGCGCGCAAGAACGGCCGCAAACCAATCAGCTCCACGACGTCCACGCGCTGCAATCCTTCCAGGAAAATGACCACATTCCCGTTGGGCATTTTTACCGTCTTATGAACCTTTGCCAGCGTTCCGACCTTGTGTAGGTCCGCGGCCGCAGGGTCTTCGACCCGGGGGTCCAGCTGCGCCACAACCCCCAACAGTTTCTCTTCGCCTTCGAGCGAGTTAACCAATGCCAAAGAACTCTCCCGGCCTACCGTCAGGGGCAGCACAGCCCCAGGAAACAGGACCGTATCCCGAACCGGCAGGATCGGAAGAACATCCGGCACCGTGTACTTTTTTTCAGCCATTGTGAATGTCCCCCAAAATCCCGGCGCAAGGTAGAATCTACTACGCCTAAAGAGCTTAGATGCGGGCTAATGCCAAAAGGTGCGGATTGATGCGCCATCAACAAGCAAGAAATCTAAGTGTCTCAAACTCATATATTAACAGTCTCTTTCGCTTCCTGCAACTCTACCGAATTCTCTTTTATTATCAAATACTTAGAGCATGTCTCCGTTTGCCGCCCCGGCACTGTGCCTTTCAAGACCATAGGCCCAAAATCTTGCTACCCTCATCAATTCAGGTCATCATTTTTTCTTTGCAAACCGCTTCCTCACCAACTCCTCGGCCTCTTCCTTGGTTGCAATCTGTCCTTCGAGCTGCGCGTCCTCAACCGCCCTCAGTATTTCGCTAAACAGGGGTCCAGGGATATAGCCCATTTGGTTCAAATCGTTGCCGGTTAGGACACGCTGGGGATGGACCTGTTCGACGGGCGTTTCCGCCAGGAATCGCTCCACCTCGTTATACGAATCCAGATTGCGATGGCTCGAAAGACAATCCAGCCGGTGCAGCGCCATGTGCTCCTCAAAATGCGGCAGTCGCACAAATCGCTTGAGTGTCGACTTCCGCATCTGACTCACGGCGCCAAATCGCATGTGGTTCGCCACCAGCGCAATGATCTGCTCCGTTTCTTCATTCGAGAAGCGGTACCGCCGGCAGATTGCTTCCGCCATCCGCACGCCCACGTCAACGTGATGATCGAATCGTATCCGGTCTCCCGTTTGCGAAGCCGGCTTATACGTCGGTGGTTTCCCGACATCGTGCAGCAGCACGCCCCACGCTAATGTTGGCGAAGCTCCTGCCGGCAGTCCCTCGATCATCAGCATCGTGTGAATCCACACGTCGCCTTCCGGGTGAAATTGCGGCGGTTGCGGGATTCCCTTCATCGCTGCGATTTCAGGCAGCACGATGGAAAGCAGCCATGCTTTTTCGAGCAGCTCAAATCCAGTCCGCGCCGCGCCTTCCGTCAGAAGTTTGGTAAGTTCATCGCGCAGCCGTTCTGCCGAAACATCCGTGACGGCGCCGGCGTGGCGGCGAATCGCCGTAAACGTCTTGTGCTCGATCTCAAATCCGAATCGTGCAGCAAATCGCACCGCACGCATCATCCGCAGCCTATCTTCCGAAAAACGCCTATCCGGCTCGCCAATCGCGCGAATGACCCCCATTTTCAGGTCGGCTTGGCCATTCACAAAGTCCAGAATTTCGCCCGTGTCATGCCGCATCAACAATCCATTGATCGTGAAATCGCGCCGCTGCACATCTTCTTCGGCCGTTTTGGAATAAACCACGCGGTCAGGATGCCGCCCGTCCGAATAACCGACATCGGACCTAAAGGTCGCGACTTCCACTTTCAACCCCTCATGCGGCACAAGCACGACGCCGAACTGCGCGCCAACTGCAATGCTTTCCGGAAACAATTCCATCACCCGGTCTGGTGTGGCATCCGTCGTGACGTCATAATCCGCCGGCTCGCGGCCCAGCAGCAAATCACGCACACAACCGCCCACAAGCAACGCCTGGTGGTTGTTGCGCTGCAGCGTTTCGCAGATCGAGCTAGCAAGTTCGCGAAGCGTCACGCTGCGATTATGCGACAGTCGCGGGCGCAAAGGGGAGAGATGTCTCAGGCAAGGTTCTGCGGCCTTCTACTTACAGCGGAACACCAGGCAGGTGATGTCGTCGGACTGGCGCGTGAAGCCTACAAAGTCATCGACGCGCTTCATAAGGAATTGCAGCGATTCTGGGGCGCCCAAATCCGGCAGCGCATTAATGGCCCCGAGCCAGCGCTCGTTGCCAAACTCCTCGCCCTTTTCATTGAAAGCTTCCACCACGCCATCCGTGTAGAGAATTAGCGCGTCGCCTGGCTTCAGTCCAACGGACGATGTTGGATAAGTGGCATCCATCTCAATTCCCAACGGTAAACCGCTGGCCTCGAGCCTTTGAATGTCTCCGTTCGCGCGGCGCAGGATCGGAGGGTTGTGGCCGGCATTTGCGTAGAGGAGTCGGCGCTCCGCAGGATCATATTCGCCTAGAACGGCAGTTGTGAACCGTCGTCCATCAAGGCTGTGCGCACAGGCATAGCGGTTAAGCCGCATCACCAGATCGGCGAGCGGCGCGCCTTCTCCCGCGATGGTATGGAGACTCGCTTGCAGTGTGGCCATGAGTAGCGCCGCGGGAATGCTTTTTCCTGCAACGTCCGCAATCACGAGCATCAGCTTTCCATGTTCTGAAGCGCTCGCCGTCGGATAAAACGCGTCGTAATAATCTCCCGCGACGGAATTCTGCGGCCGCGAAGCAAACGCAATATCTCCTCCAGCCACTTCCGGCGCTTTCGTGGGGACAAGCCAGGTCTGAATTTCCCGCGCGATCTCCAGGTCGCGTTTCATCGTCACCTTGTCCGCCAATTCGAGCGACAGCAAGAGAATCAGAAGCAGCGTGGCGAGAAAATAGTAAAACGTGTAGTCCCCGTTGACGCCGCCATTGAGCCTGAGAATTGCAAAGACCAGCAGCACAAACGCCACCAGAAACAGAATGCGGCGCGCCGGCGAAAGCTTCATCATCAGCGCCCAAAAGAGGGCTTTGGCGATTCGATACCAGCGGCGGAAGCCTCTGTGGCTTTCGTATTCAGTCGAGTCGGTTTCTTTTATGTAGAAGCCGTAGCTCGAACGCGCATCGGCTGTAAACTGCGACCATAGTTCATCGATGCGGCGGCCTTCACTGATGCGCTGCCAAAAGCCGAATACTCCCCTTTCAGAGCGTGAACGTGTTGTGGGTTCGGAAGGCGGCGTAACAGGACTCATGCGAGAAGTATAGGGTATTCGCATCCGTAGGGTCACCCTCCTGAGCGTCACCGCTTAGGCGTGCCGGCCAGGTTTTGGCCGTCACAAAGCAATCACTCAGGGGCGACCGGCGTCCCGTTATTTCTCGCGCTCGTTGGTCGAACTGCCCGTGCGCAGCGAGCCGCCGAATTGAACTTTTCCAAAACCAAAGCGGTCCCGCAGCTTATCCGCCGCACGCGTCACTTTCTCAAGCCGTTCGCGCTTTTCCGCTTCCAACAAATCGAGCTGTTCCGCGCCATGCGTCAACCCGCCGAGGGCCACACCGAGCAGCCGAATTTTTCGCTTCATGTCGCGATGCTCGCCGAAGAGCGCTTGGAAAACCCGGAAAATATCCGCATCGAGCCGCGTTGGTTCGGTAAGGGTTTTTGTGCGCGTGTGCGTATCGAAGCCCGTGTAACGAATCGTCAGCGTGAGAGTGCGCGTCGCAAGCCCAGCCTCGCGCAATCGCTTACACGCCTTTTGCGATAGATGACTAAGCAACGCGTGCAGCGCCTCCGTATCGTTCGTATCTTCGCCAAACGTGTGATTGTGCGAAATGGATTTTGGCTCGGCGTCGATCACGAATTCGTAGGAATCACCGCCGCGCGCTTTGCGATAGAGCGCATCGCCCCATTGACCGAATATTGTTTCGAGTTTTTCGAGCGACACTGCCGCAAGTTGTTCCACGGTTTCGATACCCAAAGCGCGCAGCGCCCGTTCTGTGACTTCGCCAATTCCAGGAATTTTTCGCACGGGAAGCGGCGCGAGAAATCGCTCTTCTTGCCCCGGCGCAACCCACACCAGCCCGCGAGGTTTTGCTTGTTCCGATGCCACTTTGGCGACAAGTCGCGTCCTCGCAAGTCCGCCGGAGCAGGGAAGTCCGGTGCACTTGGTGATCGTGCGAAGGAGAGTGTCCGTCGCCGCGAGAGGCGGACCGTGCAATCGTTCAGTTCCCGCTAAATCAAGATAAGCCTCGTCAATCGAAACCATCTCGACGATGGGCGAGAATTTCCCGAGAATGGTGGCGACGCGGTCGCTCCATTGGCCATATTTCTCATGATGCCCGTCGAGAAATATGCCGTGCGGGCAGAGCCGTCCAGCGGTGCGCAGCGGCATCGCCGAATGCACCCCGAATTTCCGTGCCTCATAACTCGCCGAAGTAACCACTCCGCGCTGATTCGGTCCTCCGCCGACAATGACAGCCTTGCCGCGAAGCTCTGGCCGCTCCAGCAGCTCCACCGACACAAAGAAAGCATCCATGTCCACATGCAAAATGGACGAAACTGCGTTAGCCGCCTGTTCTTCAAGCGGCCCATGCTTCGCCCGAAATCGCGCCATCTCCGGCATGCCGCTAGCCTACTCCCGATTCAATCTTCGCCACAACCTCGCCTTCGCTTAGATACGCTCGGCGGCGATGACGCGGGGGATTCCGGCCAGATCGTTGGTTACGCCGGCATTGGTCCAAATCGGAGCGTCGAGGAGTGGTTGTACTGCGGCGAGACTGTTGTGGCCGAGTTCGAGTACGAGAAGGCCGCCGGCTTTCAAATGCTTCGCGGATTCCGCAATGAGGTCTGCGTAAAATTCGTAGCCTGCTTCGCCGCCATAAAGTGCGATTTCCGGTTCGTGCTCGCGGACCTCCCTCATTAGCGATTCTTTTTCCTTGCGGCCGACGTATGGCGGATTGCTGACGATCAGATCGAAAGAGCGTGGTTCGTCACGCCCCACCGATAATCCGTGTTGAGCATTCGCAGGTAAGCTCGTTTGTAGGGGCACGATATATCGCGCCCCTGCGGGGAAAGCGTCGAACAAATTGGACTCGATGAACTTGATGCGATCGGCAACGCCATGACGGGCGGCGTTGCGTCTGGCAACCGCCAGTGCGGCGGCGGAAATATCTGAGGCGAAGAACGAAGCCTGGGGAAGTTCCTTGGCGAGAGCGATAGCGATGCAGCCTGAGCCAGTGCCGATGTCGGCGATTTCGAGACCCTCGCCGTTGAGAGTTTGTTTTCGGCCGGCGCGAATCTCTCTCACGGCGAGGCGATCCAGCGCGACTTCGATGACGTGCTCGGTTTCTGGGCGAGGAATCAGAACATCAGGCGTGATTTCAAATTCGAGTCCCCAGAACTCTTGCTTGCCGGTCAGATATTGCAGCGGTTTGCCTTCTGCGCGCCTTGCAATCAGGGAAACGAAACGATGAGCGTCCAGAGAGGAAACGGTGTCTTCCGGATGGGCATAGAGCCAGGCGCGATCCCGGCCGAGCACATGAAGGAGCAGCAACTCCGCGGCGAGCGTGAAGGAAGGAACGCTTGCATCGCGAAGTTCCGCGATCCCACGTTTGAGAGCCGAGCGGATGTCTAGAGTTCTTTCCATGTGGATCGGGGCTAAAGAAATTACCGGGTTTAATAACGTCGGCGAAATTCCCTTCCAGGTGACGGCGAACGTATCTTTACGCCCCGGCAAGTTCCTGCTCCAAACGCTCGGCTTCGTAGTGAGATACGAGAGCATCTACGAGAGGGGCAAGCTTGCCGTCCATCACGTCGGTCAATTGGTGGAGAGTCAAACCGATGCGATGGTCGGTTACGCGATTCTGGGGGAAGTTATAGGTGCGGATTTTCTCGGAGCGGTCGCCGCTACCGATTTGGCCGCGGCGCTCCGCGCCGATGGCAGCCTGCTGCTTCTCGAGTTCCATCTCATACAAACGGGTACGCAAAACGCGCATGGCTTTCGCACGGTTTTTGATTTGCGATTTTTCGTCCTGCTGCGAAACGACCAGGCCGCTCGGAATGTGAGTGATGCGGACGGCCGAATAAGTGGTGTTCACGGACTGCCCGCCGGGGCCGGACGAACAAAACGTATCGACGCGCAAATCCTTCGCCTCAATTTTGATGTCGATGTCGTCGGCCTCTGGGAGGACCGCGACTGTGGCGGCTGACGTGTGAATGCGACCTTGCGTTTCCGTAGCGGGCACGCGCTGGACGCGATGAACTCCGCTTTCATATTTCAGTTTGGAATAGACTTTATGGCCTTGAATTGCCGCGACGATTTCCTTGAGGCCGCCTAGATTGGAAGGCGAACTTTCGAGAACTTCCACTTTCCACCCGAGTGTTTCCGCGTAGCGCGAATACATGCGGAAGAGTTCCGCGGCAAAGAGCGCAGCTTCGTCGCCGCCGGTCCCCGCGCGTATCTCGACGATGACGCTTTTCTCGTCGTTGGGATCTTTCGGCAAGAGGAGCAGTTTTAACTCGCGCTCAATAGTCTCCTTGCGCGCTGTGAGCTGCTTTTCTTCGTCGATCGCCATCTGCTTCATTTCAGCGTCCTCATTTTCGAGGACCATTTGGTGCGCGCCGGCGAGATCTTTTTCAATTTGCTTGAACTCGCGGTGCTTGGCGACGATTTCCTCTAGCTCGGCGTGCTGCTTGGCGATCTTCTGGAACCGCGCCGAATCGGAGGCAACCTCCGCCGTCGAGAGCTGCTGCGTGAGCTCGTCGTACCGCGTGCCGAGCTGATCCAATTTGTCGGACAATGTCATTACGGCCATGGCAAAACCTCATAAGGAAGTGAGTAGTTCGCGGTGAATAGTGAGTAGCGAAAAAAAGGAACGCACTCGCGGCTTGAGCGAGTTTGGCGGGAACAGCTAATAAAAAGCCGCGTACATAGAAAAAGAATAGCTCTGATTTCCGCGGGGTGCAAATCGTGACGCGAGTGTGGTCAGTTGGCGCGGAGAATGCTACAATACTTACACTAGTTACATTGTCAGGGAGGGCGTGATGAAATCGAAGCGGTCTACGGTGATCAGCATGAGGCTGCCGGAGGAAAGCGGAAACCGGTTGAAGCGCATGGCCAATCGCCATGGCTGGACCACCAGCGACGCCAGCGCCCGGCTTGTGGAGGAAGGGTTGCGCCGTTTGGAATTTGCATTTGTGGATTTCCGCGATTCCGCAGCGGGGCGGCAAGCCTGCATACAAGGCAGCTCGCTTGCGGTTTGGGAAGTCCTGATGATTGTTCAAAGCTACAAAGGCGATGTTGCTGGCGCCGCGGAACATCTGAAGTGGCCGGAAGCAAAAGTCCAAGCAGCCGTGAATTACGCAAAGGCTTTTCCTGAAGAGATCGAAGGGGCACTCACAGAAAATAACGCGATGGGCTTCGATGCTTTGAAGCGCTTGTTGCCGCAAGCCGCGGAATTCACCTTTAGCAAAAAAGCCAAAAACTAAAATGATTAAGATGCTTCTGGACGAGCATATTTCGCCCGCCGTCGCGGAAGGTCTCCGGCGGCGCAAGGGGTCGCTCGCGGTTGTCTGTATGGCGGCTTGGGAGAAAGGCGAGTTCCTGGGACAGCCGGACTCGGTCTGCCTGCAGCAAGCCGCCGCGCAAAGGTTGACGCTGGTGACGTATGATCGAAGAACGATCCCCCCGCTGCTCAAGGCATGGGCGGAAGAGGGGCGAGAGCACGGCGGCGTGATTTTTGTGGATGAGAAGACATTCTCACCGTCGGATACGGGCGGCCTTGTGCGAGCCTTGAACGAATTGGCGAGAGCAACGGCGAGATGGGAGTGGCGCGATCGTGTTTGTTTCCTGCGGCGTTGAGGGGCATTGTGCGTTGTGCAGGGATTGTGCTTTGAAATACCGCATCTGATTTGCGCCGAGACAGAATCGCGCGATTGCGGCAGATTTGCGAGATATACTCCGGGACGGCGGGAAGATTTCGTCGTCGGAAGGATGACTCTGCGAGTGACGGAGCAGAAGCGCCAATGAGCGAAGCGGTGCGATCCATTTTGCAAAATACATCGCAAGAACAGGAAAGTATGCCCGAGAGCGACGCCGGGTTTCTTTGGGATTTCTGGTACCCGGCGATGCGGAGCCGCGAAGTCCGCGGCAAGCGACTGGCAACGGCGATGCTCCTCGAAGTGCCGCTTGTGCTCGGACGAACGGGCGAGGGCAAAACTTTTGCGATGCGGGATTCCTGCCCGCACCGGGGGATTCCGCTTTCGTACGGGCGATTCGACGGGAAAACCGTCGAATGCAGTTATCACGGCTGGAGATTCGAGGCGTGCAGCGGGCAATGCATGGAAATTCCTTCGCTGACGAGCCAGGACAAGCTAAAGGTAGAACGCGTCTTTGCGGGGCATTACCCGTGCGAAGAGCACGACGGGTACGTATGGGTGTACATGAACGCGGCCGGAACGCGATTGCCGGAACAGGTTCCTGCTGCGCCAAAGTTGAGCGTGTCCAGCGAACGGTTCCGGATAACACATCTCGATTGCGAGCTGCCGTCGCATATCGACCATGGGATTATCGGCTTGATGGACCCGGCTCACGGACCGTTCGTGCACGCCTCGTGGTTCTGGCGAAAACGCGCGAGCATTCACGAGAAAGAGAAAAAGTTCGAGCCCATTCCGAACGGGTTCCGGATGAGCCCGCACACTCCGAGCTCGAACAGCGCGCCTTACCGGATGCTGCAGAAATATACCGGCGAGCCAGTGACGACGACGATCGACTTCGTGCTGCCGAACATTAGGACGGAGGAGATTCGCAGCGGGAAGCTGTGGTTTTCGAGCCGCGCGACGGTGACTCCAGTGCGGCGGGATTTGTGCCGGATCGATTTCGTGGCCGCCTGGAATCTGTTGCTGCCGGTGACGATATTCCGGCTCTTTGCGAAGAAGTTTCTGCGGCAGGACCAGGAAACGATGATCTTGCAAGCCGAGGGATTGAAGCACGATCCCCGCTTGATGCTGATCGATGACGCGGACCGGCCCGCGAAATGGTATTTCGGGCTGAAAGCGAATCTTCTGGAGTCGCGGCGCACAGGTGCGGTGATGGTGCATCCGATGAATGGGCCGGTCACACTTCACTGGCGTTCCTGAGAACGAAACACAGGCAAGCTTGCCGGTGCCAAGGAAGCCTGTGTCACGGCGCATCGCATATGATGACTGCGCAAGCGAGCCATGACGGAATGATGAACGAATTTTTTTCTAATAGTCCCCTAGCAGACGTAATTATTCGTAAGCACCCTGGAACCGTGCTGGCGAGATTGCCCATTGCGGTGATCCATAGCTGACCGGCCAGCCATTCGGAACAAAAATTACCTACGTCCTGGAGAGCCCAGGGAGGACATACGCCTCTCTGGAGTGATTTGCAGCCAAAAATCCAGTGGAGGAGTTCGCGCCGTTCTCTGCGCCGATAGAGGGGTGCCTTTGGACTCAGCCGGCAAAGAGGAGGCTGAGGGCCGTTATGATTGACTACTGGATTACCCGAATTTCCGGAGGAGCAAATGCATTCTCAAAACCGACGGAAATTGACGAGCCCTTCCGAACATTGTTTACGAGCGCCGGTCTAAAGCAAACGATGCATGTTCCGATCTTGTGCCGAACGCTCGGATAAACGATCCCGGCAGATCCTCTCGCGAGAAGCTCTCTCGCCAAATTTTGTGATGTGCTGTAGCTGTTTGCATCCAAACAACTTCCAAAGCGTGTGTCGTTGCGGATGTCATGAAACGTGCCTCGAAAATCGGCGAGGAAATCGACGTAGGTAAATGTCTCCTTTTCTTGCCAATTGATCTCTTGTAACTCCTTGCTTTTGTGGTAGGCCACTTCCAGCTCCGAGGTCTCGCGGGTGAATGCCGCGTACCACGCGCCGCGTTCTGGCCCATTGAAGCGGCTTCCGAAGGGACGGGCATGCGTGAAGGCGGCGTTGACAATATGCGAGTAGGATAGGCCAAAGACGAGTTCCCGCACGGTAATACCCGGGAGCAGACCAGCTTCTCCGAGGAGACGGTCGTTCGTAGCTCCCTCGAGTTCGAATAGCGCGTTCAAGTCCGCAGCATCATCGGTCAGCCGGGTGAGAACGCTCTCATCCCGGCCGCTATAGCGTGACGGGATTAGGCGATGCGTATCGTCACGAAGAATGTCGGCAACACTGGGTAGCAGCCTATCGGCCGCCACGGCGAGAATCCAGAAGTTGCCGCACACGTAACATTGCAGGTAGCCCACCTCTGATCATGTAGGTCAGTGGAGTCTCCCCCTCAAACATCGAATTTTCATTCGGCAATTGAATCCAGCGGTCGGCGAGTTTTTTGCTGTAGAGGATATTTAGCGCTTTGAAGATCCCCGTCAGAATGGAAATCCTCGTTAGCCGGTCCTGGTCAAGAGTGCCGCGCGCCTTTTTCTTTAACTCGTAAAACGCCCCATTTGACATGCCTCCCAGCAATTGTCGCGCAGCTAGATCGCGCAATTCCCAAAGCTCACGAATTTTCAAAAAGGCCCTCACTGCCGAGGGGCTCAATCGCTTCAGGGCATTCTTGCTGGAAAGATCGGCTGGCTTTTCCCAGGCGATGCCTGCCGTTGGTTGACTTACGGTCGCCAGGTTGGCCTCCTCTGCTCCATCCAAATATGGAGTATTATACATCCATTATTGGATATGAGCAATTTCTTTTTTGTCCGATGGCTCGGTGACAGTGCACTGGGGAAAGGCTTACGCGTCGCGGCGATTTGGAACATGGGTGCTTTGTTGATGCGAGCGCCGTGTCTGTCGAACTTCGTGTTCGCTGAGCACAAGTACATTGGAGTCTCTGTCATGTCGGAGTCCCTTGAATTTGTGCCGCAAGGTTTCAATGTGAAAGCCGTGTTGGTGGCAAATTCGGGGTAGTTGACCGTGGCGTGAAGTTAGCGGAGGCGGGCGAGGTCGAAGTCAACGGAGACGAGGTCGCTTTCGGGAGGAGTGATTTGGATGGTGGCGGAGTTGGAGGTAAAGGCGTCGGCAGGATAGTCGAACTGGAGAGTGGCGCCGGTGAGGGTGCAACTGCCATAAGTGTCGCACGAATAGGTTGGGTCGCCGGAGGCGTCGAGGGGAGGGAGGCTTTGATCCTTGACGAGGACGGCGACCTGGAAATCCTTCCAAAAATCGGAGGGACGCTGTTCGTAGCCGATCGGAGAACCGGTGTGGGGATCCTGAGGGCGGGGAATGAGAGCAGGATAGCTTTCCGTGAGCTGAATCTGAATGATGACGCGGACGATCTCCGGATGTTTTCGGTGGTCTGCTTCGGCTTGCTGGGCACTGTAGTTCATGGTGCGCTGGCTGGAGAGCTGGGCGACGAGGGCAAACGGAGTGTAGAGAGTCACCGAAGAGATGTACGGACCGGATTCGGGCATAGGAAGCGGCGTTTTGTACTGAGCTAGCAAATCGGAGAGGTCTTGCTCGTGGCGCTGGCCGAGGAAATAGGCCTCGCGGACGGCTTCGTCGGAGAGAGGAGTTTCCATACCCAATGACGGAAGGGACAGCAGAAGGGTCGCTGACAGGATTCCAGCCGTGGAGCGCAACAGTGGTCGCGTGTGGGAGACACCACCCATATTGTTGAGACGCACGCGGTTGTCTGGCGGATTCATGTGTGAAACAAACTGGCTGAGCGAGGGCGGAGGCGGGGGTATGTGAAGGGATATCTATGCAGAGGCGGTCTGAACCGAGGCTGCGAGAGATAGCCGCTGCCCGCCTCACAGTGGCTTATAATCTGACGACGGGAAAAGGTCATGATGGATTCAGGGTCAAAACTGGGCCCTTATGAGATCGTGGCACGCCTGGGCGCGGGCGGGATGGGCGTGGTGTATCGAGCACGGGACGAGAGGCTCGACCGCGACGTAGCCATCAAAGTCCTTCCCCCAGGATTGCTGACGGACGAACAAGCACGAAGGCGATTCCGCACCGAAGCGCGGGCGCTCGCCAAGCTGAGCCATCCAAACATAGCGGCGGTGTACGACGTCGGAGAACAGGACGGCGCGGATTACATCGTGATGGAGTGCGTCGCGGGTACTTCGCTGGCGGAAAAACTGAAAACCGGGCCATTGGGCGTAAAAGAAGCGACGGCGCTGGGAGCCCAGATAGCGGCGGCGTTGGTGGAAGCGCACGAACGCGGAGTGGTGCATCGGGATTTGAAGCCGGGAAACATTATGGTGACGCCGAGGGGGCACGCAAAGGTGCTGGACTTCGGCTTGGCGAAGTTGCTGGCGCCCGCTGGGGAGGCGGAAGCAACGGTATCGATGGCCGAGACGAAGGGAGTGTTAGGAACACTGCTGTATATGTCGCCGGAGCAGGCGGAAGGAAAGACGCTGGACGGGCGGACGGACTTATGGAGTCTGGGAGCAGTGCTCTACGAGATGCTGGGGGGAAAGGCGCCGTTTGAGGGAACGAGCGGCCTAAGCTTGTTCCGCGCGATTACAGAGGAGAAAGCAAAGCCGCTGAAGGAGATGCGGGCAGAGGTGCCTGAGGAGGCGGAGAAGATCGTTAGCCGAGCTTTGGAGAAGGACGTTACGAGACGATACCAAAGCGCGGAGGAGATGTCAGGAGAGTTGGAAAGCTTGCTGCTGAAGCTGAGCTCGACGGAGCTGGGAATCGAGAGGACGCGAGCGAGACCGGCGAGGATGTATGTCGTGGGAGCAGTAGTGGTGATCGCCGGGATTGCGGTGGGCGGGACTTGGATGTACGAAGGTATGAAGAGACGGCAGTGGGCGAAGAATGAAGCGCCGGCGGAAGCGGCGAAGTTGAGAGATGCGGACAAGAGTTTGGCGGCGTACGAGGTGCTGGAACGAGCCGAGAAATATTTGCCGGGAGATCGAGGACTGAAGAAGGAGGCAGAAGAGGCGACAGTAACGGTTACAGTGAAATCGTCGCCGAGCGGAGCGAAGGTTGAGATACAGGACTATTTGGCGCCTGACAGCGCCTGGTACGGGCTGGGCACGACCCCGCTGGAGAACATACGGATTCCGAATGGATATTTCCGATGGAAGGTGTCAAAGGAGGGCTTCAAGGATTATGTGACGGCTCCGCTCACGGAGGGGGAAATGACGTTTCCCCTTGATCTAGCGGAGAAGGCGCCGGAAGGAAAGGTCTGGGTGAGCGGGCAGACGTACGAGGACTTCCTGGATTTTGTGGGATGGATCGGGCCGTACAAGCTGCCAGCGTTTTATATGGATCGATTTGAAGTCACGAACAGGGAGTATCAAGAATTCGTGGACGGCGGGGGATATGAGAAGCGGGAGTATTGGAGAGAGAAGTTCATCAAGGATGGACGCGAATTGAGCTGGAAGGAGGCGATGAACCTCTTTCGGGACAGCACGGGGCGGGCGGGGCCGTCAACCTGGGAAGGCGGACATTATCCAGACGGGAAAGGAGATTATCCGGTTGGGGGAGTGAGCTGGTATGAGGCGGCGGCATATGCGGTGTTCCGATGGGAAAGTTTGCCGGTGCTGGCGCAACGGTCTCAGGCGGCGCCGGCGGAAACGTCGCGGTACACGGTGCAGGAGAGCAACATAGGCCGCGCGAGTCTTGCTCCGGTAGGGGCGTACAAGGGAATGGGGCCGTACGGGACGTACGATATGGCGGGAAACGTGAAGGAGTGGGTGGAGAACACGGTTGGAGACAACCTGCGTTTCATCCTGGGAGGCGGTTGGAAATCGCAAACGTATTTGTATGCGGATCCGGAAGCGCTATCGCCGTTCGATCGTTCGGAGATGAATGGATTCCGGTGCGTGCGAAATGTCAATCAACTGTCAGCGGCGGCCGCGGGCCCGGTGAAGGCCATGGCGCGGGATTTCGCGAAGGCGAAGCCGGTGTCGGATGCGGTCTTTCGCGCCTACCGGACGATGTACGACTACGAGAAAACGCCATTGAACGCAAAGGTGGAAGGAGTGGTGCAGGACACGAGCGATTGGAAGGAAGACAAAATAACTTATGACGCGGCGTACGGGAACGAGCGAATGGCGGCGTATCTCTTCTTGCCGAAGAACGTCCGGCCGCCGTACCAGACCATCCTGTTTTTCCCGAGCGCGCGAGTGCTGAGCATAGCGAATAGCAGCACGCTGGGAGATCTGAACTTTTTCGATTACGTCGTAAAGAGCGGAAGAGCGGTGCTCTATCCCGTGTACCAGGACACGTATGAGAGGCGCCTAAAACATTCGCTGCCGGGGGAATCGGAAGGGAAAGAGATCGCGATCCAGCGCTATCAGGATGTGGGGAGATCGCTGGATTACCTGAAGACGCGGAAAGACATTGATAGCAGCAAGCTGGGGTATATGGGAGTCAGTATGGGGGCGGCGGAGGGAGTGATTTACGCGGCGCTCGCGGGAGACCGATTGAAAGTAGTGGTCCTGCTGGATGGAGGGTTTTTCATTTTTCCGCCGAGGCCAGGACGGGATCAAGTGGATTTCGCGCCGAGACTGAAGGCGCCGGTGCTGATGGTGAATGGGAAATACGATTTTTCATTTTCGCCAGAAAGGGCGCAGATCCCGCTGTTTCGGATGTTGGGCACGGCGGAGGCGGACAAGAAGCGAGTGGTGCTGGATACGCCGCACGATGTGACGGGACTGAAGACGGAGTTGTTGAGCGCGGTGCTGGGGTGGCTGGATAAGTATCTGGGGAGGGTGGAGTAGGCGCGGACGGGGTATAGTTTGGTCATGTCACAGGAGTAGCTCATAGCGGCGATCGGTCAACGGTTCCGTGCGCTGAGTCAAAGAGAGTGGGCCACGAAGATTCGCGAGGTCGCGTCAGCTTCCCCGGAAGATGGCCGTTTCTTGCAAGAGACTTTTCCGGAGCTGTATCGCGAAGCCTTTCCAGTTACGAGTCGGAGGGGCGGACGCTCTCGGCGAAGAGCGGCGTGCTAGAATTGACCTATGTCACACATCGTCTACAAGGTGGAAGCAGAAGTCGAGGACGACGGGCGCTGGATCGCCGAGGTTGTGGATCTGCCGGGCGTGATGGTTTACGGAACCACAGAGAAAGAAGCGGTAGACGCAGTTCGCGTGTTGGCATCGCGGGTCATAACCTCGAAGAATCAGGCTTTGGACAAAAAGTTCGCTACGTAGTCCACGTTTGGATCGATGTTTTGATTGCCCATTTTCCTGCTTTGCGTTCGAATAGGTACAAAGTTCCGCCTCCCGCCATTGCGTCAGCGCCCCACGATATGTGAAGTAGTGCCAGAGTTTTGTCGGAGTTAAAGCCCACGCGTGAGAACTGAAGCAACGACGCGTCTTTTCCATATCTTCTGTGAAATTCCGTCCAGCTAGGTTTGAGAGTCTTTTGGCCTTTGCTTTCGGAGATGAAACGGATGTTGTTACCTGCCGAGAACTTTCCAAACCAGCAGCTTGAGATATCTTTTTGTTTGAAATCTGAGCGTACATCCGACGGGAGTGCGCGCCCTGAACAGCCAACTGCAAATTGAAGAAATCCACATCGGCGTGTGACGGCTGGATGCTGGTCGCGACCACTATGATGGCGGATGAGCTGCTTTCTGACGATAGGGAGTCAGCGTAAACTTCGATTTCGTCCTTGGGCACGTTGCACGACGCCTTGTGCTGGAGAGGTTCAGCTGAGTTTTGAACATTTCCAGAAACTCCAGCTAAGGCGACGTACAACGTGAACAATGACGTGAGCAGTGTTGGAATTCGCATTGATGTCCCTGCGTTTAGATGCGGCGGGGGGTGTTGGGGAAGTCGAGCCAGACTTTTACGCCGCAGAAGTGGGAGCCTTCGGTGCAGATGGGAGTGGTGATGTTGGCGCGGAGATGGCAGGGAGGGCCGATGTATTTGGCGAGCCGGGGATGGACTTCGCGGAGTTGGGCGACTTCGTCCATGCTGGCGGCGTAGATTTCTTCTTGGGCGTTGAAGCAGGTGCGCATGGTCCATTTGTGGAGGAGATGGAGCAGGGAGCCGGACTCGACGAGGCGGATGGATTTGGCGTTCGGGAGGAGATAGAGGGTGATTTCGAGTGGGACGCCGCGATCGAGGAGCTCGTTTTTGGCGGACCAGGAGTCGAGCATGGCGCGGTCGTAGAGTTCTTTGGCGCGCGGATTTTGCGAGAGGAGAGCGGGAGTGATGTAGTCGGGATCGCGCGTGTCGGCGAGAGTGAGCAGCGGGCGGGACCCGGGGACCATGCGATGGCGCTGATCCTGGGAGTCGGCGGTGTGGGAGATTTTTTTCGCGAAGGTGTAATTGGCGTGCTGGAGAGCGCGCATCATCGGGGCATGGACGCCGACGTCGAGAATTTCGAGGCGATAGGGATTGCGGGTGGGGTCGAGAAGGCGGTCGATGGCATCTGAGTCGGAGCACTGGGATTCGGTGAGGCCGACTACGGCGCGATAGGATTCGGCGATAACGCGAGGGGCGTTGGGGGAGTAGTCGACGAGTTTGGAGGTTTTTCCGGCGAGCTTGGCGTCGAATTCGCGGGCAAAAGCTTGGCCGGCTTGCGCGTTTGGGGCGTTGGCGTTCGATTCGGGGCGTTCTTCGAGAGGTTCTGTCCCAAAACGATCGAAAAATTGGGGATCGATTTTTTTGACTTCGTCGACCATGGCACCGATGACGGCGCGAGACTCGCTGGGAGTGTCGGAGGCGGCACTCATGCGCCAGAGGCGGTGGAGGACAATGCCGGAGATGGTGTGGACCATGGTCGTGTAGGCGGCGACGGGGAGAACGTAGCGGGCGATTTCGATGGCGCGTTTTTCGGCGGCGCGCTCGATTTTTTGGAGGCGCTTGGGATGAGACATGGGGCCGATGTGCCAGATGTCGGATAGGATGGCGCGGGCGTCGTTGACGAGGAGGGCCGAGAGCTGGCGGTAATAATCCCAAGCGCGAACGATGGCGGCTTCGTAGAGGTTCCGAGTGGCCGCATCGTAGAAAAGAGAATCGGGGTCGAACATAGGATGCTGGGAGGGAACGTAGGCCTGCGGGCGATCGAGACGGACGTAACGCTGGCTTTGCTGCTCGGAATTGTAGAAGGGATGGGCGTGGAGGAAAGACCAGACGAATTGACGGCTGACGCTTTCTAGGCCGAATTCGAAATGGGCGTGTTGATAGACGGTGTGATGGCCGCTGTAGAACGTGGCGGCGCCGATGTTGAGGCGCTGCTTGTCGGTGATTTCTTCGGGAGTGATGAGGCGCGGGGCGTAGCAAGTACGTGCGGCGGCGATGGCGGAATCGTAGGGATGAGCGAAGGCGTTGCGGAGAGTGACGCGGGGCGGGGAGGTTTCTACGAGTTCACCGGGACGGCCGGCGTCGAACATGCGGGATTGGGTGGTCACGTTGGGAAGTTATTCTACACGGGTGGGAGAGCAGGTAAGTTGGAAAGTTGCAGGCCTTCGAGAATGCGAACGAGAAGCCGGAAGGAATTGAGGACGAGGAATTTTGAAGAAAAGAGAAAAGCAAAGAGGACGGCGGGCAGCTTGCAAAAGCGGGGGTTCCCTCATTATGGGTGCAGATTCCCTTATTGTGGGTGAGGCATGAATATTACACTGACGCTGGACGATAAGCTCGTGAAGGAAGTGCGGAAGATCGCGGCGGATCGAGAGACGACGCTGACGGGGCTGGTGCGGGCGTACCTCGAGCAGATTGCCGAGGAAAACGCAAAGTCGGGGCGAAAGAAGCGGGAGTTAGAGGCGCTGGAGAAGAGCTTCGAGCGCTTCCAATTCAATTTAGGGAAGAAAACGTGGAAGAGAGAGGACCTCTATGACCGGTCCTGACTTTCTCGATACCAATGTTCTGGTGTATGCCTACGTTCCTCGGGATGCGCGAAAACACGAAATTGCAAAATCCATCGTGAGGCGAGCGTTGGCAGGGGAGGGCGTTGCTTCAACGCAAGTGTTGGCGGAGTTCGCCTCGACATTTCTGCATAAGCTTTCGCCGGCCGCGCGGCCGGAAGATTTGTTGCAACTCCTTGACGTCCTGAGTCCACTCAAACTCGTTCCGTTGGATCATGGAGCAGTGCGGCGGGCGATCGAGGCGCGAGGGGCATACGGGATCCACCTGTATGCCGGAATGATTGTCGCTGCGGCGGAGCGCGGAGGGTGCGGAAGAATTCTTTCTGAAGATTTGAACGCGGGACGGAGTTATTTCCAGATCCCCGTTGAAAATCCCTTCGTGTAAGGGTTCCGAGGATACACAGGCGAAACAAAAGGGAGACAGACTGGATGTCTGTCTCCCTTGTCTTTAAGCAGAAGTCGCGAGCCGCGCGCGGGCGCTACTTTTTTGCCGCCGTGGTTTTTGAGGCTTCGACTTTGGCGGCGGCGTCGGCGTACTTTTTGGTGAAACGTTCGACGCGGCCGGCGGTGTCGATCAGTTTCTGTTTGCCGGTGAAAAAGGGGTGGCAATTAGAGCAGATTTCGACGTTCAGCCTATCGCCCTTGATGGTGGAGCGAGTCTGGAAATTGTGGCCGCAGGCGCAGTGAACGGTTACGGTGTGATAGTCGGGGTGAATACCGGGCTTCATGAGACTCCATTCTTTCGCGTCCGGTCTGCACGGCAGCCCCGACAGGGTCGGAGTACTACAGCCGCGTCGCTAGGTCGCGAGGCAATCGACAATTATACGCGAAAGAAGGGGACAATTCCAAACGCGATAGGGGGCCGCTCAATCAGCGTGGTCTTGCAAGGCGTGGAATTAACATTGGAATTGGGCTATGTTCTGGAACCAGATTAGCTAACGGAGGCAAAGATGAGCTGGACGCGATGGATGTGCCTATTGATGATTGCTGGCGGGACGGCGGCAAGCGCGCTTGCGGGAGGTGCGGCGAGTGCAAGAGACGAGATCGAAGCGTTCAACTCGCGATATGTTGAGCTGCACTTGAAGATGGATACAGCGGGGATTTTTGCGACCTGGGCGGAAGATGGAGTGGACTTAATGCCCGGGGAAGCGCCCCTGATCGGGAAGAAAGCGATCGTGGCATGGGTTGAAAATATTCTCGCCAAGATGCCGGGATACAAAGTTGTGAAGGAAGAGATCGAATTTCACGATATCCAGATTTCCGGCGATTGGGCTTCAGAGTGGGCGACGGAACACCAAACGGTGCAGCCGCCAGACGGCAAGCCGGTGATTGAGTCGCGAGGAAAGATGGCCCTGGTGCTGCATCGAGAGGCGAGTGGGGTATGGAAAGTGAAGCAGGAGATGTGGAACGCGGCACCGAAGCAATGAAGTGACGATTACTGTGGCGGCATAGCCTTCGCGCACAAATAATTTTCGAGAGAAAGATGAAGCGTGTGGCCGGACATGCTTAGTGGCTTGAGAAACGCCAGCGGGTGACTGATTCAGCGAAGTTGGGGGCATGTTCGTCCTGGGCGAAAGCGATTTCGGGTTCGACACGGTAGACATTGCCGCCATTGGATACGAGCAAAGGTTCGACGTCGCCGCCGTATTTGGCGTTGTAGACGGCGGCAAGACGTTTCCAAACGGCGCGGTCGGTGATTTCCTGGGGTACACCTTCGAGGATGACAGCTTCGTCGGCGCGCTCCGTGCCGATTGAGCAGTAGCGGTGAGCTGCGATATTTTTTGCCTTTCGCGTGTTTGGGCCGGTGCTGAACCAGAAAGCGTCTTCCCACCAGACTCCCCAAACCAACATGAGATGAGGCCGGCCCTCCGGACGAGCCGTGGCGATCCAGTAGTTATGTGATTTTTCGAGACGCTCGAGGGCCCAACTCCAAGGCTTGAGTCCTTTGTTTGGATCTTTGGGCATTTCTGCGAAGTCCGGCCAGTAGGGGCGGCTTGCCTTAGGATTGTTCACGAAGACCTCCGCGGTTTGAGTGATTCGCGGGGAGATTCTAGCAGGCCGAGACGGTACCTAGAATCATTGGTCCCAAGCTCGGGCGGAACACAAACGGATTGCTCTTGCGGGCGGATTTGGGTTCGCGTAGTTTCACAGTCATGCGCGTAGAAGTGGTTGAAAGGGTGGCAAGGCGGGCTGCAGGAGACGGCTGTGCCGGCGCAAATGCCGGAGAAGCGGCTCCGAGTTTGGCGATTAAGAGCTTTCTGGCGGCGATAGAGAGTGACGTCTCACTTTTTTGCATTGCGCGGCCGTTGACCGGGCCATTGGCGGAGGAGTCCGCAACCGGAAAGTTCTATTCCGCGGACATGGTATTGGAGTTTCGGAAGGAAGAGCTAAGCCGACAAAGGAGCTTGCATTTTGCCTTGTTGGAGAAGCTGGTCGAGCTATTGAGAGAGGCAGGATCAAAAGAGTCGCTCGAGGCAAAACTATGTTTGACGACAGCGAGCATTTCGATTGGTAGAGCCGGGAGTGCTGAGAAAACCAATCAGAAAGAGCTGGCCCTCTGGATCAGCCTTGCTGCCAGAGGAGACTCGGAAGAACAGGCGATGCTGCGTTGGGGTCTTGGCATAGCACATATCCAGCAAGCGCTGCTCTTTACGTCGAGACATTTGCGGCAACAACTGTCGCAGCCCGATGAATGAGACTCGGAAGCGCTCAGCTTTCGCAAATGCTCGCCGCGTTTACGAGACAAAGGCGCAGCCGATGCGATAGGCGCCTTGCGAAGTACGTTGAGTCCAGACCGGCTTCAGATTGACGCGCACGGGCGGAAGAATGGGCACATGTAACACGGCTAGAATGCTTTCCGGGACTTCCTCTTGTGATTCGAGTTCGAGGGCGACTCCACCAAAACCGAGATCGAGGACCCTGGCGCGGCGAACACCTTTCTCGCCAAGAACTGCGTAGGCATTTGTACCGGTCATAGAGACTCGCTCGGCTTTTCGGGGAACGGAGTAAACGTGTGCGGGAGGTGGCGCGGACAAGACTTGGGTGCCGGAAATTTCAGAGGCCGTCGTGGACGCAGCCGCAGCGATGGAGGTTTCGGACTTCTCGGCAGGGCGTTTCGATTCGAAAGGAATCGGACGCGGCGCGGAAGGTTGCTGTTCGGGGGCCGAGGGCGAAGCGGCTTCCTGAGCGGGATTTGAAACAATCTCTGTGCGAGAACCCCCGGAGGGAGTCTTTCCATGATTTGCGTGCTTTAACCGGTAAAGACGTTCGTCCGCAATATGAATCAATTGATCAGCCTGATCGCCATCCTGAGGGAAGGTGGCGACACCGTGGTCCATGCTGACGCTCACTCCCATTTGGAAATGGGCGATCGATTCGGCAAAAACAGTGCCGATACGACGACTGAGAGCGAGAGCTTGCGCGGGATCGGTTTGCGGGAGCAGAAGAGCGAATTCGTCTCCGCCGATTCGGAAAGCAGAGTCCGAAGTGCGCAGAGCTTTCTTCAGCGTTGCTGCCGCGGCTCGCAAAACTTCATCGCCGCGCGGATGGCCATGCTTGTCGTTGACTTCCTTGAAGCGGTGCAGATCGAGAATGACGAGACTGAGAGGCTGGCCATAGCGGCGAGCGCGATTGAGTTCTTTTTCGAAGGCCTCACTAAAGAGACGGCGGTTATATAGACCCGTGAGAGGGTCCGTGACGGCGTTCAACTGGAGCTTTTTCAGCTCGTCGTACTCGATCAGAATGGGAACGCGAAAAAGTCCAGCGGAAGTGAGCACGTCCATGAGGGCCGTTTTCAAGGAGATTTGCCTTCCGACGTGTTCGCTCAGTTCGCGACGACGCGTGAGCATTTCATCCCAGAGCTGTACACACTGTGTTTCGCGAAGATCGAGATGAGTGATGGTGCGGAAATAGCGCTGAAGGAACTGGCCGCGCGCAGGAATATCCAGGCTTTCGAGCGTGTCCGCAAGCAGCTCGAGATACGAGTCTTCAATCGGCAAACGCGGGGGCGCAGGGGCGCCGGGGCTGGGCATATCCGGTATACACCTGACTTTAGCCTATCCCCGCGGGGTTTGGGGAAAGCACATACGGCTTTCTCTTTCTATGAGGAGCAAGCGTGAGGCCAATTAAAGACAGGCCTCAAGCCACTCCGGGGTGAAGCAGGGCAACCTGGGACCTGGCTATCTCCTTACGACAGTTGAACATAGAAACAAACATCTCATCGGGGGTTCTATCAGACGCCGAGCGAATGTAACTTTTTTACCCGACGTAAGGCAAACCGCTCGTCAAAGCGGCAATACTTTACTCAAGTGGCTTGAGGAATTCCAGCCCAAAAAGCCGAACGTCACCAGCGGAATCCTGGCGGAGAACCCTAGCGGTGATAGGCGGCGTCTCGCTAGGAACTACGCCGGAGCCGGCTGATGAGGGTGCAGGGATAGTAAGATGAACGATCTCACCGAGCCGTAGAATGTGTGTAGATGCGACGCAGGCGCCTGTGGAGCTAATGTTTAGTGTCTTGGAAAGTTCGATGAATTCCGCGCCAGAGGTATCGGTGGCACGCAAGAAGACAGGCATTTGAAGCCGAATGCGGGGGGCCCGTCGCAAATTAGAGGGATCCACGCGCTGGCCGTCCTTAAGAAGTCCAGTGTGCACAATGGCTCTCTTAGTACCGGGGAACTAGTACGTGATGAAGCAGATCGATTGCCATGGTGGACTCGTTTGGTCTGCGCATAAGTAATTTAGTTTCAGTCAATTATAGAAGATTTGGAGTCAACATTTTCTGTCGCCTCTAGTTTTGTGCTAGCCGTTGCCATTTGGTTTCCGTAAATGTGCAAATGGAACGCTTTTGCCATTGACAGTCCGAAACTCCTCTGCCAGCATGAGCATTCAACAAGGGAAAAAATTTTCCCGCCCCCTTGGAGACGCAAAACTCTCAAATGACTGGGACCATGGGCGCATCAACAGAGACCGATCATCAGACAATTCTCGCGATACCCGTTGGATTCCTCAACGCACTCCTTGAGGCGATAAAAGAGCCTCTTTGGGTGGCAGAGAAGAGCGGTCGGGTGTTGCTCTCGAATGGAAGTGCTCGAGAATATTTTGGCTTAGCGAGCAGCGCTGATCTCAGACAGTTGAATCTGTTTAGCGACCTCCTGAGAGTTGAGCCCCATCAAGTCAGGCAGAAAATTGACGCCGGAGAGCGCGAAATAGAAGTAGAAGTACCGAGCGGTGGCAAGAAGGTTCGCATGCGCATCCGGTGGATGCCTGACACTGGCTGCTTCTTCCTCCAAGTAGTGCAAGGACCGTCGCCAGTGCCCGCCCCGGACGCAGCAACGCAACTGACCGTGCAGGAGTTGCTGCAGGAACGAGAAATCACTTACCGGAATTTGCTGGCCGCGTACCTGAAATTGCAAGAGGTTAACCGGCAGAAAACGGTCTTTCTAGCCTCAGCGGCGCATGAATTGAAAACTCCTCTAGCGGTGATCAAGGGCTACTACGACCTGATGCTTACGGGTTCGCTGGGACGCTTGACGGACAAGCAACGAGATATCCTGGAGGAGTCGAAGGAGAGTTGCGAACGTTTGGTTCGGCTCGTTTCGATGTTCTTGAATTATTCCGCTTTGGAGAGCGGAAAACTGGTGCTGCAGCTTCGGGAGAATGATTTGCGTGATTGTCTGGACGAGTTGGCGAAACGCTGGAGCGAAGCTTTCCAGCGAAAGGGCGTTAAGCTAGATGCCAGCTTTGACGCCTCGATTCCTACATTCCGGTTCGATTACCAAAAAGTGCAACAAGCGGCCGCGAATCTTTTGGACAATTCTCTGAAGCACACGCCCGCCGGAGGCATGGTGACCTTCAAAGCTGCCCCTCATTTCTGGGAACGCCGAGTGGCGGAAATTGCGCCACCCGAAGAGCGGAGGCGATTCCGTCTGCCGAGGCCCAACAGCGTCGAAGTATCCGTAACTGACTCCGGCCCGGGAATTTCTGCTGAGCACCACCAGGAGATTTTTGAAGACTTTGTGCGCGTTGACCGCAATACTTCAGGAATGGGCCTTGGACTTGCGATCACGAAACGCTTGATTCAAGCGCATCGCGGGAAGGTCTGGGTAGAGAGCGAACCGAATTCGGGAAGCAAATTCGCATTCTTGTTGCCGATGGATCAAGGTTAATTTGTGGGATTTGGGGTAGGGCAAAGGGAGAAATCGATGGCCGCTAAGGAAAGAATCCTGGTCGTGGACGATGAGCCGAGCATCCGAAAATATCTGCAGACACTGCTGGAAGTGGACGGATACGACGTTGAGACGGTGAGTTCGGGACGGGAAGCGATCGCCAAAGTGAGTGGAGGAGACCGACCGGACTTCATCATCCTGGATGTTTTGATGCCCGAGCTGAATGGGATTGAGACCTTGAAAGAACTGATGCAGGCGGACCGTACTCTGAACGTCATTATGCTCTCTTGCTCGAACGAAGTGGGGACGGTTGTGGAGGCGATTCGGATTGGAGCGCACGACTACCTCACGAAACCGTTCGAGAAAACCGAACTCGATGCGGCGATGCTCAAGTCACGCCAGAAGAAACAGCTCACGACGGAGAACCAGGCGCTGCGCGATTATTGCGACCAAGTGACGGAAGACCTGAGTTTTCTCGCGGCCAGCCCGCAGATGGTACGCATACGCCAACAGATATTGCAGATTGCACCTGTGGATGTGCCCGTTTTTATTTGTGGAGAGAGCGGGGTCGGCAAGGAAGTTGTGGCACGGATGATTCACTTGCGTTCGAAGCGGCGCAACCAGCCGTTTGTGAAAGTGAATTGCGCAGCGTTGCCGGGCGAGCTGCTGGAATCCGAACTCTTTGGATTCGAGCAGGGCGCGTTCACCGGAGCAATTCGGAGCAAGCCAGGCAAGTTTGAGATGGCGAACAAGGGGACAATTTTCCTCGATGAGATCGCGGAGATGACTACGCCGTTGCAGGCCAAACTGCTTCATGTGTTGCAGGATCATCAATACTCGAGGCTTGGCGGGAGGCACCTGATCGATACAGATGTACGAGTGCTGGCGGCAACGAACGTCGATGTGCAGGAAGCGATGAAGACGGGCCGATTCCGGGAAGACCTATATTACCGGCTGAACGTGCTTTCGATCCTGGTGCCGCCGCTGCGCGAGCGGTTGGTGGAAATTCCGCTGCTTTTCCGGCATTTTCTTGAACAATACAGCGCGAAGTTCGGGAAACCCCTGCAGAATCCCTCGAAACACTTGCTGGACGCGGCAGTCAACTATCCGTGGCCCGGCAATTTAAGGGAATTAGAGAATTTTGTAAAGAGATACGTCATTCTTGAGGACGACGAAGGCAGCCTGCGCGAGCTAGTGGAAATGTCATCATCGCGGCAACGTACTTCACCACGCGAGGAACCAGCACCGCCGCGAGAGCAAGGACTGAAAGCCCTTGTGCGCGGACTGAAAGACGAAGCGGAAATGGAAGCGATCGCAGACGCGCTTGAGAAGACGCGTTGGTGCCGCAAAGATGCCGCGAAGATGCTGGGCATCAGCTACAAGGCGCTGCTCTATAAGATGCGGCAGTTTAATTTGGACACGCCGCGCGTGCGCCGCTCGGCGGGAACGTCGGCTGCTTCGGAAACGCCAGCCGTAGTGGGGACGGAGAGAGAATAGTACGAATCGGATCGTGTCGCTTTGATTGGCCCCAGAAGGGGAAGGGGCTGGCAAAGTTGGATGATTTCTAGTAAGTTCTCAGGTTGACAGCGCGGTTCGAAGCACGTCACCGCCGCAAATAGTGGAGGTCGGGGGAATGACGGAACGCCGGACGGCTCGTCGTTACGATTTGTCCTTGCCAGTCATTATCCGAGTACCTGCCGAACACCAAGAGGAGTCCCAAGAAGGAAAGACTCGCGATATTTCCACGCGAGGATTGTATTTTGTGATCGAACAGAATTTTGAATCTGGCTCGCAGTTAGACATTACGTTGACCTTGCCTGCGGAAATTACCCACGGCACGGAGGTGTTTGTGCGCGCGATGGGTAAAGTCGTGCGGGTGGAACGTCGCATGGACGATGGGATGGTGCGAATGGGCGTCGCAGCGGTGATTGAACGGTACGATATCATTCGCGGGCAAGCCGCCAACGCGTAGGCAGGTCAGGTCTAAAGGCTCGCAGACTTCGCTGCGGGGCCCCTTAAGGTTTCACCATCGAAGCGTAATCGCATCTCTCCCTCTGGGGATCGAGTTCTAGTCAATTTGGGTAAATCGCTAGCTAGGCTCGGGCACATTTTTTCTCATCCAGGTCAACCCCAAAGGAAAAAGCTATCGAAATGGTACTAAAACTGGAGCCCCTAGTCGGATTGTAAGTACCTCTAAATACAGTCCTTAGCTCGCAAGCCTGGCTTCTCAAACTCAGCCGAGGTAAATCGACCAATGGCTTTCGGTGTGCATTCTCTTGCATGGTCCATAGCCGATCATGCCTTCGCCAAAGACAAGAACTAGCACGCACACGGAGCCGGTCGATTTGCTACCCCCCGATGAGGTGCTATTTGGCAGGTCCCCGGCGATGATGGAAATTCGTTTGCTCGCGGCGAAGGTGTGCAACTTAGACGCTCCCGTATTGCTTTCCGGGGGCGGCGGGACCGGCAAAGAAGCAGTTGCGCGATGGATTCACTGCCACTCGCAAAACGCCGCGGGGATGTTTGTCAAGGTTAGTTGCGCGGCTATCCCGGGAACGCTCCTCGAGAGCGAATTATTCGGCTACGAGAAGGGAGCCTTCACCGGAGCTCACGTAACGAAGCCGGGCAGGGTTGAACTAGCTCAGAATGGGACACTGTTCCTCGACGAAATCGGCGACCTCGATTCAGGGCTTCAGAGCAAGCTGTTGCAGTTCTTGCAGGACGGTAGCTTTTCGCGAATTGGCGGACAAGAGGAAAGAAAAGTCGAAACGAGATTGATTTGCGCGACAAACAAGGACTTACGAGAAGAAATCGATGCGGGATCCTTTCGCGCTGATTTGTATTACCGGATTAATGTAGTAAGCATGAAGTTACCACGGCTCCGCGAACGGAGCGAGGATATCCCGTCAATCGCCCAGTATTTTCTCAAGCGATATCAAGAGAAATTTGCAAAATCTGCAGAACCACTCAATAAGACTACCCTTCAGTATCTACAGAATCTGGATTGGCAGGGAAACATCCGCGAGCTTTCCAATACTATTGCGCGCCATGTACTCATCGGAGCGGAAGCCAATATCGGACAGGAGATCCTTGCCAAGCCGCGTAGTAGCGCTTCAGGGATCTCAACGTCCGACAGAAATCTGTCTCTGAAACAGTTCTCGAAGGAAGCTGTTCGCGCCCGGGAGAAAGCTTTCATTCTTGAAGCCCTGCAGGCGAATCAATGGAATCGCCGTAAGACGGCTGAAGCACTCAAGATTAGCTACCGGACTCTTATCTACAAAATTCATGACGCGGGCTTGATCTCTAGACGTTTGGAATCCGGCGTTCGTCCTCGATTGAGCGCCACCGATACTTCCTCTCCTTCTGCGGATTAGCGCACCATTTCAGAATTCAAGCTCACCAGCTTTTTGTTTGGTGGTTTAGACTGTCAAATCACTCGTCCTAGCGAGCCGCGCGCAGAAGGACAGTTAACCACGTATATCTGGTCACTATTCTAGACTCAATCGAATGCTACCTATTTCATAAACATGTGGAGCCGTGCGAGGCTTACAGCCGCGACTTGGCAGCTCCTCCACTTCAAGCTGAAATAGCCGCAGTATATCAGCGATCCAATAAGTCTTAGGAATCCAGAGAATTGGCGCGGCGCCAAATCTTATTTGGCGCTGGTTCCGAAATCATCCACTATGCCGATTCTCTCGACAGCAAGAGTTCGTGAATGCTCATTTAACCTTCAACCAATAAATGACAGATTTTGTGATTGGATTGCGAATTTTTCTAATGAAAACAAAACCGTTCAGCATGCGGCCCTGACCCGCTGGTCCCGAGGGGCAAACAGGTCTGGCCTGGGGCAATGCGAGTACAGGGCACGCGAAACTTCAGGTCTCGTACTAAAACTGTCCCTCAAACCAGTAGTTTAGTTTGCGGCCACCTCAGTATTCTTCCTGCGTTGTTAAGGCCTGAGAGAGAAATTATCTCAGCTTCAGCGGACCCCACCCCCGTCCCCGGCCTACAAGCTGACTCAAGTGCGCAGCTCATCTTGTGTGAGCGAGTGCGGAACTCTGTTTGAGCGAGGTGCATCGCGCGATGGCTAATCGCAAGCAGTTCGGATTCTTGAAGTTTCCAGAACGAACTGACCAACTCCGCCTCAGGGTCGTGGGCATCTGGCCAAATCGCGCGCTACTCACCGTCGTTCTACTCGCGCCCACCTGTTTGGTAATCGGCTGTGCAGGAGTGGTAAGCGCAGGCGGGACGAAATCTCAAACAACACAGCAAGCCGCTATCCAAGTGACTCCTGGCAGCCTCAACTTTGGGAGCCTCGCGGTCGGCAGAAAAGCTTCGCAGACGGCTACCGTAACCAATACGGGAACTACCGGGTTGAATGTTACCGCCGCCAGCGTGTCTAACGGCCAGTTTTCCGTTTCGGGAATAAACATGCCTCTTTCCCTACAGGCGGGACAGTCCAGCACTTTTCAGGTGTGGTTCGCGCCGAGCGCCGCCGGGAACGTTGCAGGCACATTGACGATTCAGGGCGACAACGGGGTCTCGCCGGGACAAGTAGCGCTTTCAGGCATTGCGATGTCCGCGCCGCAACAAATTAGCGTGAGTTCTACAAGTCTGAATTTGGGGAGTGCCACAGTTGGAACAACAACTAATGGTTCAGTGACGCTCACAAACAGCGGTGGAGCGAATCTGATGATTTCTCTGATTTCTGTGAGCGCTGGTCCTTTTGGGGTTTCGGGAATAACTACACCCAGCACGATCGTCCCCGGCGCGAGTGCAACGATGAATGTGTCTTTTTCTCCGACCACTGCAGGGAGCGATTCCGGCAGCATTACCATCACAAGTAACGATCCGCAGACCCCCACAATTGCCATTTCACTGACCGGAACAGCTACTTCTTCACCAGTAGCGCCGACGATCACGACACAGCCGGTGAACCAGACGGTGACGGCGGGACAGACGGCGACGTTCACGGTAGTGGCAGGAGGGACAGCGCCGTTGAGTTACCAGTGGCAGAAGAACGGAGTCAATATCGCGGGAGCGACGGGGACGAGCTACACGACCCCAGCTACGGCGACAACGGATAGCGGGTCGACGTTCCGAGTGGTGGTGACGAATACAGCTGGGAATGTGACGAGTAATGCGGCGAACTTGACGGTCACCGCGGCAGCGGTGGCACCCACGATCACGACGCAACCGATGAACCAGACGGTGACGGCGGGACAGACGGCGACGTTCACGGTAGTGGCGGGCGGGACAACGCCATTGAGTTACCAGTGGCAGAAGAACGGAGCGAACATCGCCGGAGCGACGGGTGCGAGCTACACGACGCCGGCCACGGCGACGACGGACAGTGGATTGACATTTGATGTGATCGTCAGCAATACAGCCGGAACCGTCACTAGTTCCGCGGCAACGCTGACCGTGAATGCTGCGGTAGTCGCTCCCACGATTACGACGCAACCGGTGAATCAGTCAGTGACAGCAGGACAGACGGCGACGTTCACGGTGGTGGCGGGCGGGACAGCGCCGTTGAGCTACCAGTGGCAGAAGAACGGAGTGAATATCGCGGGAGCGACGGGGACGAGCTACACGACGCCAGTGACGGCGACGACGGATAGCGGGTCGACGTTCCGAGTGGTGGTGACAAACACGGCCGGGAATGTGACGAGTAACGCGGCGAACTTGACGGTCACCGCGGCAGCGGTGGCACCCACGATCACGACGCAGCCGGTGAACCAGACGGTGACAGCAGGACAGACGGCGACGTTCACGGTAGTGGCGGGCGGGACAGCGCCGCTGAGCTACCAGTGGCAGAAGAACGGAGTGAATATCGCGGGAGCGACGGGTGCGAGCTACACGACGCCAGTGACGGCGACGACGGATAGCGGGTCGACGTTCCGAGTGGTGGTGACAAACACGGCCGGGAATGTGACGAGTAACGCGGCGAACTTGACGGTCACTGCGGCAGCGGTGGCACCCACGATCACGACGCAGCCGGTGAACCAGACAGTGACGGCAGGACAGACAGCGACGTTCACGGTAGTGGCAGGAGGGACAGCGCCATTGAGTTACCAGTGGCAGAAGAATGGAGTGAATATCGCGGGAGCGACGGGGTCGAACTACACGACGCCAGCAACAGCGACGACGGACAGTGGATCGACATTTGATGTGATCGTCAGCAATACAGCCGGAACCGTCACTAGTTCCGCGGCAACGCTGACCGTGAATGCTTCGGTAGTCGCTCCCACGATTACGACGCAACCGGTGAACCAGACGGTGACAGCAGGACAGACAGCGACGTTCACGGTAGTGGCGGGCGGGACAGCGCCGCTGAGCTACCAGTGGCAGAAGAACGGAGTGAATATCGCGGGAGCGACGGGGACGAGCTACACGACGCCAGTGACGGCGACGACGGATAGTGGGTCGACGTTCCGAGTGGTGGTGACAAACACGGCCGGGACAGTGACGAGTTCGGCGGCAACACTGACGGTAAATCCCGCTCCTGCCCCAGCAATCCAGGTGAGTCCAACGCCCATCAATTTTGGAAACGATGTTGTCGGTAGTAATTCGACCCAAGCATTGGTCATCACCAATACTGGCACAGCAACATTGACCATCACTCAGGTAAATGAGACCGGTTCAGCTTTCAACGTAAGTGGATTCTCGTTGCCGTTGAATGTAAACGCAGGAAGCCAGACGATGATTACCGTAGCGTTCGTGCCGACCTCCGTTGGGGCCTCCTCCGGCAACCTGTCAATTGTGAGCAACGCCCCGACCTCGCCGACTTCAGTCAGCCTCACCGGTACGGGAATTGCTGCGACCCTTACTTTGGGGGTCAGCCCGACGAACTTGAACTTTGGCAACGTCACGACGGGCACGACCTCTGCCTCACAAAATGTAACCGTCACGAATACGGGCAACTCATCCGTGACGATCTCGCAGATAAACTTGACAGGATCAGGATATTTGATGACTGGTGGAGCCGCGCCGGTGACTCTATCTCCGACGCAGAACCTGATCCTGTCGGTTCAGTTCAACCCCAGTGCAGCGGGAAGCGTAAATGGCAGCATCTCGATTGTGAGTAACGCCACCGGCTCACCAGCTACGGTCTCACTCTCGGGAACTGGAGTTGCACCGGTGCAGCATTCGGTGGCACTCAATTGGGATGCCAGCACTTCTACAGTATCGGGATACAACGTCTATCGGAGCTCGGTGAGCGGCAGCGGGTATATGAAAATCAACTCCTCTCTGGTCATTAGTCTTACTTATACAGATGCGACAGTACAGAGTGGCACGACATACTATTACGTCACAACAGCGGTAGATTCCAGCGGCAATGAGAGCATGTATTCGAATCAAGCGACGGCTACGATCCCATGATGAATTAGGAGGCATTGCAAGTATTTCGAGCCATGGGTCGCTGTCCTGGCAGGGTTAAGGTACCTTTGATCCGGATAGGTAAATAAATCCACAGGCTGTGGAAAAACATAGTCTTTAGTACTGTAACTATTGTAGAAGGGCGCGGTATTCTCGTCCCTGTTCCTAGTCCGGAAGATTCTAGATTCCGAGAGGTGTGGTGGCAAAAAGGTTTCGTCACCTAGCAACGGAAAGTGGTCGTCCCTCCGGACAGGGTAACACCTGTACTTAAACTAGACTTCCAATCAGTTTGTCAGAGACAGCCAAAGAAGTACTCTTGCGTCCAGCAAAGGTCTGAGGGCCTGGACGATGAAAATTGAACGAAAGCGGTGTAGCCTAGGCAAGCTTCTAAGTCCGCAGTCTATGAATTCCAGAATTCGCGAAACGCTCATTTTGGCTGCGACGCTACTGCCAGTGATCTTCCTCTGCGGATGTGCCGGTGTTGTGAGTAGTCAAAAAGCCGCAGGCTCTCCGGCACCGCAGACCTACTCCATTTCAGGCGCCATCACGCCTGCCGCCGGCGGGAGCGGCGCGACGATTACCTTGAGCGGCGCGGCGAGCGCGACGACCACGGCAAACGGTTCGGGCTCTTTCAGTTTTACCGGATTGGCGGACGGAACATATACACTCACTCCGAGCCATGCGGGTTACACATTTAGCCCCCCAAATTTGAGCGTAACGATCAGCGGCGCCAATGTCACCACGGGATTGAATTTTACCGCCACTCCGCAAACCTACAGCATCTCGGGGACGATTAGTCCGACGGCAGGCGGGAGCGGCGCGACAGTGACGTTGAGCGGAGCTGCAAGCTCCACGACGACTGCCAACAGTTCAGGCGCTTATACCTTCACGGGACTTGTCAGCGGAGCGTATACGGTAACTCCGAGTCATACTGGCTACACTTTTGCGCCAACCAGCCAAGCTGCCACGGTTAATGGGGCGAATGTCACAGGTATTAATTTCACGGCCACAGCTCAGACGAATCCGACGTATAGCATCTCGGGAACGATCAGCCCAACAGCAGGCGGCAGTGGCACAACATTGACGTTGAGCGGGGCAGCGGGTGCTACGACGACAGCCAACAGCTCAGGCGCATACACCTTCGCGGGGTTAGCCAATGGGGCCTATACTGTCACGCCGAGTCGCACGGGCTATACGTTTAATCCCACAAGCCAGAATGCAACGATCAGCGGCGCGAATATTACGGGAGTGAATTTCACAGCGACAGCCAACCCAACTTATAGCATCTCCGGGACGATTAGTCCGGCGGCAGGCGGGGACCTGGCAAACGTCACCCTAAGCGGTGCCGCCAACGCGACAACGATGGCCAATAGTACCGGGAATTATACGTTCACTGGGCTGGCCAACGGGGTCTATACAGTCACGCCGAGCTATACCGGATATACGTATGCCCCTGCCAGCCAGGCTGTGACGCTTAATGGAGCAAACTTGACGGGAGTGAATTTCACAGCGACTGCAGTGCAGACGCATTCTGTGGCTTTGACTTGGACCGCGAGCACCTCAACAGTGTCCGGGTACAACATCTACCGACTCACTGGCGCTGGAACCGTGTATATTAAGATTAACAGCTCACTTATTACGACATTGGCTTACACCGACACTACTGTCCAAAACGCGACAACCTATACCTACGTGGCCACGGCCGTGGATTCTAGCGGGAACGAGAGCTTGTACTCTACGCCAGCTACGGCAAACATACCTTGATTAAGAGAACTTCCTCACTCATTAGACCGAAGTGTCCGCCGAAGACTCGGTCGATTCGGCCCGGTTCGTTCTAAGCTTGGAGTAAAACCAGACGAGAGCCTGAGCCAACACAGCACCGAAGCCGTCAATCGTCGCGTCGCGCACTCGGGCCTCTCGCAGCGGCACGAAAGATTGGTGCCACTCATCCAACCCGGCGTAGGCGAGTGCAATCGCAAGAGTGGCCAGAGCCCAACTGAAGCGCCAGCCGCACCGACCTCCTCGAATCCCTCGGAAGACGGTGATGCTGAACAAGCCAAACTCAGTGACGTGCGCCAATTTGCGAATTCCTATATGCATGAGGCGCAGCATGTGGGGTGAAGCCCCGGGGAAGAACCAATGGACAACGGGGATGATGATTCTGGCGGTTTGCTCACCGCTGAAATAGTGAGTGGAAAAGAGCGAGATCAGTATGGCGACTAGGAAAGCGGGGATCCAATAGAGGAAACGCCGCCAACTAGAAACTTGTGGATTCATGGCTTTGCCCATTCAATACGGCAGCCCCCAGGGGACTAAATGATAGCGCCTACACCAGGCTCATGAAGTAGATACTTGCGACTACGGAGATGCTGCCGACTCCACAATCGAGGTCGTCCGGTTCGCTCAAGTCTTCAAGACAAGCTCGTGTAGGGATAAACCTCGAGCGAAGATATCTTGAGTTCGGGCTCGATGGGATGAGCCGGACGAAGCCAATGCTTTTTCCGAGAATTTTCCGACAGAGCGAAGAATCGTTCAGACAATACTGTTTTGGAACGAGGCACAGAGCCTTTTCATCCTGGTTGCGTGTCTGAGACACAACAGCATGAATTCCTTTGCGGCTCCCTAAACGGTTCGAAATCTCGTGGGGCGCTGATGGTTCTTGCGAAGCAAGGTCAGTTGCTGGAAATCTCGCTTAAGGCTTGGCGTGCCTGATCTGCGAGTGGCGATGTCGGGTTCAACGCGATAATTTTGTCAAACTGGGTGCGCGCCTGCGCGGTTTCATTCATTCTCCGATACGCCAGGCCGAGGTGATAGCGGTAGGCCAAGTTGCCTGGGGCTTGCTTGACAGCATCTTCAAAAAGGGGCGCCGCCACCGAAAAGGCTCCATTGTAATAGTAAGCCCAACCGAGAGTGTCGGCGGTATTGGGGAGCTTGGGGAGTCCTTTGCGGGCGGTTTGGGCCAGAGTCAGAGCAACGTTCACGCTGCCGCCGTGCTCGAGCAGCAGATAGGCGAGATTATTGGCGAGCAGAGCATTGTCTGGTTGAATCGCCACGCCTTTTCGGTAAGTTGCTTCGGCCTGCTCCCAATTTCCTTGGGCCTCATAAGCGCCTCCCAACGCGGAGTACAGCATCACATTGTTCGGCGCTATTGCGATCGCGTGTTGATAGCTTGAGACTGCATCCGTGCGGTCGCCTAGAGCCAACTGCGCCTGGCCTAAGAGAGCAAAGGCTGCGACATTTTGTTGGTCCAATTCTGTGGAGCGCGAGAGTGCCTTTTGTGCGTCGGTGAGCTTTTTCTCCTGTAAGAATGCCTTGCCTTCGAGAAGGTAGAGCGCCGCACTATTGGGATTGCGCTGGATCTGGGCTTGAAGGAATTGAAGCGCCTGGTCGGGCTTACCTTGATCCATGTCCAATTGAGCCAAGCCTTGAATCGCATCGGAAAAATCTGGAGAGCGCTTCAACGCCTCCTTGTAGAAGTTCTCTGCTTCCTTCCAGCGCTTCTCTGCAGCGCGAAGTTGGCCCAATTTTGTGTAACCGAGCGGGTTCTGTGGTGCGATCTGAATCAAGCGGTTCAAATCGGCATCCGCGCCGGCGGCATCGCCTTGATTAAAGCGAGCGGTAGCATGGAAGAGATAGCCTTCTGGAGATCGCGGTGCAATTTTCTGGAGCTCTTTGCCGTCCGTCTCGAGACCTTGCCAGTCTCCGCGTTGTGTCGCGGCGGAGCCAAGAGCGATCCAAGCTTCAGCCAATGTGGGGCGCAACTGTACGGCTTTCTTCCATTGGTCCAACGCCTGAGTTTCGTTGCCGTTGGCATCGAGAGCCAAACCCAATTGATAATGGCCGCCCGGATTCTCCGGAGCATCCTTTAGAGCCTGCTGCAAGACGGACAAGGCTTCCGCGATGTCTTTCTGGCGAAGAAGGATTTCTCCCTTTAGGATCAGTGCTTCTGCATCCTGCGGGGAATTTTGCAAGATTATATCAGTCTGTTTTGACGCTTCTGGAATTTGTCCAGTGAGAATAAGCAATTGGACATACGATTTGCGGACGTTCAGGTCCTTTGGATGTTCTTGGGTTAAAGAGACAAATTCCGTGAGTGCCCGGGTGGTGTCCCCTTGGCTCACATAATAGTCACCCAAGAGACGATAGGCATACGGGTTTGAACTCAATTGCATCTTCGCTTCGCTCAAAACGCTTTCAACGAGTTCGTGTTTTCCTTCGCTGGAATAGAGGGCAGCGAGCGCTGCACGAGGGAGCGGATCCTTGGGCGCGATTTGGATGGCGGTTCGAAGTTGCTCTTCCGCTTCCGACCAGCGTTGCTGTTGCTCGTAAAAAGTTGCCAAGGTCATCGACGGGCCGTCGGAACTAGGATCGAGGCTTTTGACTTTTAGCAGGTTCTTTTCAGCGTCGTCGAAGGCACCATAACGCGTTTGAATTAGACCAAGATTCAAGAAAACCTCGGCGCGATCAGGAGCCATCCTCACCGCCTCTTGAGCTTCCTCCAGAGACTCCCTACGCTTTCCCAAGATGGCATCGGCCTTAGAGAGCAACATTTCTGCGGCGGCGTCGTGCGCATTGTTTTTCAGAATGAGGAGAGCGCGGTCCTTGGCTTCCTGGCCTTTGCCCCCTCTCAAGAGCAGATTACCGAGGTCGAGTTGAGCAGCCCAATCGTCAGGCTGAAGCTCCACGGCGCGCAAAAGCTCTTGGTAAGCGCCTGACCAGACTCGTTCTTTCAAATAACATTGAGCCAGTTTGTAGTGTGGCTTCGGCGCTCGTGGGTCGATCTGCAGTGCACGACCATAATCTATGACGGCCTCGGCGAAATTGTTTTGCTCAAAGGCGTGATCTCCCCGGGCAAGGAAGTCCAGCTTCCTCTTGTTCGGATCGAGATTGCAGCTGGCAAGGAACGATGATAAACAAATAAAGAAAGTTGGGATTAGCAGCAAGGAGTGTTTGCGGTTCATAGATCTGGGTGTTTTGAATGCAAAACTACGGCCAGTCTTGGGGTTCCTTTTCAGGCTCTTTAGTCCGCCTTACGCTTCAGGCCGTACACGCCGCCGTTCCTGTAACTATCAGATAAAAAAATGGTTAGCTGGGAATGAATGGCATTGAGAGTGCCTAATCGGTGCCAAACGGCGAAACGCGGAAAAGGCCAGCGCACAGTGCTGTGGACAATTGAAAGGATAGATTGAGTAGAATACTTCCACTTTCACCCGGCAATCTGAGCCAAAACAGCCCGTGAAGCTCAATGGTCGCGCCCGAAAAGTCATTAAGATCTTAAGATTCTTATATTTACTAGGAATGTTGCGGTGAGGCCAATCTATGCTAGCTGTGGTACTCACGATGCATCGATAACTATGGGATTTTGCGCCCTGTGCAAGTGTAATCTTTGCTGGGGCACGTCTAAAGCTAGACTGCCCGAGAGGTGGTATGGTTCGTAACGGCGAAATGACCTTAACAGATGCGAAGCGCGTGCTCAGGCGTTATTGGTGGGTTTTATTGATAACGGTCTCCGTTTGCACGGCATTGGCGGCAGCAGCTACCCAGGTTTTGCCCAAGAAATATGTCTCGCAGACCGTTGTACTTGTGGACCCTCCAGCAGTCTCTACAGAAGTAGTTAAGCCCGTTGTGCCTGAAAACTTGGGCCCACAGCTAGCGTCGATGCAGCAACAAATTCTCAGCCGAACGCGCTTAGAGCCTGTGATCGAAAAATTTGGTCTATACGCGCAAGAGCGTAAGCGCTACCCCCTAGATGAACTTGTGGTGCGCCTGCGAAACTCAATTGAGGTCGTTCCAATGGAGCCGATGGCTGGGACGGCGGCTGGAGACCGCCAATTGCCGGGGTTTACGGTGAGGGTCACATTCGACAACCCAGTTGCGGCCCAGGAAATATGTAGTGAAGTGACTTCGATGTTTACAACCGAAAGCGCGAGCGCCAGCGTGCAACAAGGCAAGCAGGCAACGTCCTTTTTGACGCAGGAGCTGGAAGACGCAAAAGCCAAACTGGACGCTGAGGACGCGAGACTTGCTCAATTTAAGCAACGGTACATTGGTTCATTGCCCGACGAAGAGCAGACGAATTTGACTTTGCTCGCGGGAATGAACACTCAACTTGAGGCTTTGACGCAGGGACTGGGCAGGGCCCAACAGGAGAAAGCGTTTGATGACACACTTTTGACACAACAAGTAGCAAGTTGGCGTGCTTCGCTGTCGGGGCAGACCCCCGAGACAGACGATCAACAGCTTGCCTCACTTCAAGATCAGCTGGCGTCCCTGCGTTCAAAGTACACTGACGAGCACCCCGACGTAATCAAGCTGAAGGCCCGAATTGCCACCCTTAAGAACAAGATCGCGACGGCGCCTCGGGTAGAGGAGAAGACGGAAAAAGACGGCAATGCGGCATTGACTGAGCCGCTTCAGATCCAGCAATTACGTGCGAAGCTTCATCAAGATGCGCTGAATGTAGCGGACATCGCAAACCAGCAGACGCAGATGCAAAAGCAGATTCACGCGCTCGAGAACCGCATCCAATCAAGCCCACTAGTCGAGCAGCAATACAAAGAGCTGACGCGTAACCATCAGACCGCACTCGATTTTTACAATACTTTGCTGAAGAACCGTGAACAAGCGGCAATGGCCACAAATCTTCAGCAGCAACAAGAAGGCGAACAATTCCGGATGCTGGACCCTGCCAGCCTGCCAAACAAGCCTTCGTTCCCCAATGTGCCTATGTTTCTCGGTGGCGGAACGGGGGTTGGATTCGCGCTGGGGCTGGGGATTCTCTTTTTACTGGCCGTGAGCGACAAGTCTCTTCACACCGAGCGAGATGTGGAAGAGTACTTGAAACTTCCCGTCTTGGCAGCTGTACCTCTCTTCGACAAGGTAGGACAAGCTAAGAAACGCATATCACCGAACAAGACACATCTCGACCCAGTCGGAACCGAGATTTAGTTCTGTAGCGTCGGCACAGTGAAGGGAGAACATGAGTAGGATCCACGAAGCGTTGAAAAAGGCGGCCGAAGAGAGGGCATCGGTCAGACCGGCAGTCGGGGCAGCCGAATTTATCGATGTTGGCGTAACGGAAGATTCGGAGCAGTCGCCGATATCGAGGGAAGCATCCTTTCCAAATCTGCCGAGCAGCATTGATCCCTCGAACGATCGATCCCTTCTTCGTTTCGAAGAACTCCGAGAGCGTTGCTCTCATCCTGTCTGGAACCTGGATCCGCGGCTCAATGTATTCGAGAACCAAGAGGGCGAGAAAAGTGGAGCCGAATGTTTCCGGACCTTACGTTCGCGCCTGCACCAAATAGCGGCAACGCGAACGCTAAAGCGCATTTTGGTAACCAGCAGTGTTCCAGCGGAAGGCAAGACCTTTGTGGCCACGAACCTGGCTCTATCCATAATTCGTCAGCCTGACAAACGTGTGCTGTTGATCGACGCGGATTTGCGGGCCTCGCGTTTACATCTCGCTTTGGGCGCGCCTTCAACACCAGGGTTAATCGAATATCTGCTTGGAAAGGCTGACGAATATTCGGTAACCCAGAGCGGAACCTTGGATAACCTATGCCTGATCCCCGGAGGAAGTGAGACCGCGAATCCCAGTGAACTACTTCTTAGCGAAAGGATGAGGCATCTTCTGGACATCGTTACACCGCTTTTTGATTTTGTGATTCTGGATTCCCCGCCTGCGATTCCGGTGCACGATCCCAATATGTTGGCCGATTTGTGTGACGGCACTTTGTTTGTGGTCAGAGCCGGGGTGACAGATGTTGAGGTGGCTTCCAGGGCTGCGGCGGAATTTGAGCACAAGAATCTTCTGGGAGTCGTGCTGAATGGAGTGGGGCCAGACGCGACCTACGGGGAGTACTACAAAGCTGTATATGGAAGTGAGGAAAAAGAATAAAGTGATATCGATGAGGGTCTAATAGTGTTGGCCGTAGCTAGGCCCGCCAAATTTCCTCAGGTTGCGAATCATCTCTTGATTGCAAATTGTTGTTGGCTGTCGAGCCAACCCGCCCCGATGGAGATTCTCCAACTTGCAGCGCAAGATAGATGGGTACTAAGAGCAGCAGGCCGAGCAAAAAAAAGATGATCCCTCCCTGCCGGTGAAGCTTGCCAAAAAGAAAGCTGGGGTCTACGTACATCGCCAGCAGGGTCAGTGTGACGATGCGGATTCCGTTCTTCACGACCATCACGAGCATTGCGCAAAGCAAAAAAGCAACTTTTTTCCAGAGATGCTTAAATCCGAAGTGCACGACGGGTAGAGCAAGAATCAGGAGCGCCATGCTGGATCGGATGCCGCTACACTCTTTCTCTACTGCTATGCTGATTTGGGGTAAATGAAAAATGAATCCCTCACGAAGCGCCGGGATCCTGAGGAGGTCAAACAGTGCTCCGGTGATGGCTGCCGAACCTGCCTGCAAAAGATAAATGACCCGATACAAAATGGAGTTTGGCGGTGGAACCATCAGAAAAAGATAAACTAGCGGGAAACAGGCCGCGCGCGTCGCATTGCGCCCGAAGAAGAGGGCAAAACCTGCAAAGCAAAGAACCAAAAGTGCAAGAATGTTGAGACTGAGCTGAAGGTCCGACGGTAACGATCCTCGGTGCATTCTGGTGGTGGCGAAGAGTCCAAGCGCCAGGACAACGAACATAGCTCCGACGGTGACATCGGAGTGCGCATGACGAAAGATGGAATGCCGTTCGAGGTATAGAAGGCCTGCGACGAAAAAGGGAATGACCACGAGGTAGGACATGTCGTCCTGCCTCAAACACAAACGGACAAGAGTGGCTAGGGGGGCCAAGAAGAGCAGGGAGCTGAGGACAACCCAGCCGCCGAACACCAGCCAGCGAAGCGACATGCTGGTTGTCCGGTTACCTGTCATGGCGCAATAGTCGCGGACGCGCGATTTCAACGAAGGAGTTGCTGCATTCCCGCTCATAATCTTGATTTGGGCAACTTACTGGCCGTCGACCGCGCGCCGCTTGCACTTTGCAGGTGATCCATCTTTCATCACGGAATACTAACCTACTGTAAATATTGGAGATACCAGGCAGTCGTCTGTCGATCAAAATCTCGCTCTGGACCTAGTCGCAATTCAAGGAAACACCTTAGTCATTCGCGGTAAGTGTTTTCACTCTTGAGACAACGAATTTTGTCACCCCTCTTCCACGCGTCCAAAGCCGGCCTCGGTCTATCCACTAAGCTACTTATTATCATTAACTTATATAGAAAAGCAGCCGGAACATAAGAAGTCGAACCGCTCACGTGTTCGGCAGGCCGATTGCGAAGTACCACAGAGCCTGCACCTGCGCCAATGGCGGTAGCCCACCGGTTGGTTGACGCAGGAAGATACGGCAAAGGGAGCCCGCAAGTGGCAATCAGCTTGGGGACAGAAATCGAACGGTGGTTCGCGGTTCAGGTCAGGAGGCGGTGGGAGAGTTCTACCGCATTGCTGCTTTCAGGGAAGGGGTATCAAACGCTACTTCCCACCTATAAAGAGCGGAAACGCTGGAATGGAAGACTGAGGGAGGTAAATGCTCCTTTGTTTCCGGGCTACGTATTCTGCCAATTCGATACGCAGAGGCGTCTTCCGATTCTTGTAACGCCAGGAGTGATTGCGGTCGTAAGCCAAGGCAAGGTTCCACTTCCAGTCGACGACGCCGAAATTGCCGCGATCAGAACTCTCGTGTCATCTGGTGTGCCGGTCGAACCTTGGCCTTTCCTCGAAATCGGGCAAAAGGTTCGGATTGAAAGTGATGCTTTGCTGGGCTTGGAAGGCATTCTGGTCCAATTCAAAGGGAATCATCGTGTTGTTCTTTCTGTTTCTCTTCTGAGGCGGTCAGTCGCACTGGAAATCGACCGGGCCTCTGTGAGGCCCCTCGGCCGTGTTCGAGTGGCAGCCTTGGATGCAATTGGCCCGCATCGCTTGCTTTCCGAAGTTGTCGCCTAATAGCGCATACCGATGTGAGGCGCCAGTTGATTTCGCGGGTTCCATACTTTTACAAGGCAACAAAAGTGGGTGACTCGAATGCAAGATAGGCAAGGAAAAGTCGGCTTCGTGGTGCCAAGAGGCTTGCGAGCCACGGACCCCCACAGACGCCCGTCTGGCTTGGCGAAGAGCAGCCTTAAGCGCGAGGACATTCTCGAGGAGCAAGCGTTTCAGGCGATGCTGGCAGTCGAACGGAGGCGGGCAGAGCGTTCGAGCCGACCGTTCATCCTGCTGCTGTTCGACACGAGTGCGATCGAAGCAGGCTTCCGGCGGACAAGTGTCGTCGAGCAATTGACTACCGCGGTTTCTGATGCCATTCGGCAAAGTGACCTTATCGGCTGGTACCGGGCCAAGGAAGTTCTTGGAGTAGTTTTTACCGAGGTGGGGGCCACAGAGAAATCCGTGATCGCTGGGGCGCTGTACTCGCGCGCCGCTGGGGCGGTGCGCGCACAGATCGAACCATCGCTGGCGTCTAGAGTCGTACTCACCGTTCATGTGTTCCCCGAGAATTGGAATTCTGGCACGGCTGCTCAAGTCGCCGATGCCAAGCTGTACCCCGATGTTGCCGGAAACTCGGCCACCCTCCCGCTGATCATCAAGAGGGCGATCGACATTCTTGGCAGCGCGGCGCTGATGCTAGTGCTTGCGCCAGTCCTTGCGGCGATTAGTCTAGCCATAAAGTTGACGTCAAAAGGTCCGGTGATTTTCAGACAAGAGCGCGTAGGGCGATTTGGAAAGACGTTTCAGTGCCTGAAGTTTCGCACGATGTTGGTGGACAACGATCCCAAGATGCATCGCGAGTACGTGCAGAATTTTATCGCGGGCAAGGTGGGCAAGTGCGAGAACGAGGGCAAAGAGGGAGTGGTCTACAAAATCCAAAACGACCCTCGGGTTACGGCGGTGGGAGCGTTTCTGAGAAGAACCAGTCTTGACGAATTCCCGCAATTCTGGAATGTGCTGAGAGGCGAAATGTCCTTGGTTGGACCGCGCCCGCCAGTTCCCTATGAATTCGAAGCGTATGACCTATGGCATCGGCGCCGGGTCCTCGAGGTGAAGCCCGGCGTGACTGGTTTGTGGCAAGTGATGGGCCGCAGTCGCACTACTTTTGCGGACATGGTCAGACTGGATCTTCGCTATTGCCAGAGGTGGTCGTTGTGGTTGGACCTCAAAATTCTTCTCGCCACTCCTTTGGCAGTCGTCAAGGGGAGCGGAGCGTGCTGAGTCCCGGGGCTCCCGTTTAGCAGAACTTGCAACAGCGCTGAATTCGTCGAAGTGGTTTGAGAATTAAATGCCAGTGTCCCCTGGTCCTTGTTCCCGAGGTGGCTAATGAGTGATTTGATGGTGAATCCGACTTCCCTAAGTATTCCGCAAGCACAGATGCTTTCTTCGCGTCACAATAAAGGCGCCGAGGAAGTGTTGCGGGTCGGCGTGATCGGCTACGGATATTGGGGCCCGAACATTGTCCGTAACCTGCATGGACAAAAGCAGGTGCAGGCGACGATGGTCTGCGACAAGAGCGCCGCGGCGTTGGGGCGAGTGCGCAAGTCCTATCCGGGCATCGAGACGGTTTCCGATCCCATGGATGTGGTGCGTTCGCCAGAGATTGATGCCGTAGCGGTGATTACGCCAGTTTGGGCCCACTACGAACTAGCGAAACTGGCACTGGAAAACGGTAAGCATGTGTTCATCGAAAAGCCATTTACGTCCAATTCGGCGCAGGCTGAAGAGCTGATTAACCTGGCGGCACGGAAGAAGTTGACCATCATGGTCGACCATACGTTCTTGTTTACCGGCGCGGTGCGAAAGATCCGCGAACTGACCGAGAGCGGCGCTCTGGGCGACCTGTATTACTACGATTCTCTGCGCGTTAACCTGGGGCTGTTCCAGCATGACGTCAGCGTCATTTGGGATCTTGCCCCGCATGATCTGTCCATCATGGACCACGTCATCCAGGCGGATCCGGAAGCGATCGTGGCGACCGGAGAGAAGCACTTGAACGGTGTAGAAGATGTTGCGTTCATGACGATTTACTTCCCGCGGAACGTGATCGCGCACATTAACGTCAACTGGCTCTCGCCGGTGAAGATCCGCACCACGCTGATCGGTGGCCAGAAAAAGATGGTCGTGTGGAACGATCTGGTGGCTGACGAAAAGATTCGCGTTTACGATAAGGGCGTACAGATCACGTCGGGAGAGGGAATTCGCGACCTGCTGGTCAGCTATCGCACCGGTGACATGTGGGCGCCTCAGTTGGAGCCGATGGAGGCGCTCCACACGGAAATGAGTTACTTTGCGGACTGCGTGCTGAACAGCAAGACGCCTTTCAACGATGGACATGCGGGTTTGCGCATCGTGCGAATGCTGGAAGCCGCGGAAGAATCGATTCGCAAAAGAGGAGAGTTGATCCGCCTGTGAGCGAATTCTGCTGTATTGCCCCAACTGTAAAGCTTGGCCCAGGGGTCAAGCTCTCGCAATTCATCAATCTGTACGGATGTGAAATCGGCGATGAAACCAAGATAGGGGCGTTCGTTGAAATTCAGAAGAACGCCATTGTCGGCCGGCGCTGCAAGATATCGAGTCACACTTTCGTTTGTGAAGGCGTGCAGATCGAAGACAACGTTTTCGTCGGCCACGGCGTTATGTTCATCAACGATTCTTATCCGCGTGCTACAACCTCAGACGGCGGCCTGCAGACCGAGAAGGATTGGCACGTCGAAAAGACGATAGTCAAGCGCGGAGCATCCATCGGTTCCGGAGCCACGATTCTTGCCAACTTAACCATCGGGGAAAACGCAATCGTCGGAGCAGGGGCCGTGGTGACCCGCGATGTTCCTCCGAACACGATTGTGGCGGGCAACCCGGCAAAGATTTTGCGGTCCATTACAAGTCCTTCCGAGGCGACTAGATGACAAACACTGCAAAGGTTCCGTTTGTTGATTTGGTGACGATACACCGTGAGCTAGAGAGCGAACTGTTGGCGCTTTGTAAGAAGGTGTTTGAGACCGCCGGTTTCATTGGTGGTCCGGAAGTCGAAGGATTCGAGAAGGAATTTGCCACGTATTGCGATGCCAAGTATTGCGTTGGCGTGAATAGCGGAACGGACGCGCTGCGATTTGCCTTGATGGCTGGCGGCGTTCGCCCTGGGGACGTGGTGGTTACCGTGCCGCATTCTTTTATTGCGACTACCGAGGCGATTTCCCAGGTCGGCGCGGATATCGAATTTGTAGACATCGAGCCCAGCACCTACACGATGGATCCGCAAAAACTGCGCGCGTTCCTGGAGACCGCGTGCGCGCTCGACGTGGCGACTGGGCGATACATTCATAAGAAACTGGGGAAACCGGTGACCGCGGTGGTTCCGGTTCACCTGTACGGTCAAATGGCCGACATGGATCCGATTATGGATCTGGCGGAGCACTACAGGCTGATAATTATCGAGGATGCTTGCCAGGCACATGGCGCGGAGTATTTCTCCAAGAAGCTGAACCGCTGGCTGAAAGCTGGCTCAGTGGGTCGCGCGGCAGCATTTAGCTTTTATCCCGGCAAGAATCTCGGGGCTTGCGGCGAAGGCGGCGCGATCACGACGAGTGATGAAGCCGTCGCACGCCAGTCGGCGATGCTGCGCGATCACGGACAATCCAAGAAGTATTATCACGACATCGAAGGATACAACGGACGGCTCGATTCGTTACAGGCAGGAATTCTGCGGATCAAACTTCGTCATCTTTCGCGTTGGAATGAGCAGCGGCGCGCGGCTGCGAAGATCTATGATGAGCTTCTGAATCCGCTGGCGGAGAGTGTCGCTCGCCCGGTCGAGTCTAGTTTCGCAAAGTCCGTTTACCACCTCTACGTGGTGCGAACGAAGCTTCGCGATGATCTTCAGAGGTTTCTGACAGATGCAGGCGTCGGAACCGGAATTCATTACCCGATTCCCATCCACCTGCAGGTTGCGTATGCCTCGCGAGGATGGAAGCGCGGGGATTTCCCGAATACGGAAGCGGCCGCGAATGAGATTGTGTCGCTGCCTATGTTCGCGGGGTTGACGCTGGAACAGCAAAAGCAAGTCGCGGACAACGTTTCACAATTCACCGCTTCGCTAGCCGTCAGCTAAAGAGCGAAGTGCGACGCTGCGGAGCTAGTCCTGAGGACGCAGCAAAGAACGTTTGATCGCGAAAGTCGGCGAATTCGCCGGCCCCCATTCAGCAAGCCCGGCCCATTTATCAGCGCCAAATCACATCAGTCTTGACGCAGGAACACGACTTCGGATTTGCGAGACGTGCTGGGACCCTCGTTCAGGGAGTTGCTGAAACGAGCGCACCGAGGACTGGGGCTGCGTCTGTTTGTGGGACAGGAATCGACATCCCCGCGTTGAACGCACTGGCACTACGATCGCTGTCGACTCTGTTTGAACCCAGAGAAAGTCTCTTCTGCCGATCTCTAACGTGGAATGGCAACAGCTTTCAGCATGAGCAGACTTCGCGCAGGCGGACGATCATCGCATTACTCGGCCTGCAGCGTCTGGAGGAGTCCGGGTGCCCCCAGCCTTTGGATCTTGGAGCCATTCGAGATGTTCTGCTCGCAGGAGCTGGCTGGGTCAAGGGTATTGGGGACTTGGGGCTTTTGACCTGGTTTACGGCCGCGTTTGCTCCCGAGCGACTTTGTGGTCTGTTTCATGAGTTCGATTTCGACCGAGCGATTGAGAGTTATCCAGATGGGCGAATCGCACAGACCAGGGGCCTGGCTTGGTTTCTGGCAGGCATATCGCATGCCCTTCTGGCTGCTAGCGCAGGCATTCCGGACCTAACCGATGTTGCCGCGGACGCATACCACCTGCTGCTGGAGAATCAGGCTGAAAGTGGTATCTTTGGCCATGCGGCTCATTCCGGACTGCTTTGGAGGGTGTGTTGTGAGCGGTTTGGGACGTTTAGCGATCAGATCCACTCCATTTATGCGCTGGCTGCGTTTTCCAGAGCGTTCCAGATCGAGGAGCCGCTGGGACCAGCTTTAAACTGCGCGAACTCGGTCCGCGCGCTGCAAGGAGGGCTGGGTGAGTGGTGGTACCTCTACGATAAGCGGACCTGTCGAATCGCGAATCGTTATCCCGTGCTTTCCTGCCACCAGGATGGCACCGCTCCAATGGGCCTGCTTGCGCTGGGAGAACTCACTGGTCATAGCTTTGACCAGGCGATCGACAAAGGATTGTCTTGGGTGACTGGAGAGAATGTCCTCGGAAAGGATCTGCGAAGCCTGGGTCCAGGCTTGATCTGGGACTCCATGGGAGTCCAGAGTCGACCGGCGAATTATCGGGAGGCGGCGCTCAACCTGATGAACATCTCGCATGCATCACCGATTGACAGTCTGGGCATTCGCTTTGAGGCGAGCTCCGACCACTACGGTTGGTTGCTTTTCGCCTTTGGAAGATTAGGCTTACCGAAGACGGCAACCAGCAGCGCCGCATCGGCAGGGTAATAGCCACACGACGCAGCATTTGGCGATTGGCTCCGGCCCACGCCAGGGCCGCATGGAAGCCCAATGGCAAATCGTGGTAAGATTCTTCCACATTCTTGGTCCATTGCCATGCTTGTCCAGGTCGCAAAGCAGAAGAATCCGTTTCGCTCGCACGTAACCGTAACATTTTCAATTGGTTGAGAGTGGACTGATTTAATTGGCTATTCATAGAGCCTGGGTCATCCCGGCAGTAGGATTGCGATACTCCTGGTGCGTTCTCAAGTTTCTAGCTAAGTTTATTGTTTTGAGTGCCTTAAGCATCCAGAAGAGAAATCGGATCCACTTTTTGTGGGTCTAATGGCGGTAGCCTATCTGACCCTCGCAGTGAATTCCCTTACTATGAGCAGTTTAGACGGATAGTACCGTGTGCCGACTTATTTCCCTTCGCTGATAAGTACTTGGGTGGTTCAACTACGGCCCTGTGCCGAAAATAGAGAACTTTCCCTTCCAATGAACAAAACAGCGCTTGTGACCGGTTCAGAGGGATTCATCGGATCCCATATGGTCAAGTTCCTCCAGGCGGGGGGCTGGAATGTGATCGGAACCTATCTGCAGGAGGGTGCGGCTCCGTTTCCCAAGCTTCCGGGACTACAGTTCGTGCAATGCGATTTGCGCAACGGTCAGCGGATCTCCCAGCTCATGGCAAAATATCAGCCAACGCACATTTTTCATTTTGGCGCGCAGAGCTTGCCCACGGTGTCGTGGGCGGACCCTGTAAAAACCTTCGAATCAAATATCATGGGGTCGTTGTACCTCTTTGAGGCCATTCGCTACCACAAACGGCCCCCGGTCGTAGTTTCGGCGTGTTCAAGCGCCGAATACGGACCCGTAGCCCCCTCCGCCATGCCGGTTAAGGAAGATCACCCTCTTCGGCCGCTGCACCCCTATGGCATCAGCAAGGTTTGCCAAGACCTGCTGGCACGCGAATACTTTCTGGACTATCGCATTCCTGTTGTGAACATCCGGCTTTTCAACACCACAGGGGCCGGCAAAACCAACGATGCTCCATCCGACTTCGTACAACAGTTGGTGCGAATTAAGAAGGGGTTGCAGTCTCCCGTCCTGGAAGTCGGAAATTTGAAGCCTTTCCGGGCGTTCCTCGATGTGAACGATACCGTGCGGGGGTTCTACTTGGCGGCGATGAAAGGAAAGCGAGGCGAGGTCTACAACCTTTGCGCCACCCGCACCCACTCTATCCATGAAATTCTGCGAAGCGCGATCCAGCTGTCCGGAGTCAAGGTGGAGGTTCGCCCGGTAGCTCGTCTGATGCGGCCTTCCGACGAGAAGATTATCTTTGGAAGCACCGAAAAGATTCGGCGGGACACCGGCTGGAAACCGGTGCGTTCGTTGGATCACACGTTGGACTCGATGCTAAAATACTGGCAGGCGGTTCTCTGACCGCTGGCGCGGCGGCGCAGTTCAGTCGCTAGAGTTGTTGAGTGAGATCATATTTCGTGAACGCTAAGACTACCGATCCACGAAGAGTTGAAGCTGGCGCGAAGTCCGTCCCTGCGGTTCTGCTAGTTGGCGGAATGGGGACGCGCCTGCAATCGGTGCTGCCGACTACGCCTAAACCGCTCGCACCGCTTGGAGAAATATCCTTTCTCGAGCTACTCATTTTGCAGCTTCGTTCGCAGGGAATTCGCCGTTCGGTGATGTGCACCGGTCATCGGGCCGAACAGATCGAAAGAGAATGCGGAAATGGCCGGAAATGGGACATGACAATTGAATATTCGCGCGAATCGCAACCGCTGGGAACCGGCGGCGCGCTGAAGTTTGCCGAGCCACTTCTAAGGCAATCAGACGAGTTCCTAGTTATGAACGGGGATTCTTTCCTGGAGTTCGACCTTCAGCAATTTCTAGAGTTTCATCGGCAGCACGGCGGGCTGGCAAGCCTAGCGGTGCGAAGCGTGCCGGACGGGAGCCGGTATGGAACCGTCCAGCTGGCTGCCGACAAGCGAGTTACGGGCTTTTGCGAGAAGAACAACAGCGGGCTGCCGGGTGTTGTGAACGGCGGCGTGTATCTGTTTAATCGGGCTGTTTGGGCACATTTCCCGGACGGCCCATCGAGTCTTGAGAGAGACATTTTCCCTCACCTGCTGAATCACGGTATGTATGCCACAGAGCAGAGAGGCATGTTTATCGATATTGGGACCCCAGACGATTACGTGCGCGCGCTGACTCTCGCGCCAAGCCTGCATCAGGCCGCCAATGCGGATATGCCGCCTGAGGCGCGGGTGCGCAGTTAAATTATGGGGTTGGTTAGGGATGAAGAAGGCAGTATTTCTCGACCGCGATGGCCTTATCAACAGGAAGGCCCCCGATGGGCAGTATGTGACTCGGTGGGAAGACTTTCATGTGCTACCGGGAGTCATCGAGAGCATCGCCGAGCTGAATCGCGTCGGACTTTTGGTGGTTGTCGTTACCAACCAACGCTGCATTGCGAAGGGATTGATGACCGAAATGGATTTGCAGGAGCTCCACCGGCAAATGTCCAAGCACTTTGCGGAACGCGGCGCGACCTTCAACGCGATCTATTATTGCCCGCACGATCTGGAGCCACCTTGTCTGTGCCGGAAGCCGGCTCCGGGAATGTTGCTGGATGCAGCCAGGTCACATGGCCTGAATTTGGCGGCGTGCTGGATGATCGGCGACTCCGACAGCGACATCCAGGCGGGTCGGAATGCCGGCTGCCGAACGATTCGAGTGTCGGCGGAGCAAGAAGCACGGCACGAATCTTCGAATGGGTCGCTGCCTGACGCTGATATTTTAGTCGGCTCGCTGCCCGAGGCCCTTGAGCTTATCCTTCAGACTAGCGATCTCTAAAAAGGAACCCGCAAAAGATGATTATCACGCGCACCCCGCTCCGCATCTCCTTTTTTGGCGGAGGCACGGATTACCCGATCTGGTATCGCGAGTTCGGTGGTGCTGTGCTGTCCACGGCGATTGACAAGAGCTGTTACATTACGTGCCGTCGCTTGCCGCCCTTTTTCGAGTACCACAGCCGAGTTTCGTATTCGCGGATTGAAAATGTCCATCAGAACAACGCGATCGAGCATCCGTCGGTCCGGGGATGTTTGGAATTCCTTGGCGTGGAGGAAGGCGTTGAAATCCACCACGTTGCGGACCTCCCGGCCCGAACCGGCTTGGGTACGAGTTCAGCTTTCACTGTGGGCCTTTTACTGAGCCTGTATGCGTTGAAGGAGCAGATGCGCAACAAGCATGCGCTGGCGCTGGACGCGATTCATGTCGAGCAGGATGTGATCAAAGAGGCGGTCGGTTCGCAGGACCAGATCAGCGCCGCGTACGGCGGGTTCAACCGGATCAATTTCAACACCGACGGTAGCTTTGAGGTGAAGCAGGTGATCGCCCCGGCCGCGAGGCTGGCTGCGCTGCAACAACACTGCGCGCTCTTCTTCACAGGATTTTCGCGGACGGCTTCGGAAGTCGCCAAAGAACAGATCAAGATGACGCCGCACCGAAAGCGGGAACTCAACTTGATGCGGCAGATGGTCGATGAGGCGGAAGCGATCGTGGCAAATCAGAATCGCCCGATCGAGGAATTCGGTAGCCTGCTGAATGAATCCTGGCAGCTCAAGAGAACGCTGACACAAAACATATCGAACAGCAGTCTGGACGAGATTTACGAAGCCGGGCGCAGCGCGGGTGCGTTGGGCGGCAAGCTCTTGGGAGCCGGTGGTGGCGGGTTTATGCTGTTCTTTGTTTCGCCGGAACGGCGTAAAGAATTGCGGATGCGGCTCAAGAACTTGCTATGTGTTCCGTTTTCGTTTTCGAATCGAGGCAGCCATGTGCTGGTGCATGAACCCGATGAAGCGTACGACAAATCGTTGACGCTGGAGCGCGGCGAAGTGTACGCGCAACAAACATTCTCCCGTGCCAGCTAGCATAGCTATTTCAAGAATCGAGGAGTCTGCGGTGAACGAGCAACTGCTTCCGAGATACGTCCTCATCACGCCTGCCCGTAATGAGGAGGCGTTCATTGAAAAGACCATCGAGTCGGTAGTCCATCAAACGTATCGACCGGTCAAATGGGTGATCATCAACGATGGTTCAACGGACGGCATGGCGAGCCGCATCGAGCCTTACGTTGCGAAATATGACTGGATCGAACTGGTGAATTTGCCGGTGCGCCGCGAACGCAATTTTGCCGCAAAAGTGAATGCGTTTAATAAAGGCCAGGAACAGGTGAAAGGTCTGGACTACGCGATCATCGGCAATCTGGACTCGGACGTGTCGTTAGACCCGGATCACTTTGAATTTCTGATGAATCGGTTCCGGGAAGATCCTCAGCTGGGTGTTGCGGGAACCGTTTTTCGAGAGGAAGGCGGATACAACTCGGGGACCGACAGTCTGGAAGGGCAGTTTTACGTTTCCGGGCAATGCCAAATGTTTCGCCGCGAGTGCTTCAAGGAAATTGGGGGATACTTCGCGAATAAAGCAGGCGGTATCGATTGGATTGCGGTCACAACCGCTCGGATGATGGGTTGGAAGACGCGATCGTTCCGAGAGAAGTCTTTTTTCCACCAGCGGCATTTGGGCACGGCCGAACGCAGCGCGTTTGCCGCCTCTTTTTCGTACGGCGAGAAAGATTATTACCTCGGGGGGCATCCGCTATGGGAGCTATTCCGCGTTGTGTTTAGGATGACCAAGCGTCCGTACCTTGTTGAAGGCGTTGCACTCGGTTTAGGGTATGGATGGGCTGCACTTCGGAGACTAAAGCGGCCGATCTCTAAGGAATTGGTGGCGTTTCACCGCCGGGAACAGATGCGGAAGTTGCGGGCCATTCTCAAGCGAGTTTTTACTTTACAGCCGATCGACAAGTTCCAACTTCTCACCCATTAACGCTACAACAGCAACGCAAGGTACAGGCAGCCTTTATCATGTGCGGCATATGTGGACAATTTAACTTTGGCAGCTCGGCGCCGGTGCGCCGTGCCGACCTCGAGGTGATGACGAAATCCATCACCCATCGCGGCCCAGATGACGAAGGTTATTTCATCGAAGGGCCGCTTGGTTTTGGATTCCGCCGGCTCTCGATCATTGACCTTTCTGGCGGCCATCAACCGATGACAGATCAGGAAGAAAACGTGTGGGTGATTTTCAACGGAGAGATTTACAACTTCCCCGAACTCAAGTGTGAACTGCAAGCTCATGGACATGTTTTTCGCACCAACTCCGACACCGAGGTCATCATCCACGGTTACAAGCAATGGGGAGACGAGGTTCTCAACCGGCTCAACGGCATGTTCGGGCTGGCGATTTGGGATGGTCGCAAGCGTCGGCTGGTGGTGGCTCGCGATCCCTTTGGCGTCAAGCTAATATACTACCGCATTGATGGCGACACGCTGTACTTTGGATCGGAAATCCGTCCTATCCGCGCGATCATGCGGGGGAGAACGGAAATCGACGCCACCGCTCTGAATCTTTTCCTGCGCTATCGATTCACGCCGTCGCCGTACACGATACTCAAGGGAGTGCGCAAGCTCGCGCCGGGCACCAAGCTGACCGTCGAAAATGGCTCGTGCGAAGTAAGTCGTTGGTACAACTTCAAACCCGAGCCCTTTAGTCTTGCGAAGTCTCCTGCCGAAGCCAAAGAAGAGCTCCTTGCTCTGTATAAGGACGCGATCAAGCGCCAGCTTATTAGCGATGTGCCGGTGGGATTGCTTCTTAGTGGCGGGATCGATTCCGGGTTGCTGCTTGCCTTGATGAATTTGAACGGGAGTTCCTGGCCGACTTACACAGTGGGCTATGGCTCGACCTTTGGCGATGACGAACTGGGGGATGCCGCCGAAACTGCTCGAGTGGTGGGATCAAAGCACACGAGCGTTAGGATTACGCAATCAACTTTCAAGGAAGTGCTTCCGAAGATCGTGGCTGCATTGGAAGAGCCCATCGCGACATCTTCGATTGTTCCGATGTATTTCGTCTGCCAACGAGCGCGGCAGGACGTGAAAGTAGCCCTGGTCGGACAAGGACCGGACGAGTTGTTTGGGGGCTACCGCCGCCACTTGGGCGTACGCTATAGCGCATTCTGGGCCGGCTTGCCAGGCTGGATGCGTACGTCAATTACTTCAACTATCGGTGCCCTGCCAAGGAATGAAACCCTCAAGCGAGGAGTTTATTCCCTGGCGATTCCGGATCGGATGCGTAGATATCAGCACGTACTCTCACTGCTGCCGGGAGAGCAAATCGAAGGGCTTTTTCAGGATGGGGTACTCGCTCCTAATTCCGGCGACACAATATTGGACTGCTGGTCGGAGCTTGCCGACCTTATGTCCAGGACGGATGAACTCGGAGGGCTCCAGTTTTTAGAAGTACGATCTACTCTTCCGGACGAACTCCTGATGTATGCGGACAAACTCTCTATGGCTCATGGCCTTGAACTTCGTGTGCCGTTTGTCGACAAGGAGATCGTGGAATATGTGGAACGACTGCCGGCCAATTTTAAAGTGAGGAATGGCACACGCAAATGGTTGCATCGGCAAGTCTGCAGCGACTTCCTGCCCGAATCGTTCTTGAGGCGGCCCAAACGTGGCTTTGCAAGCAACGTTGTGGATGATTGGTTTCGCGATGCGATCGATAACAAAATGGCGGACACTCTCCTTGATCCCGAATCCAAGATCTATGAATACCTTCGCGGCTCTTCAGTTCGCGAACTTCTTGATCTCCATGCATCTGGTCGGCAGGACAATCACAAAATCCTGTTTAGCTTGGTCCTGTTCGAGGAATGGCTTCGGACTCATGAGGAACCTGCCGTCCTCTTAAACTAGAATTCCTCTTGCGGTTAGCTCGGTGCAACACCTCCAAAAATCCTGCGATTTTGGGACATTTGTCCCTGTTACAACGTAAGTTGCACCAATCCGCGAAGCGCGCAGCCTGAGTTCGAGTGTTTGCCGTTGGCCAGCAGCAACAAAGGACGAAAGACACAATGGTGGGCTTGAAATTTGATAAAAGAGAGCTCCGGATAACGGGCCGACTATGCCGAGTTGCGCATCTCGACGCGGACGATTACAAATTCCTCGACAACCCTGAGCCGGTGGTCTCGGAGTTGCGTAAGTCCAAGCTGGGGATTGATCTGTTCACGTTTCTACAAAAGCTGCCTGACACTTCGCCGAAATACCCTTATCCACAGGAAATGGACAACTTGGCCGTACTCCCTGTATCCACGTTTGATCATTGGTGGACTAATCAGGTCGATAACAAAACCCGGAACATGGCTCGGAAAGCAGAAAAGAAGGGCGTTGTGGTTCGAGAAGTGCCGTTTGATGATGTCCTCGTCCGGGGAATCTGGGAGATCTATAACGAGTGTCCAGTCCGTCAGGAAAGGCTGTTTCCGCACTACGGAAAGAGTGTCGAGCAAGTACGTGAGATGAGTGCGACATATCTGGACTCTAGCATCTTTATCGGAGCGTATGATTCGGACAAGCTGATCGGCTTTATCAAATTGGTGGTTGACGATACTGGGACGCAGGCGGGGATGATGCACATCATCTCGATGTTACAGGCACGGGACAAGGCACCTACAAATGCCCTGGTCGCTGATGCGGTACGTTCTTGCGCACAACGTAATATTCCGCATCTGGTGTACTCGAATTTCTCATATGGAAAAAAGACGCAAAGTAGTCTCAGCGACTTCAAGGAACGAAACGGATTTCAGCGAGTCGATATACCACGGTATTACGTTCCAGTGACGAAGTGGGGCACGGCCGCGTTCTCGATGGGGCTACACCATAGACTGATCGACCGCTTGCCAGAAGCCTTAGCGGCAAAGCTGCGCGATCTGCGCAATTCCTGGTACCAACGCAAATTCCAGTTGAAGCGGGAATCACTCTAGGAGAATCGAATTGCCCGGAATCGTCGGCCTTATCACTAACCGTCCGCCAGCGGACGCAGAACGCGAGCTGGGCGAAATGGTGCAGACGCTGTGCCATGAATTATTTTACTGCAGCGGGAAGTGGACTGACCCTGCGCAGGGCATTTACGTTGGCTGGGTAGCGCGCCGGGGATCCTTTGCGGACGGAATGCCGCTAAAGAACGAAAGCGGTGAAGTTAACTTGGTCTTTTCGGGCGAAGAATACCCTGAGCCCGGGACCGCCACGACGCTCAAGCAGAGAGGCCACGCGATTGAACCCGATGGGGCTTCCTATTTGGTGCATCGGTACGAGGATGAGCCTGATTTCCCTAAACAGCTAAACGGGAGATTTCACGGGTTAGTTGCAGACGGCAGGCATGACACGGCGATGCTCTTCAACGACCGTTTTGGTCTGCAGCGGCTTTATTACCACGAAGCGCCCGACACTTTCTACTTTGCGGCCGAAGCAAAAGCAATCCTGAAGGTTCGGCCGGAGTTGCGGTGTATGGATCCGCGCGGCCTGGGAGAATTCATCGTTTGTGGCTGTGTGCTTGAGAATCGAAGCCTATTTTCGGGCATTCATGTTCTACCGCCAGGCTCGGCTTGGGTTTTCCGTGGAGGAAAACTTGAAAAGAAAGCAAGCTATTTCGAGCCTCGCGAATGGGAAGAGGAAGAGCCGCTCAAGCCCGACACCTACTACGCTAACCTGCGTGACGTTTTCGTCAGGAATCTGCCGCGCTATTTCAACGGGAAGGAGCGCGTGGGTGTTTCGCTCACTGGCGGACTGGACACACGCATCATCATGGCCTGGCGCAAGGTTCTCCCTGATTCCTTGCCGTGCTACACCTTCGGCAGCATGTACCGAGACAACCAGGATGTACAATTGGCGCGCCGAGTGGCAAAGATTTGCGGCCAGCAGCATCAGGTTATCACTACCGGCAAGGAGTTTCTAGAAAGCTTCCCCCATTATGCCGAAAGATCCGTCTATCTCACAGACGCTTGTGTGGATCTGAACCGTTCTCCGGATCTCTACGTAAACGAGAAAGTGCGGGAGATCGCGCCGGTGCGCTTGGTGGGAACCTACGGCAGCGAAATGCTTTTGCACGCAGTAATGTTCAAAGCGGATGAGCCTGTTTCAGGACTATTCCAACACGACATCGAGACGCAGATTCACGCGGCGAAGAAAACCTACGAGGCGAGTCTACAGACTCATCCAATGAGTTTTGTCGCCTTCCGCCAGTCCCCTTGGCATCACTTCGGGGTGCTTGGCCTGGAGCAGACCCAGGTGGCCATTCGCTCTCCGTTTCTGGACAATGACTTGGTGAAAACACTCTACAGGGCGCCCGGCCCGGTGGAGATCAACCAAGAAGCCAGAGTACGGTTGGTGCACGATGGTAACCCCGATCTCGCCGAGCTTCGCACCGATCGCGGCATTCGTGGAGTAAACAGCATTTTCATGCGCGGCTTCCACGAATTCTTTTTCAAGGCGGAATATGCCTATGACTATGGCATGCCGCAGTGGATTGCCCAAGTGGACCATGTGTTTGCTCCGTTCCACTTGGAGCGTATCTGGTTGGGCCGTCACAAGGTATTTCACTTTAGGGTGTGGTATCGAGATCAGCTGGCGAATTACGTGCGCGAGATGCTTCTTGATCACAAGTCGCTGGCACGCTCATATGTCAACGCCGAATCGGTTCGAACAATCGTAAACGGGCATCTCAAGGGCAATCGCAATTACACCACCGAAATCCACAGACTGCTGACACTGGAACTCACGCACCGGCTATTTTTGGATGCGAATTAGACCAAGCGGCTTTTGGCACAGACCTATGTCAATGAACACCGAAACGCGAGCAACCTGCAACTCCCAACCGCAATTTGCTTCACAAGAGGGATCGTGAATTCACAAACGACATCTACTATTGAGCTTCCAAATGAGAGGGAAATCTGTACTCTGCCCCTCGAGAAGACTCAAGCCGCTATTCTGAAATTCATCGATTGGTTGGAACACTACGGGGAAACCTCTTACGATTTTCAGACTTTCTACGCGAGCAGCTTAGGACAGAGAGCCAAAGCTCTGTATTACAAAAAGCGGAGATTGGGACTGCTTGCCGTTGCTCCAATGGTGTTCTCCGAGGCGTTGTTCCCATCTGCGCGAAGAGTATTCTTCATGCGCCAGCGGTTTCCGATAGCTGACGCGCACTACGCGATGGGTTTTGCTATTCTCGCGAAAGTTGATCAAAAAAGGCGTCACTACGAAAGGGCAGTTCGCTTTCTTCAAATTCTTAAGAAAACGCGATGTATCCGCTATAAGTACTACTGCTGGGGGTACCCTTTCGATTGGGAGACACTGCACGGCCCGATTAAACAAGGAACCCCTCTGATAACGACCGTACCTTACGCATATGAAGCTTTCAAAGAGGTGTGGGGAATTGACGGCTCTAAGGAATGGTTTGAGATCATGAACTCCATAGCTCAGCATGCCCTGCAAGACTACATGGATCTCGAGACCTCAGAGCGGGCATCTACCTGCTCGTACACACCTGAGCACCAAGCATCCTTTGGAGTAGTAAATGCCAGCGCCTATCGGGCTTTCCTGCTTATAAGCGCAGCGTACGACTTCTCGGACGAAAAATTTCGCAAGGCTGCCGACCGAAATCTTAATTTTGTCCTTGAATCGCAAAATGAAGACGGGTCGTGGTGCTACGCTAAGGATGGAAAGCGAAATTTCATCGATCACTACCACACCTGTTTCGTTCTAAAGGCGATCGTCAAAATCCAGGCGCTGACCGGCCATTCGGGATGCACGGCGGCCATCGATCGCGGAATTGCATATTACGTAAGAAATCTGTTCGATGAGAATGGCTCTCCGAAACCGTTCGCGAAGCGGCCGCGACTGACGGTGTATCGGCGTGAGTTGTACGATTACGCAGAATGCCTAAATTTGGCGATGCTCCTCCAGGGACGTTATCGCAAACTGGATGAGCTCTGCGCCGCAGTTTTGAAGGAGCTTCTGACCGTCTGGCAGAAGCCAGATGGTTCGTTCCGTAGTCGCCGTCTTCTCTTCGGATGGGACAATACACCGATGCACCGTTGGGCACAGGCTCAACTGTTCAGAAGTCTGTGCCTGCTGGTCAATCGCAACGGCTGTGAGTCCCAGCACAAAGCGTAGCGATCTTGTCGCAAAGATCGGCGGCGTCCCCCGTCGAAGAGAGTCGGGTCAGCGACCACTATCTGCGATGATGTCGTGATCGCAGAAAGTAAGTTGTCTTTGATCGAACTACAAACCGCACAAACCAGAAGAAGGAGCACCTCTTGAAAGTCAGCGTATTCGGTTTAGGTTACGTCGGTACAGTCTCTGCGGCCTGCCTCGCGAAGGAAGGCCACGAAATCGTCGGTGTCGATCCCGTAAAAACGAAAGTGGATCTGATCAATGGCGGGCGGTCTCCTATCATCGAGAAGGATATCGACGGCATCGTATGCGAAGCGGTTAAAATCGGGCGGCTTCGCGCTACTGACAATACGGTTCAAGCGATTCGTGACACAGAGCTGTCGTTTGTGTGTGTTGGAACACCCAGTCAAATCAACGGCAATCTCGACCTGACGCACGTCAGGCACGTGTCCGAGCAAATTGGCCAGGCGTTGAAGAGCAAATCAGCGCGACACACAGTGGTGATCCGCAGCACCATCCTGCCTGGGACGATGCGTCGGGTGGTTGTCCCGGCATTGGAGGAGAATTCGGGGAAGAAAGCTGGCATTGACTTCGGGCTCTGCAACAATCCGGAGTTTCTCCGTGAGGGCACAGCAGTGATGGATTTCAATGCTCCGTCCAAGACAGTCATCGGCGAGCTGGACCGCAACAGTGGAGATCTCTTAGCTGGGCTGTACGAGAAACTCGACGCTCCCCTGGTTCGGACGGACATTGAAACCGCCGAAATGATTAAGTACATCGATAACAGCTGGCATGCTCTTAAAATCGGCTTTGCGAACGAAATAGGCAACCTCTGCAAAACATTCTCTGTCGATGCTCACAAGGCCTTGGAGATTTTCTGTCTGGACAGGAAGCTGAACATTTCCTCGGCTTACCTGATGCCCGGCTTTGCATTTGGAGGCTCCTGCTTGCCGAAGGATCTGCGTGCACTGGCGTACTCTGCAAAACTTCATGATCTGGAATTACCAATATTGAGCTCGATTTTGCCGAGCAACGAGCTACAGATCGCCCGTGGCTTGCAGTTGATTATGGAAAAAGGCCACAAGCGAGTCGGGATACTCGGTTTTAGTTTCAAAGCGGGAACCGACGATTTGCGCGAGAGCCCGTTGATCGAAATCATCGAACGTCTGTCCGGCAAGGGCTACGACTTGCGCATCTACGATAAAAACGTTCAGGTGGCGAAATTGGTCGGTGCCAACCGGGACTTTATCCTCAACCGGATCCCCCACATCTCCAAACTGATGGTCGACAACATCGACGCGGTTCTGGAACACGCTGAAACCATCGTCATCGGCAATAAGGCCGCGGAGTTCGAGAGCGTTCCGGAACGGATGCAGAACGGGCAGTGTCTGGTTGACTTGGTGCATATTGCAAGCCATAGGAGCAATAATGGTAATTACCAAGGAATTTGCTGGTAACGCCACGCTTGCCGGGAAGGCGGATCAGGTCGACGCCGAAGCGAGCAAGTCCGAGGCGGTGAGCCTCGCAGTAACTAACAAGCGCGTCTTGATCATTGTCGAAAACCAGGCTGTTCCACTGGATCCACGCGTGTGGCGAGAAGCCCGCTCGCTGACCGAAAACGGCTACGAAGTTACGGTAATTTGCCCGCGACGCTCGGGATGCAGCAAGGGATACGAACTGCTCGAAGGCGTACGGATTTACCGGCACCCGATACCCGAGGAAGGCTCGACTCCGGCCGGATACATGTGGGAGTACAGCTGCGCACTATTCTGGGAATTCCTGTATACCGCGTGGGTTTGTCTGCGGCACGGAATTGATGTCATCCAAGGCTGCAATCCACCAGACACGATCTTCCTGGTGGCGCTTCCATTCCGGCTGCTCGGCATCAAATATATTTTCGACCATCACGACGCCAACCCGGAGTTGTACCTCTCGAAGTTTGGGCGCAAGAATCTGCTTTATACGGTCCTATTGAAAATCGAAAAGCTTAGCTATTCGTTTAGCAACGTAGTCATGGCTACGAATGTAAGCTACAGGGACGTTGCAATCGAGAGAGGCGGGGTACCGCAAGACAAAGTATTCATCGTGCGCAATGGCCCTGAACTGAAGTCCTTCGGCCCGGTTCCAGCGAACCCGGCGCGCAAAATGGGTAAGAAGTTCTTGGTCGGCTACGTCGGCAATATGAATTTTCAGGATGGATTGGACCTGCTGCTCGGTGTAGCGAACTGCATGAAAGAGAGCGGCAGACACGATGTGCATTTTACGTGCGTGGGCCGTGGACCCGAATTGCAAAAGCTGCGCGAGATGACGCAGCAGATCGGCCTGGGGGACACTGTCACGTTTACTGGACGAGTTTCAGACGAGGAGTTGCTGGAAATCCTGTCAACCGCCGACGTTTGCGTAAACCCGGACAGACCTTCCGAAATGAACGACATGTCCACCATGATCAAAATCATGGAATATATGGCGCTGGGTAAGCCGATCGTGCAATTTGAGTCCAAAGAAGGGAAATTTAGCGCCCAGGAAGCCTCTCTCTATGCTAGCAAGCAGGGCGGAGTTGAAGAGTTCGCATCCAAGATTATCTGGCTGTTGGACAGGCCTGAGGAAAGAAAGAAAATGGGCGAGTTTGGGAAAATGAGAATCGAAGAAGCACTTGCCTGGGAATATTCTGTACCGCAGCTTCTAGCTGCCTACCAGGAAGCACTGCATGATTGTTGAGGCATTCTCCTATACGTCTGCGGTAAGGCCATCGGTCGAAGCGCATTCACAATGCCGACGTCCGTCCGGCGCCTCCCCCCGGGCCGGTCGCACCATCCATCCCGGCAGGAACACAAACGATCTTGCAGGAATCCCCCAGCGCTGCATTATGGCTGGACCAAATACAGTGGGCAGGTGACTCTTGGCCCAAACAGAATCTCCAGCAGCCCACATTTCAGTACCGAAGTTTGATGCGCGAAGAACTGCAAGTTCACCGAAAGCCCAACGCATTTCCGCTCTCGATTTCACAAAAGGGGCACTAGTGCTAATCATGGTGCTCTATCACTGGATAAACTATTTCGTCGGGCTTCAATGGGAGTATTATCGGTACCTTCGGTTCTTGACCCCTTCTTTCATCTTCGTCACGGGATTCATGATTTCAAACGTATATCTCTCCAAGTACGAGGCCACCGACCCCCGCCTCTCGAAGAGACTATTCACGAGAGGGATTAAGCTCCTGGCAATATTCCTCGTCCTAAACCTAGCTCGAACCTATATCGTGCCCGCAATGGGTACCGGCGCTATCCTGGGGAACCTGCTAGACGCTAGGAACATCTTCACCGTTTTTGTATCCGGCAATCTTCAGGCTTTGGGTGGCAAGCTCATATCTTTCTCTATTCTGGTGCCCATCAGTTACTTGCTCATGCTCTCGGGAGCGCTGATGCTTCCCTATAGGTTCTTTAGGTACACATTTCATGTCATGTGCGTGTTCCTCTTGTTGTCCATCGTGGTACTCGGATTTATCAGCGTGCAGAGCCCAAACCTAGAACTTATTACCATCGGAATGGTTGGCGTGCTGACTGGATTCGTGCCCATTGGGGCGATTAACGATTTCGTTCGACACTCATACATACTTGGGTTTGCCTACCTGTGTTACACGATTGCGATAACGATTTGGAATGTCCCATTTTCACTTCAATTGGTTGGGGTGCCCCTAAGCCTTATGGTCATTTATCTGGCGGGAATTAGCGGGAGTGACTCTGGCAAGATAAGAAGGGAGGTCATTCTGCTGGGGAAATACTCGCTGTTTGGCTATATATCCCAAATTGCGATTCTTCAGATCCTTGCGGCTAGCCTTCGCCACATCAATTTCGGATTTGCGGCATTGAGTACGTCTTTCGTAGCCGCGTTCGCACTCACCATAATGAGTGTAGAAGTTGTTGATCGATTGAGATCTAGAGTAGTGAACATGGACAGGTTGTACAAGGCGGTTTTCGCTTGAGCGATAAGTACGGTACACCAAGATGTTAAATGACCAGGGTTCCAACCTCACAAACAGATTGGGCGGCTTCGGGAGACCGGTCTCTGGCAGGTCGGCGGGGAGCGGCATGCGCGAAACGCTTTCTGGCAGAACTGCCCTGAAGTATCGTGCGGACATTGACGGACTAAGAGCCGTTGCAGTCCTTAGCGTGATCGTGTTTCATATTCGGCTGCGCGGAACACAGGGTGGATTTGTTGGCGTGGACGTTTTCTTCGTCATTTCGGGCTATCTGATTAGCTCCATTGTTTTTTCTGAGATTGCCGAATCACGCTACTCGATAATCGGATTTTATGAGCGTCGAATAAGGCGCATTTTCCCAGCGCTGTTTGCAATGTTGGCCGTGTTCAGTGTTCTTGCTGTCATCTATCTGCTGCCGGCTGAGTTGGTGGCTTATGGCAAGTCGATGCTGGCGGCGACGGCGTCTGCTTCCAATTTTTATTTCTGGCGACATTCCGGTTACTTTGACTCGCCGACCTCGTATCCCTTGTTGCACACCTGGTCGCTGGCAGTGGAAGAGCAATTTTATATTTTATTTCCCCTTTTTCTCTTGCTGGTTCGCAAGTTGTTTCCCACCCGGCTGCGTCTGTCGGTGATCGTTCTGTTCTGTGTCTCGTTGGTCGCCAGCGCGGTTATCGTTTCCCGGAATCGAGAAACCGCTTTCTATATGTCTTATACGCGGGCCTGGGAGTTGTTGCTGGGGACTATCCTTTCCTTGGGAATGCTCCCGCGCCTGCAACGGGCATGGCAGCGGAATCTTGCAACGCTCGGGGGAATCGGGTTGATCGCGTTTTCGATTCTTTTTTACACCGAGGAGATGCTTTTTCCTGGACTTAGCGCCCTTGCTCCGTGTGTGGGGTCGGCGCTGATTATCGGCGCGGGAGAAAGCGGTTCCTCTCTGATAGGAAAGATCCTTTCCTGGCGTCCGATCGTGTTTATCGGGCTAATCTCGTACTCGTTATATTTGTGGCACTGGCCTGTCATAGTTCTGCAGCAAATGGGTGTCTTCGCTGGCGCAAGTGCAATTACGTCACACCGCGTTGCAGCTTTGCTCCCCGAGCATCGACTTAACATGATCGTTGCAGTCGTGCTTTCGCTGGTGCTTGGAACTCTCTCGTGGCGATTCGTCGAACGTCCCTTCCGAAGCGGCCCGCTACGTCTGAGTGGGCGACCACTCTTCGCGCTCGCAGGTGCCGTCATGATCATCCTGATAGGATTTTCCTCGTTGACGGTCTTTGCCAAAGGATTCAAAGGCCGCTTTCCTGCTGATGCACTGGAAGTTGCCTCCGTGCGCCACGACAGCGAGGAAATTGTGCGGACGGGGTGCTTCATCACGTCCGATTATCATTTCGATAAATATAATTACAATCTTTGTTTACACGAGGACGACAGCGGCAAAAAGAACAACTATCTTCTACTCGGCGATAGCCATTCGGCAATGTTGTGGTCCGCGCTCTCTTCGGCACTCCCAAACGCAAATGTGATGCAGGCCAGCACTTTTGACTGCGCGCCATTGCTTCAGCCGGAGCCTCATCCCGACTGCGAGAAAATGATAGCCTACATCTTTCGGAGCTATCTTCCTTCTCATTCAATTCAGGGTTTGTTTATGGTTGGACGATGGTCAGAGAAGGAGCTACCCGAGCTCACAACAACGATCTCTTGGGCAAAACAACACAATATACCTGTAACCGTTTTTGGGCCCGTACCCGAATACGACGGGCCACTACCGAGACTTTTGGCGTATTCCATAGCGTGGCACAAACCGAATTTCGCGAGCCAGCATCGCCTGAACAATATTGGTGCAATCGATGCAAAGATGCAGAGCATGGCTGCAAACGTGTGGCACGTACGCTACATCTCGCTGTACCAGGAGCTTTGTGGCGTCGATGGCTGTGCCGAGTATGCCGACGGGGCGCATAAAATCCCGATAATGGATGATGATAATCATCTCAACCAGTTTGGTGCGAACCTCGTCGTGCGACACCTGGTGGCGGAAGGTAAACTGCAATAAGCGACGGATCGTGCGAACTCCCTTCGAGACCTACGCTAGCTAAAAATCCCTTCGCGGTTTAAAGAGAAGGGTTGCTTTTCAGGGCCGCACGCCCCGAATAGAAAAGTGATTCTGAAAGGTACGGGAGACTCGAGAAGGAGTAGGAAATGGGCACGCCACTTGCCCTACTGGTCTGTATCATCGGAGTCGCGGGGCTGTTCTTCCTTGACCGGGATAAGTCCGTCCGACCTTCAATAGCCCTTTGGCTGCCCGTCATTTGGCTATGCATAGTAGGGTCGAGACCTGTCACCTCCTGGTTGGGGATGGGAACGACGTCCGCGGACACTCTTGACGCAACACTGAACGGGAGTCCCATGGACGCGGCTATTTTTGCGGCACTTCTGGCCATCGGCGTTATGACCCTGCTTCATCGGAGGAAGAAAACAAGCGCCTATCTCGCGGTAAGCGGTCCAGTACTCCTCTACTTTCTATATTGCCTCATCAGCGTAACGTGGTCGCCCTTCCATGATTCCGCATTTAAACGATGGACGAAGGCCGTGGGCGACCTTGTGATGGTACTGATCATTTTAACGGATGGCCAACCGATTGCAGCGGTCCGGCGACTCTATTCCCGAGTTGGCTTTATTCTATTTCCCTTTTCCATCTTCTTAATACGTTACAGCGACCTGGGCCGCGCATTTCAGGACGATGGAACTCCCCAGAACGTAGGGGTGACGGCAAACAAGAACGAGCTCGGCCTCATCGTATTCGTCATTTCGCTGGGCACGCTTTGGAGCGTGCGTTCGCTCTTCATCCACAAGGATGAACCTCATCGAGGCCGGCGCCTCGTGGCGCAGTGTACGCTACTCGCCTTTGGGGTCGCGCTCTTGCAGATGGCACATTCCGCAACCTCGGTCACCTGCTTCATCCTGGGCGCTGGGCTCATGTTTGCAACCAGTCTGCAGTCCTTCAGAAACCGGCCTGGCAGAGTCCTCGCCCTCTCATTGGGAGTCGTTCTCGCTGGAGGGCTTAGCCTGCTCTTCGGGGGCGGGTCGGCCATCTCGCAATCGCTGGGCAGGGGGGAGGGGCTTACTGGGCGCACGGACATTTGGGCAGCTTCGATTGCCGCGGCCGGAAACCCGGTATTTGGTACGGGGTTTGAGAGTTTCTGGAATGCGAACGCATACAGGGTGAATCACATCTTGCAACTTTTGGGATTTATGGACTTGCACAATCTTAACTCGGCGCACAACGGTTATATAGAGACATACCTGGACCTGGGCTTGGTGGGACTGTGCCTGATTGTGCTGATTCTAATAAATGGATATCGGTATGCCAGCAGGGCATTTCAGCACGATCCAGAGTTTGCGAGCCTGCTGCTCGCATGTATAGTAACAGCTACCTTCTATAGCATAACCGAAGCTGGCTTCCGCATTCTGACCCCGACGTGGATCTTTCTGCTGCTTGGCGTGATAGGTTCTAGTGCCGTTACCCGCGGAGTGCTCGGCGGTCAAGCTCCCCCTGTGCCTGTCTCGGGCGGCCGCGCACCGAGCAGGACGCCTTGGTGTACAATGCCGACTGCTCGGGAACTCAAAATAGAAACCCCTGTAAGGTCAATAAAGAACAAGTATGCAAGCGCTTAAGCGGTCCCTTCAGTCTACGCTAAAACGGGCTGGCATCTACTACCGTTTGAAGAACTCATATCTATATGATCTCTATTGGAGCGTTGCCGATAAGCGGCTGATCGACGGTCGAAGTAAAGAGCTTGAGTTCTATCGCAGATTCCTAAATGGATTTCGGCGAGGTGACTTGATCTTTGACGTTGGGGCGAACGTCGGCGACAAGACCAATGTTTTTCTGAGACTAGGTGCACGCGTTGTCTGCATTGAGCCGGATGAGGCAAACCAAGAAATATTGCGAGGTAAGTTCCTACGGTACCGGTTGGCTTCAAAGCCCGTTGCCATCGTTGGCAAGGCAGCCAGTGACAGAAGCACGATTGAGACAATGTGGATCGATGGAGCGGGATCAGCGGTGAACACCCTCAGTCAGAAGTGGGCTGAGACGTTGAAAGCCAATAAAGACAAGTTTGAGCATGGACATTGTGGCTTGGAGTTTGCGCAACGCAAATCTGTCGAAACAACCACGCTCGAAGACCTAATTCCTACTCATGGGTTGCCCTTCTTTGTGAAAATTGATGTTGAGGGTTATGAGGCAAACGTAATAAGAGGCTTGAAGCATTCGGTGCCGTTTCTCTCATTTGAGATCAATCTGCCTGAATTCAGGCAGGAAGGACTCGAGTGTGTAAGACTGCTGGATGGCCTAGCTGCCGATGGCGAGTTTAACTATGCAACCGACCTTCAGCGTGGTATGGCGCTGGAAAAATGGCTTGGAACTCAGGAATTCTTGAGTGTGGTTGAGCAGTACTCCGAAAGATACATTGAGGTGTTCTGGCGGACGCCTCTGGCGCGAGGCAGGTAAATTGAGGCCCACAATGGTTTCCACTATTATTGTGTTGTAGGTTAATTTAAAATCAAATGAATTGAGAGTGCGTACTCAAACCAGACACTGCTGCCGTGCTTTCACCGTAGTCGCATAGCCACAACAAGCGTCTGCGGCGGTTCAGTAGTTTGAACTTCGCTTCTGCGCGCTGTCACATGTTCTCTGACGCGCAGTGGTAGAGGTATCGATGACTCTCAATTCGCAGCTTGGAACGGAAAGGGGCATAGAGCTGGTAGAAATGAGACGGAGCAGTGTTTTAGGAGACCTCTCAAACGTGTCTAGCGCACTGAAACAAATGGAGCGAATCAATTCGATTTTCAGCGAGCATCTGGACCTCGCCAAAGTGCTGTTTGATCTTTCGTCGCAGGTATCCGAGGTCGTGGACGTAGTTTATAAATCGCTGGCTGCGGGTGGGCAACTGCTCGTCGCAGGAAACGGCGGTTCAGCAGCCGACGCGCAGCACATCGTCGCTGAATTGACCGGCAGATTTATGCGCGAGCGGCGTCCATTTCGCGCTCTGGCGTTACACGCAAATACTTCGGCGCTTACGGCGATCGGGAACGATTATGGCTTTGAACATGTTTTTGCCCGCGAGCTAACCGCCCATGGGCGGTCCGGCGACGTGCTACTGGCAATTTCTACAAGCGGGAACAGCCCGAATATCCTAAAGGCTATCGAGGCTGCGCGAAATATGAACATGCATGTGCTCGGATTGACGGGTGAATCTGGAGGGAAAATGCGACAGGTCTGTGGCGTCTGTTTGTGCATTCCTTCCAAGTCAACTGCGCGAATTCAGGAGATGCACATCACGATCGGCCACGCCATTTGCGAACTCCTTGAAGAGAGATTGGCGCAGGCATGACCCACACAGTTCACACGCCCGAGCTTGATGCGCAACAACAAGGCGCTGAGAAGTTGTCGGTGGCCACTACGCCTACTCCTGCAGCTCTCTCGGTCTGCCTGCTTACTGGTGGCACTGATAGGCCATATGTGTATGGTCTAACCGACACGCTTAGCTCGATGGGGATGAGTATCGACCTCATTGGCAGTGACGAACTGGACGAAACCGACCTCCGCAACATGGCCGGAGTGAACTTTCTCAATTTGCGGGGCGATCAGCGGCCGAATGCTGGCTTTGTCGCGAAGTTTTTCCGAGTTTTAGCGTACTATTCGAAGCTGATTGCATATGCAGCTTCGGCGCAGTCGAAAATCTTCCACATCCTTTGGAACAACAAGTTCGAGACTTTCGATCGAACCTTCTTGATGCTCTATTACAAACTGCTGGGAAAGCGCGTGGTGCTGACCGCGCACAATGTCAACAAGCGCCGACGTGATTCCAGAGACAGCTTCCTAAATCGGCTCACATTACGAATCCAATACCGGCTCGCCGACCACATCTTTGTCCATACCGAAAAGATGAAAGCCGAGCTCATGAACCAGTTCGGCGTCTCAACTGCTCGGTCTTCCGTCATCCCCTTCGGCATCAACAATTCGGTTCCCAATACGGATCTTACGTCAACACAAGCAAAAGAACGGCTCGGCGTACGCGAGAACGAAAAAGCAATTCTGTTCTTCGGCAGAATTAAACCTTACAAGGGGCTCGAATATCTGATTGCTGCCTTTCAGAAACTGGCTCGCCGCAGCGCTGATTATCGGCTGATCATCGTTGGTCGGCTCGAGGAAGGCTGCGAGCGCTATTGGGAATCCATACAGAAAGAAATTCGAGAATACTTCGAGGCGGGAAGAGTCACTCTCAGAATCGAATTCATCCCAGACTCTGAAATAGAGGAGTACTTCAAAGCCAGCGATGTGCTCATCCTCCCTTACAAAGAGATATTCCAGAGCGGGGTAGTTTTTCTGGGATACAGCTTCGGCCTTCCGGCCATCATTGCCGATGTAGGATCTCTGAAAGACGATGTCGTCGAGGGCAAAAACGGCTTTGTATTCTGCCCAGAGGATCCGAACGACTTGGCCAGAGCAATAGAGCAGTACTTCAGGAGCGATCTATTCGCGGATTTGAACACCCGGCGTCAAGTGATCCGAGACTACGCGTTGCAACGTCACTCATGGGCCATAGTTGGCCAGCAAACTCTGAACATTTATCAAACGTTATCGGGAAAAGATGTGTAGACATTCGCTGGTCGCCGAGCATCGAGCGCTTCTGAATGAGATCGACTGCACCGGAGCGCTTCCTGGCGAAGGTACCGCCAGCAACGGATAATGCGAATATATCAGATCGATCCGGTTAAGGATGCCAGGTGGTCAGAATTCATAGGTCAGCACCGCAACGCATCGGTCTTTCACAGCATGGGCTGGCTCGAGGCGCTGCGAAGCACCTATGGCTACGACCCGGTCGTTTTCACAACATCCTCCACGTCGGATGAGCTGAGCAACGGAGTGCTTTTCTGCAGAGTGCATAGCTGGATTACGGGAAGCCGCCTGGTGTCCTTGCCTTTCTCCGACCATTGTGAGCCTCTGTGCGACTCGAAGGACGACCTGGCCTTCATAATTAGGTATTTGCAGGCCTGCATGCAACACGAAAATTTGCGATATGTGGAAGTCCGACCGGTGAATGGAAATTTCGGTCAGTCCAGTGAGACAAACGGCTTTCGTCCTGTTGCGACGTACTACTTCCATCTTCTTGACTTACGCCGAGAACTGGACGAACTATTCGAGACCTTTGATAAGGACTCCGTTCAGCGCCGTATCCAGCGGGCCGAGCGGGCCGGTCTCATCGAGAAGTGTGGCCGGTCAGACGACCTTTTGAGAGATTTCTACGCGCTCTTTGTGAAAACCCGGGGCCGTCACCGGCTTCCCCCTTCCCCTTACAGTTGGTTTCGGAACCTCGTCCGCCATTCCGGCGAAGCAATGGAGATTCGGGTGGCCTATCGAGCGAAAACGCCGATAGCAGCGCTTCTGACTTTGCGTTGCAAGGAAACCGTCTACTACAAATACGGATGCTCTGACGCGCAATTCCATAGATTAGGAGGCATCCCGTGGCTATTATGGAAAGCTATCGCTTCGGCGAAATCGAGCGCCGCGAGCCATTTTGACATGGGCAGGACTGAAAAGCACAACGCCGGACTTCTCGCATTCAAAAACCATTGGGTTCGTCAGCCTCAGACCCTAGTCTATTGGAGGTTTCCCGAGGCCGCTTCGCTCAGTTCGCCGGGTGGCTGGAAGTTACAAGTTGCGAAGCGCATTTTTCCGTTGATGCCCAGCAGCCTACGAACTGTCGCTGGCAATCTCATATACCGCCATATAGGGTAGGCCGGTAAAGAGTCTCGGACCAAATCCTCAAGGGCATGAGCGCGGCGTAATATAACATTTACGATAATTATATAAGTAAGAATTACCAAGCGCGAACCGAACGCTTGGGTGCTCGCAGGACGCTTCCAAAAGCGTGTTAGTGTCTTTGCGGGGATGTTCCGCGGTGGGAGCAGACGCAGCACGCTCAGGAACTTGCGGGAACTTATTCCCTAAAAACGGGACTCAACTCAAACCGCTAATTCGACGCATTTGCTTTCAGATAAGTCGGTGAAAAAATGAGTTCGTCCGAAACCCACAATTTTTCGAGTCAGCATGTCTCCGGCAAAGCTTCCAGTCGGAAGCCGCGAATCTGCATGCCATCGGGCCGGCGCTTCAAGAAGAAGACTTTCTTGTGTGGCCATTACGAAGCACAGGATGTTCTGCAAGAAGTCGACGACCTGGATCTAGTTTGTCTTGACGCCGGGGCGCATTACGAATTCAGGGAGCAATGGCAACGGCGCCTGCTGTTCCATGATTTCTCGGGAAGACTCATCTACCAGAACCCCGGCCTAAGAAAGGTCCGCCTCACACAGGAATACGATCTATTCCTCGCCAGATGCCAATATAACCATGATTTTGTGCACATCAATGCGATTGAGGGCTGGAAAGACCATTGCAAAATCAGCGTCTGCTGGATCGACGAGTTTTGGGCAGCCGAAATCGTGCAATACGAGTCTTTAATTCATGCTCTAAGGAAATTCGACCACGTGTTTGTAGCGTTTCAGGGGACTGTCGAGAGACTGTCGAAGGCCATTGGCAAGCCGTGCCGCTGGCTTTCGGGCGCTGTGGACACGCTTCGATTCAGCCCTTATCCAAACCCGCCCGCGCGGGTCATCGATGTGTATAGCATCGGCCGGAGGTATGAGGGCATTCATAAAGAGCTGTCCAGAGCTGCTGGAGGTGGATCACTGTTCTATCTCCACGACACATTCGGAGGCTCTCTCTCGGATGTTCACAACCACCGAGAACATCGCACTCTATTCGCCAACGTTGCCAAACGTTCCAAGTACTTCCTGGTGGCTCCGGGAAAACAGAACGTACCCAGCGAGACAGGCGGACAAGAGGAGATCGGCCATCGCTACTATGAAGGAGCAGCTGCAGGCGCCTGCCTGATCGGGCAAGCGCCTAAGTCCCCTTCATTTGCGACAATGTTCACCTGGCCCGATGCCGTAATCGAAACTCAAACGGACGGCTCCGATGTGATGGAAGTAATCTCGAGGCTGGAAGCCGACCCGGAACGGCTCCAGGCCATTAGTCAACGGAACGTCGGCGAAGCTCTCTTGCGTCACGACTGGGTGTATCGTTGGAAGGAGATTCTTCAGGTTGCCGGCCTTGAACCTCTGCCGGAAATGACTGCTCGTGAGCGGCGCTTGCGAGAATTGGCAGACTCGGTTCTGGCCATAACTCCTTGTACCTGAAACCGATTGGAGAGTTTCGAAGCTGAGTCGCAGCCCGATTCCGGTGGCAGAACGACGCGGATCGTGCGGTTGTTTTTCGAGTGCAGTTTCTGTGTCCAGCTGCTGTTCAAAAGAGGATCTTCACCGTGTCTTTGCCGCTGAATCTTATTTTATTTGCAGCATGCTAATCTATTTCGAGGGCTGAATCGCAATGTCTTATCTGTACAAGCTACCAACTTCGGTGTCCTTCCGGGGCAAAGGGCTCTTTGGATATTCCTTCGGCCGGATGCAGCAAAAGAACCTCGAGGTTCTTTATGTCGAGTCCGAAACCGGGCACGACACGTTTATGGTTTTGCGCGGTATCACGCGCACGTATTACGTCCTTTCGGGAAATGGCTCCTTCACGATTGATGGTCACGAGTATAGCGCTTCCCCTGGCGTTCTAATCGAAGTTCCTCCGGGTGTCGAGTATTGCTATTCCGGTCGGATGACCATGCTGGCGTTTTGCAGAACTGGCTGGTTTCATCGCCGGGATAAATTCACTAGGTGGAACCGTGATGTGGTCGGAGACATACCACCTTACCCACTCGATGGCGGTCCGTGGCTGCAGCGATTGGTCAGAGTTCGTGTCCTCGGTAAATCACCAACCAACGCGTTTCTGCGCCTCAACAACTATATTTGGGACAAGCTGCCCGTGTCCGTTTTGCGCTCGGGCGCATTCCAGTGGTACGGCCGTTGTTTACATGCCTTAGTTCGCATACAACATACCCGCGCGCAGGCTCACAGTACTTTCTTTCTCCGCAACCGTCCTGAGCTGGAGTTAATACAACGCCTCGTCCGCGGGAAAAATCACGGCGATACTGTCAAAATCGCAGTGCTGGCGTGTAGCACGGGTGCGGAGGTCTATTCGATCGCCTGGGCCATTCGTACGGCCCGGCCGGATCTAAAACTTTCGATTCATGCTGTCGACGTTTCGAACGACGTTGTCGAACATGCCCAACGCGGAGTCTACCCACTCAATGCCAAGGTGAACCTTAATAGTCTTCGCGACTGTATGGCTGCCGGGCACTGGCGAGTGGGTGAACCGGGTTCGGGGCTTGTCGATTCAGAGGTTTTTGAACGCATGTCCCCTGCCGAAAAGGCCGAGTTCTTCGACATTCGCGATGATGTCGCTGTCGTAAAGAGTTGGCTTAAGGAAGGAATTGAGTGGGGCGTGGCGGACGTACGCGGGCCCGAGCTTCACGATCAAATGGGCCTTCACGACATCGTGGTGGCCAATAATTTTCTTTGCCACATGGAGCGTGTGGAAGCGGAAAAATGTTTGCGGAATATCGGACGTCTGGTCGACGCCCGCGGCGTGCTTTTTGTCTCCGGCATCGATTTGGAAATCCGGCAGAAGGTAGCCAGGGACCTCGGCTGGCAACCCATAGATGAACTGATGGAGCAGATCCATGACGGTGACTCTTGCTTGCGTGGCCAATGGCCGTTCCAGTACGCCGGTTTGGAGCCCCTGAACAAGCACAGATCCGATTGGAAGATGCGCTACGCGGCAGCCTTTCAAACGGGTCCGTCGACACCGAACATCCGCCATCTGCGAGGTGAAGGCAGGACGCTTCAGGAACGGATTGAGCCGGAAAGTACGCCGGTTTAGCACTCCACGAAACCAACTATACCGTGAAGGACATTAAACAACGGACCATTCGCGGCGGCATTGCCCGCCTCGCTGCGCAGGCGGCGAATTTCGTCATCCGCGCTGGCTCGCTCATGATTTTGGCCCGCCTTCTAGGCCCGCGAGAGTTCGGCTTGGTTGGAATGGTGACCGCCTTTACCGGAGTTCTGAACTTGCTCCGGGATTTTGGCCTTTCGTCTGCGGCCGTTCAGCGCGCGACCGTTACCGACGAACAGATTTCAACTTTGTTTTGGATGAACTTGCTGGTAGGTACTGTTCTCGGGCTCCTCACCGCGGCCATGGCTCCATTCCTCGCTGCGTTCTATCACGAACCACGGCTGGTTGCCGTGACCTTCGCCCTGGCGGTCGGATTCATCTTCAACGCCGCAGGCGTACAGCACTCAGCGCTCCTGCAGCGCCAGATGCGCTTCACCACGATGGCACTAATTCAGGTCATCTCTTTGATCCTCGGCACTCTCCTCGCAATTGCGGGAGCTGAGGCCGGGTACGGCTATTGGGCGCTCGTGGCCCTAACCGTTTCCGTGCCGCTCATCGGGACCATCGGAGCCTGGCTAACAGCTGGCTGGCTGCCCGGCCTGCCACGCAAAGGCGCTGGAATTGGTGCCATGATGCGGTTTGGCGGAACCGTCAGTCTTAACAGTCTTGTCGCCTACATGGCCTACAACACCGACAAAATCTTGATTGGCCGCTTTTGGGGCACTAGCGTACTCGGAATCTACGGCAGAGCGTACCAGTTGGTCAGCATTCCCACTGACAATCTGAATTCCGCCGTTGGCGAAGTGGCTTTTTCGGCCCTCTCACGGTTGCAGGACGACCCCAACCGGCTCAAAAGCTACTTCCTCAAAGGCTATTCTCTCGTTCTCGCAATGACCATCCCTTTGACGATCGCTTGTGTTGTTTTTGCCGATGATGTGGTCTCCGTTCTCTTGGGACCGAAGTGGATGGATGCAGTTGTCATTTTTCGTGTGCTTGCCCCAACCATTTTGATTTTTGCAATCATAAATCCCATGGGATGGCTACTCCTCTCGCTAGGACTGGTCAGGCGAAGCCTGAACATCGCGCTGGTCTTCGCACCCACGCTTGTTGCGGGTTATCTCATCGGGCTCCCCTACGGACCCAGGGGAGTGGCGTTTGCATACTCTACGGTGATGGCCTTATGGGTTATCCCTTTCATCGCCTGGTGCGTAAAAGGAACGGTCGTCGCGTTTTGGGACGTTTTTCTGGCCGTGATCCGTCCCCTAGGTTTTGGCCTGGTGGCCGGCCTCCTGGGCTTTGCAGCACAGGCCGCATTGGGGCCATTCGTCGCGGCGGCGCCCAGGTTGGTTCTTGAGACGGCTGTGCTTCTCGGCGGATTCTTTGGATTGCTTTTCTTTGTCGGGGGACAGAAAGCGTTCTACCTTGAACTGATTCGCAGATTACGGAAACCTTCGCTAGCTACGGAGTGACACAAGGCTGAAGCAGGTTCCGCTCAATAATATCTCATGGAAAGCTCGACACACGGCAACTCCACTGCAAAACACCCCAAACTCGCGTTGTTTGGTGCTTTTGGGGTGGGAAACTTGGGCAACGAATGCACTTTGCAAGCGCTCTTGCATAACATTCGAGAGCGCGTTCCGGACGCCGAGATTCGCTGTATTTGCCCCGGCCCTGACGAAGTACGGCTGGCTTACAAAATTCGCGCCACCCCTATAGAAGAGATTCCGCTCTCCCATATTGCGAATCGGGCTCTGCGCCTCCTGCGAAGGATCTTTGTTCGTATTCCCCTCGAGTTATTCCGATGGGTTAGGGCCATTGTCACGCTATCCGACGTGGACATGCTCGTATTGACCGGAACAGGCATGCTGGGCGATTTCGGCATAAGCCCTTTGGGTCTGCACTTTCAGATATTGAAATGGACCCTGCTCGCCAAACTTTGCCGTTGCAAGGTTGTATTTCTAAGCGTTGGTGCGGGTCCTTTACGCCAGCCACTAAGCAGACGCATCGTCAAAGCAGCCCTCTCGCTTGCCGATTACCGTTCCTATCGCGATAGTTTTTCGAAAAACTATCTCGAAAGTATTGGGTTGGACATCCAACGCGACCACGTATTTCCGGACCTGGCCTTTAGCTTTCCGGCGCAGATGCTCCCGCACAATTCCGACAACGGCCGCAGCCGTGCTGTAATTGGAGTCGGCCTCATGACCTACTTCAATCGGACCGGCACTTCCCCCGAAGACGACAGTATCTATTCCGAGTACATTCGTAAAATGGGAGACTTTGTAAGTTGGTTGCTTGAGGAAAAATATAAAGTGCGATTGCTCATCGGCGATGTAGCCTACGATCAACCAGCGACCCGTGATCTGATGGCATACTTGAAAAAGCGAGGTGTCCACTGCGAAAATGCAGCGATCATTGACGAGCCAGCGGCTTCCGTCGACGAGGTCTTGTCGCAAATCTCGGCAACGGACATCGTGATCGCCAGCCGCTTTCATAACATCTTGCTGGCTCTGATGCTCGCGAAGCCCGTGCTGGCGATCTCCTATCACGAAAAAAGTGCTGCGTTGATGGCCAGCGCCGGCCTTGCGGAATTCTCTCAAGATATTGAAAATATCGATGTCGATAAAATGATTCGACAATTTCAAGCCATCGAAGAAAACGCGGACAGCACCAAATTGCGGCTCCAGCGAAGTGCGGCAGCTTGCCGCATCGCGCTCGATGACCAGTACACAAGCATCTTTGGCACTGGCCCTGCCACACGTGATCATTTTGTGGCGAACAGCGCCAGCTGAGCGATGAGTTTTGTCATCGGACCGGAACAGCCGGAGACATCCTATCTGCATGCTCTGTAGTAACTCCAGTATTAGAGGGCCTCGTGAATTTAATTGATGCCTTAGAGATTCTCAAACAGCCAATTCCACAAGGAGCGCCGCGTCTTAAAGTGTTTTTGGCCTGTGGCTTCACGCCATTGCACCTTCAGACCTTTCTTGCGGCTCACTTAAAAAAGCGTTTGGGCTCTCGCTGTGTCGAAATCAAGACCGGACTGTTTGGCGATCTGGTCGGGAATATCGAACGCCTAGAGCCATCAAGTTACGATGCGCTGCTCGTAGTAATCGAGTGGCAGGACCTCGATCCGCGGCTCGGCATTCGGACTCTAGGTGGATGGCCCGCGACAGATCTGCCCGATATCGTGAAATCTGTAGATCGAGCGCTCGGCCGTTTGCACCAGGCACTCCGGCAAGCTTCGTCGTCTATTCCCGCTATGGTTTGCCCGCCGACTTTACCTCTCCCTCCCCTTTTTACAAATCCAACCGTTCATGCAAGTGTCCACGAGCTTCGAATTCGACAATCAGTCGCAGCATTCGCCTCCTCGATCTCTAATAAACCTAACATAAAGATTGTTAATACCCAGAATCTCGACGAGCTTTCCCCACCGCACAGTCGTCTTGATGTGCAGTCGGAGTTGTTGGCCGGATTTCCTTATAAGCTTCCACACGCCTCCGCCGTGGCCGAATCCTTTGCCGCCTTAATGCAAACTCCGGTACCCAAGAAAGGGTTGATCACAGATTTGGATGACACCGTCTGGGCGGGCATCCTCGGTGAGGTCGGAGTAAACAACATTTCTTGGCACCTCGATCGACATACACACATACACGGTCTGTACCAGCAATTTCTTAGCTCCCTAGCCAGTGCAGGAGTGTTGCTCGCCATTGCTAGCAAGAATGATCCAATGCTTGTAGAACAGGCTTTGGAACGAAAGGACCTAATCATCTCCAAAGATGTGTTGTACCCAATCGAAGCTCATTGGGCTCGCAAATCAGAATCAGTTCAACGCATCTTGAAGGTGTGGAATATAAGTCATGATTCCGTCGTTTTTATCGACGACAGTCCAATGGAAGTGGCCGAAGTGAAAAATGCTTTCCCGCGAATGGAATGCATCGTTTTCCCCAAGACAGATCACCAGGCGGTTTGGCAATTACTCCGACGTCTGCGGGATCTCTTCGGAAAGACCTTCATTTCTGAGGAGGATGCGATTCGCCTGAAAAGCATTCGAGGAGCGGAGGCCCTCCGCGAGTCAGGGGGTCTCGCGGGAGCCTCTCTGGATGATTTCCTCGAGAGTGCCGGCGCTCTGATGCGATTCAATTTCGAAAAAGACGCTAGCGATCACCGGGCCTTCGAGTTGATAAACAAAACCAATCAGTTCAACCTCAATGGCAAGCGCTTAGCGGAAGCAGCGTGGATTGCCTATCTCAACGATCCGGCAGGTTTCCTGATGACCGTTAGCTACGAGGATAAATACGGTCCCTTGGGTAAGATTGCTGTTTTGCTCGGCAGGGTTAACGAAAGTGCAATTCGAATCGATTTCTGGGTGATGAGTTGTCGGGCCTTTTCGCGGCGCATCGAGCACCAGTCTCTGAAGAAGCTTTTCGAGAAGTTCGGTGCGGAAGAAATATCCTTCGATTACCAAGCAACACCGCGGAATGGACCGCTGCAAGAGTTCCTTTCCGGGCTGGGTGAGCTAACAGTAACTTCCGAACTCCGGCTTTCACGAGAAGTTTTTGAAGAAAGGTCTCCATCGTTATTTCACCGCGTCGAGGAGGTGGTCAATGGATGACCTTGAGATACGTTTGGTTCGATGTTTCTCGTCAGTATTTCCGGACCTGACGGTGGACCAGGTTCACAATGCCAGTGTCAAGTCATTGGCAAATTGGGATTCTCTGACCGCTGTCACTTTGGCTGCCATTCTCCAGGAAGAGTTTCGGGTGCCTGTTAATCCAACGGACCTGCCAGAACTGGAATCCTTTCAGACCATATTGAATTACATTAGGAGGAGCCAGCTCTCGGCCCGAGAGGTACAGGCACCGGAACTCCATTCGAATTCCATTCGAGATTGCGAAACTTCCACACAGCAGGACCGGAGTCTGAGTGTTGACATGCCGACAAGGAAACACGTCCAAGAGGGTGTCCTTCGGGGTGCGAAAAACCGCCTTCTGCAGCACTTTGCAAGGATTTTGCCCGGGGCCGCGTTGCGAGTCAAACTCCACCGAGCTCGCGGAGTCCAAATCGGAAGAGGTGTTTGGATTGGCTACGACGTAATTCTAGAGACCTCCTGTCCGCATCTGGTAGCCATTGAAGATGGCGCCACGCTGAGCATGCGCGTCACTGTGATTGCTCATTTTAAAGAGACTCAGGGCGTGAGGATTGAAGAAGGTGCCTTTGTTGGCCCCGGCGCAATAATACTTCCAAACGTAGTGATTGGCCGCGGGGCAGTGGTTGCTGCCGGGAGTGTCGTGACCAGGTCCGTGCCGCCCCTGACCGTTGTCCAAGGGAACCCTGCCGTCCGCGTCGCGCAGTGCGGCGTTCCGCTGACGTCCGACGTCACATTAAAGGAGTTTTCGCGCTGTCTCACGCTGTTAACGGTTGATAGGCCAATCGCCGTTGAAGAGTAGTAGAACACTGCAAGAGCTTTTTTTGCCGCAAAGGAGCAGTTTGTGAAATTGGTAGTGCCATGCCTTGGTACGCTGCATTCTGCGGATGCCCGGTTAGTCCGACTCGCGGAATTCCTGGGTTGCCGATTTGAGCTTCTTTCTGTGGAGAAAGGCTGTTCGTTTTCAATCGAGTCTATAAAGAACCGTGTCGGCGAAGAGAATTCTTGTCTTGTGATAAATCCCGCAGTCGTCCGGGAGTGCTACTGGAGCGATTTTTTTCCGGACAACCTGGCTTCCTCGTTAACCTCGCAGTTCTCCTTCCTACTCGTTCATAACTTATCGTTTGATTCGTTTTCCGCCACCATTCTGAACGCTCTCTCCCTCGGATCTTTGGGTTCCGTGCATCCAGTCGAAACCGCAGAACTATGTTACGAAGTGGCCTCAGAATACGATCACGTTTGCGGCCCTTTCTCGGGGCTCACCTTCGGTCCCGTTAATGCTACAGCTGACCGCTTTATTGCTAAGAGTGCCGGCCCTGCAGCTGTTCGAACCTACATCGGGATAGGTGGGCAGCCTTTGCTTGCTGGCATCCAGAGACAAGGCGCGGAAGTTCTTGTTTTGGCGAACGCGGAGATTGCGGACCTGGACGCAGAAAACGAGAGCAAAGTTCTGAGGGAGTCTTTTTCGAAGCTCGTTCCCCCGGCTATGCTGCTGCGTTATGTTTTTGGCGAGGAATGCTGGCGTCCCAACCAGAACCATGCGGCGTTTATCATTGATGACCCGCTGCTACGTAGAAACTACGGATTTCTCAATTACGAGCGATTGCTTCGATTGATGGACGAATTCAATTTCCACACCAGCATCGCCTTCATCCCTCACAACTATCTGCGTAATTCGAAAAGCATCGCACGAATGTTCCGCGAACGGCCGGATAGGTTTTCGATCTGTTTTCATGGGAACGACCACACGGCCGCCGAGTTCGCTGCGCGAGACTCCCCTCTGCTCAACTCGCTTTTGACCGAAGCCGAGGAACGCCTGCGGGTGTTCCATACCAAAACCGGAATTCCTGTTGATGATGTAATGGTGTTCCCTCAGGGACATTTTTCCCGGGATGCCATGAAAGTCCTCAAGGCTCACAATTTCTCCGCAGCGGTAAACTCAGGCCCTTACCCCCTTGGCGAATGTACCGCCCTCACCCTGTCCGACATAATCCAGCCTGCCATTCTGAAATACAGTGGCTTCCCCCTCTTCCTCAGAGAGTACGTCGGCGAAATGACTACTCAAGATGTTGCGTTCTACCTTTTTTTCGGCAAGCCAGTCTTCATCATGGAACATCATGAGTTCTTCAAGGACCCCAAATCCCTACCGGAACTGGTGTCCCGGATCAACAGGCTTGCGCCCGATATCCACTGGTCCAATCTCCGAACCGCCGTCCGGAATTCTTATCTCGTCCGTAAAGCTGTAGATCGCACTCTGCAAATTCGTGCCTATTCCAGCTCGGGTAGCATCACCAACAATTCGGACGGCCCGTTGCCTTGCTACGTGAATTGGCCGGGCTCACCTGAAGCGAGTGGGCAAGAGGTGTTCTTAGATGGGCTGCTTTCATCGACTGGGCACAGCAACGGAGCAGGCTTCCGACTCTTCTGTGAATTACCTCCTCACGTAGTACGGACATTTGCGCTCGTTCACGACAATGGATACGGATTTTCGGATAAAAATCGCGGGTTCCGCTGGAAAGCGCAGGCTTTTTTGCGCAGACGACTTTCGGAGGTAAGAGACAATTACTTAAGCAGATGCCGTCCCTTATTAACAGCCGCAAAGGGACTACAACGTCGTTTGTGGAGAGCTCCTCATTGACAGACTTCAGGTGTAATGGGCAATTCTGAACTAACAGATGCCTTCGCCGAAAAAATGCCGGGCTGAGCAGGCTGAGCTTCGGCAAATGGAAGAGTTTTTCCTATACGTGATGAAACGCCTTCCGCCCGGGCCGAGACCCTCTGCTCAGCCTCAAACACTCCAGCCTAGGTAAGTATCTTAGAATCAATAGTTTGAGAATTCCAGGCCGAAGAGAACCGGCCCCTGCAGTCCACGATTTTGGTAACCCGATTGCGGCGCATACCCCTGAATACGGATAGAGCATATGTGGGGGGGGTGATAGCTTCTGCCGCATTGCGGTTCGGCCTGTCCTGACGCCGATCTGATGTGTTTTGCTAATTCCCAGAGGAGTCACTCGAGATGAAAGTTCTGCTAACGGGGCATCAGGGGTACATCGGAGCAGTGGCCTCCCAGATGTTAGCCGCTGCTGGCCACCAACCGGTCGGACTGGACACCCACCTATTCGCGGGTTGTGATTTTGGCACACCAGCCCCGGCTATCCCCGAGATTCGCAAAGACATTCGCAACATCACGGTTTCTGACTTCGAGGGTTTTGACGCGGTCATACATTTGGCCGCCCTGTCCAACGACCCCTTGGGCAATCTGGATCCGACCCTAACCAATGGCATCAATCACAAAGCTTCCGTTCGGCTTGCAGAGCTGGCCAAACAGGCGGGCGTGAGCCGTTTCGTGTTCTCCTCCTCTTGCAGCACCTATGGCTCCGCCGGCGATGATTTTCTGGATGAAACCGGCGCATTAAATCCCGTTACTCCCTATGGCGCGTCAAAGGTTCGCGTCGAGCAAGACATCGCTCCATTGGCCGACGATCACTTTACGCCAACTTACATGCGAAACGCTACCGCCTATGGCGCGTCCCCACGTCTTCGCCTGGACCTCGTGCTAAATGACTTCGTCGCCGCTGCAGTCACCACAGGCCGCATTTACATCAAGAGCGACGGCACCCCGTGGCGCCCCATCGTCCACATTCGAGACATAATCCAGGCTATGATCTGCGTTTTGGATGCGCCGAAAAGTGCCGTTTACAACGAAACCTTCAACGTCGGCAGCACCAGCGAGAACTACCGCATCAGCGAGTTGGCTGCGATCGTTCAAGAAATCGTCCCGGGCTGCCGGACCGATTACGCATCGGGCGGCGGGCCTGATAAACGCTGCTATCGCGTCAATTGCGACAAAATCCAGCGCGTTTTGCCGGCATTCAAGCCCGAGTGGATCGCCCGAAAGGGTGCACAAGAGCTATACGACGCATATCGCGCTGCTGGTCTCACAGCCGAAGATGTCACCAGCGGCCGCTACTTTCGCATTCACACCATCCAGTCCCTGTTAAATGCCGGACAGTTGGATGCCACGCTTCATTGGACCGCTGCGGCGCCCGAAAAGCTGGCCTTGTCGCGTGGAGTGAAGTAGAGCGCATCTACAAGACGACGGGAGAACCGCATCCGTGATTTTTGCCGAAACCAAGCTGCCCGGCGCCTTCGTCATCGATGTAGAAAGGCATGAGGACCACCGAGGGTTCTTCGCACGTGCGTTCTGCGAGCGAGAATTTCGAGAACGCGAGCTGCACGGTGCGTTCGTGCAATGCAATGTTTCTTTCAATATGCGAAAGGGCACACTGCGCGGCATGCATTATCAGGCGGCGCCTCTCGAAGAGGCAAAGCTGGTTCGATGCACTCGGGGAGCGATTTTCGACGCTATCGTCGACCTGCGCCCAGTTTCATCTACCTTTAGGCAGTACTTTTCCGTGGTATTGTCGGCAGAGAATCGGCGATCGGTTTACATTCCAGAAGGTTTCGCGCACGGTTTTCAAACGCTTGAGGACGATACAGAGGTTTTCTACCAGATGTCCCAGTTCTACGCACCAGAACACGCCAGAGGTGTTCGCTGGAATGACCCTGCGTTTGGGATCGCGTGGCCCGAAGGCGAACGAATCATCATTGAACGCGACCAATCTTATCCCGACTTCGTCGGCTAATCAGGAGCTAAAGCGGTGAAAGCGGCACTGGCACAGGAACCATTGGAGCTCGGCACTCTCGGGGAACAGATGTATGCCCTTGTTGCCGAACTCTTTCCCATTTGCCGCAGTATCACCGGCGATGGGCTGCGGGCGACTTTGAGGAGTTTGCAGCAATTCATCCCCGTCACTCTACTCGAGGTTCCCAGCGGAACCCGGGTTTTCGACTGGACGGTGCCGGCAGAGTGGAATATTCGTGATGCCTTCGTAAAGAATTCGCAGGGCGAACGCGTCATCGATTTCCGCAAATCGAATTTGCACATCGTCAACTATAGCGTGCCTATTCACGAAAAGATGTCCCTCGAGCAGTTGAAGCCGCAACTCTTCACTCTTCCTGAGCGCCCGGGCTGGATTCCGTATCACACCTCCTATTACAAAAAGACTTGGGGCTTCTGCCTCACGCACAATCAGTTAATCGCTTTGCCGGAAGGCGAGTACGAAGTGCAGATCGATTCTTCGCTGGAAGACGGGCATCTGACATACGGAGAACTGTACCTGCCCGGGGAGACTGGCGAAGAAATTCTAATCTCCACTCATTCGTGCCATCCGTCTCTGGCAAATGACAACCTTTCGGGAGTAGCGGTCGCCTGTTTTCTTGCGAAGCACATTTCGGAGGTGCCGCACCGCTATTCCTATCGTTTCCTGTTCGTGCCGGGAACAATTGGATCTATAACCTGGCTTTCCCTGAACGAATCTACCGTTTCCCGAATCAAGCACGGTCTTGTCATCGCCGGAGTGGGTGATGCTGGCCCATTGAGCTACAAAAAGAGCCGCCGCGGGAACGCGGAAATCGACCGCGCCGCGATGTATGTGCTTCATCAGTATGGGCCCGAAACCAACGTAATGGAGTTCTCGCCACGGGGCTACGACGAGCGGCAATATTGCTCGCCGGGATTTAATCTTCCGATTGGCCGTATTTCACGCAGTCCGCACGGCACCTTCCCCGAGTACCACACATCCGCGGACAACCTTGACTTTGTAAGCGCCAAAGCACTCGGCGATTCATTCTCCGCGTGTTTGTCTATCTTTTCGATTTTGGAGGCCAATGCGACGTACCTTAATACAAATCCGAAGTGCGAACCGCAACTCGGCGAAAGAGGCCTCTACAGGACTATGGGCGGTTTGTCCAAAGACAGCACCGCTGAGCTTGCATTGCTGTGGGTTCTAAATTTGTCTGATGGCGATCACACTTTGCTGGACATCGCCGAACGGTCACAGATCAGCTTCGAAACCATTCATCGAGCAGCTTTGCTCCTCCGGAATCACGGTTTACTGAAACAGGTGCAGAAGTCTTAGCACGGTGGAAATCCCCGATTGTAAAAAGGGAAAGGAAAATCACAGTGGCTATTGCGGACTCAATTGCAAATCAGAACGTGGACCACTCTACTGCCGAGAAGGTTGAGCAGCCACCCGACGTGGCGGAGGTGCAGCCGCGCTGCAGGTTTTGCCACGCGGTGCTCCGCCAGACGTTTGTTGACTTGGGCATGTCTCCTCTGTGCGAAAGCTATCTTCGTGCGGATCAGCTCAACCAGATGGAGCCGTTCTATCCGCTTCATGTTTTTGTTTGCAATAGCTGCTTCCTCGTTCAGCTTCAGGAGTATGTAAGCCCGGAAGCGATTTTCAGCGATTATGCTTACTTCTCATCCTATTCCGATAGCTGGCTAGCTCACGCCAAGGCCTATGTCGAACAGGTGACCGCTCGCTTTCACCTGAACCGAAGCAGCCTTGTTGCCGAGGTTGCGAGCAACGACGGATATCTCCTGCAATACTTCGTTGCGCAGCAGATTCCGGTCCTCGGTATTGAACCCGCGGCTAACGTGGCTGAAGTCGCGGTAAAGAGGGGAGTTCCTACGCTTGTCAAGTTCTTTGGAAGAGCAACCGCCCGTGAACTCATCGCGGAAGGTAAGCATTGCGATCTGGTGCTAGGCAACAACGTGCTTGCTCAAGTTCCCGATCTGAATGACTTTGTGGGTGGTTTGAAGATTCTGCTCGCACCCACCGGCATCGTCACTATCGAGTTTCCGCACCTCATGCGGCTGATGGAAGAGAATCAGTTCGATACCATCTATCACGAGCACTTTTCTTACTTCTCCTTTGTAGCGGCAGAGAAGATTTTCGCTGCCCACGGATTGACGCTCTTTGACGTAGAAGAATTAAAGACACATGGTGGTTCACTGAGAATCTTTGCACGCCACGCTGAGGACGACTCTAAACCCATTACTGCTCGAGTGCAGGAACTTAGGGTGAAGGAAGAGTCCGCTGGGTTCACCCGGCCCGACAGTTATCGCTCTTTTGCCGAGCAAGTAATTGAGACTAAACGCAAGCTGCTCGATTTTTTGATTCAAGCTAAGCGCTCGGGCAAACGAATTGCTGGCTATGGCGCCCCAGGCAAAGGCAATACGCTGCTTAATTTCTGTGGCATTCGAAGCGATTTTCTCGATTATACAGTGGATCGTAGTCCGCATAAACGCGGTATGTTCTTGCCCGGCACGCACATCCCAATCTTCCCGACTGATCACATAAAACAGACCCGTCCTGACTATGTCCTTATCCTTCCCTGGAATCTCAAGAACGAGATCATGGAACAGAACGCCTACATCCGCGAGTGGGGTGGGCAGTTTGTAGTCCCCATTCCCGAAGTGAAGATCTATTCATGATCTGAGGGTCGTGGTAGGGACGTGCTCTTGAGGAGGCAATAGATTGAAAGTAGTTCTTTTTTGCGGCGGCCAGGGGCTGCGCATTCGTGACGCGGAAGACGTGCCGAAACCCATGGTGCACATCGGGTATCGGCCTATCCTCTGGCACGTGATGAAGTACTACGCCCACTTCGGACATAAGGATTTCATCCTATGCCTGGGTCATCGCGCTGAGGCAATAAAGAATTACTTTCTGAGTTACAATGAGTGTGCCTCTAATGATTTTGTGCTCTCGAGCGGCGGGAAAAAGCTCGAACTCATGAACAGCGACATAGATGATTGGCGCATCACCTTCGCTGACACTGGCGTTAAATCTAACATCGGCCAGCGCCTAAAAGCTGTTGAGAAGTATCTGCAAGGCGAGAGGGAATTCCTGGCCAATTATAGTGACGGACTGACTGACATGTACCTTCCGGAACAATTGGAACACTTCCGCCAGCAAGGGAAAATCGCCAGCTTTCTTTGTGTGCGGCCCAACCTTAGTTATCATTCGGTTTCTCTGCAGGAGGGAAACGGAAACCTGGTGACAGATATCCATGCTATCGACAACGGGAGCATCCGCATCAATGGCGGTTTTTTTGTTTTCAAATCGGAAATATTCGGCTATATACGCGAGAAAGAGGAACTGGTGATCGAGCCCTTCCGCCGACTGCTCGAAATGAGACAACTCGTCGGCTATCGTTACGACGGCTTTTGGGCCAGCATGGACACGTTTAAGGACAAACAGCATCTCGAATCGTTGTGTTCGGACGGCGTTGCGCCGTGGGAAGTGTGGAAGTCCCGGTCTAACGGCAGAAAAGCCGACTAGCCGATCCCATGATCCCCGTAAACTTCTCGCAAAACTCGGACCTGCCGTTGAAAGTGCTGTGCCTCGGTGCGCATTCCGACGACATCGAGATTGGCTGTGGCGGCACGATTCTGCAACTTCTTTCTGGCCAGCGCACCGCGGAAATTGTATGGGTTGTTTTCAGCTCCGGCGCCGAACGCGAACGTGAGGCACGCGAAAGCGCCGCGCTGTTTCTCGAGCGGACCCCGCACAAAGAAGTGCTCGTCCAGAATTTCCGCGACGGCTTTTTCCCCTATGATGCCAAAATTAAGGAGCTGTTTGAGCAGTTGAAGAAACGCATTTCGCCCGACGTCATCTTCACGCACTATCGCAATGATCGCCACCAAGACCATCGCATCATATCCGATCTCACGTGGAATACGTGGCGGAATCATCTGATCCTTGAATACGAGATCCCGAAGTACGATGGTGACTTGGGTTCGCCCAACTATTTTGTTCCGCTCGACAAGGAACTTTGCGACCGCAAGATTAAGCACATTTGCGAGGTTTTCCAAACGCAGACCAAAAAGCCGTGGCTCACCGAAGATACATTCCGTGCCATGCTCCGGCTCCGCGGCGTCGAGTGTGCCTCGCCGAACAAGTACGCGGAAGCGTTCTATTGCCGCAAGCTAATCTGTAAAGTGAACGGGGCAGCATGATATCTGTTCTCTTGAATTGTTGCGTTGCCGCGAAAGTTAACGCTCCCGATAATAGTTCAACCCTTGCTGGCGAGTACGTCTAACTACGGTGTCATGCATTTGCATAGTTAGCGAAAACAGCCAATCTCTGACGTGCACTTTGAATGCGGCTCACTTCGAGGTTGATGATGCGAAGAGTTTTGGTGACAGGTGCGACTGGCCAGATAGGAGCTCACTTATGCAAACGTCTGCAGACTGAGCTGGTGGAGGTCCATGCGGTCTCGCGCGATGCTCAAGTCGACCATGGCGACGAGATCCGATGGTGGCGCGCCGACCTTCGGAATGCGGATGCAACTCGATCTTTGTTGGCCGCTATACAGCCGGAAGTTGTGTTTCACCTTGCTGCTCGCGTCACCGGCGGACGGGGCCCCGAAGCCGTGCTACCGACTCTCGAACACAATCTACACGCAACTGTGAGCCTGCTAATCGCGCTTACTGAAGTAGGCTGCGGACGAATCGTGTTGGCTGGATCGCTGGAAGAACCACCCGACGGAAGTACAGAAGTGTGCAGCTCGCCTTATGCAGTCTCGAAGTGGTCGGCGCGGGCCTACGCTCGTATGTTTCACGCCCTTTATAAGACTCCAGTAGTGAACACGCGAATCTTCATGGTTTACGGGCCAGGGAAACAGCCCAACGCTCGCTTTGTGCCCCATGTTATCTCTTCACTCCTCTCGGGCGAGGTGCCGAAATTGACCAGCGGACGGCGAAAAGTCGATTGGATTTACATCGATGATGTAATTGAGGGGCTGCTCGCTTGCGCCAGGTCCGAGGATGTCTTGGGTGACACGGTAGATCTAGGGTCGGGTCGTCTGACAGAGTTACGTGCCGTCGCTCTGCTTATTGCAGAACTCATCGGAACTGCGGTTTGTCCGGACTTCGGAGCTATTGCCGATCGGCCTATGGAACAGGTGCGGGTTGCAAATGTTCAGCGTACATACGATCGACTTGGTTGGCGGCCTAAGACCTCTTTGGAGACAGGGTTGCGCAATACGATTGCCTGGTTCCAGACGAGGACTCAGCAGTAGAATTTATCTTTTACTTCGATTCGGTTAATATTCCTCATTAAATTATTCTAATATTAATAATATATAGATAATATCAATTAGTTAGCGAAACTCTGTAGGATTTCACAGTTCATTGTCTGTGCAAGTAGTTGATCCAACGGGGCTTTCTCGAACATGGTTTGGCTAAGGATCTGTAGAATTTCAATTTCATACAGGCTGGCCGAGAAATGAAATGGTTTTTTGACGATGGCGACCAGACCGTGGGCGGAGAGAGCTCGAGAGGTCCGAAAAAGCGTTGCTAAAACCCGCGCTGTGCCGTCACACACTTCGGGCTGGCGGAGCCTGTCTGAACGCATGAGAGGCAACGAGGGGCATTCATTTGGCATGGGCTTGGGAGATTATCCGCAGATTCGAACAAGGCGGGAATTTCCTTATGCAAAACTTTTACGGCACGGTCACCACAGTCGCTTTTAAAATTGTCGGCGGATTGGGACGTCCTGCCGCAGCGCTCGGATCCGCATCAAAAACAATGGCCGATGCCTCCATGTAAGAACTGCTGATCTGCATCGTCCACGTGTAGGTGATCGTGCCAGGCGCAGAGTAGAAGAGGTGCTGCCAAGCGTCGCCGTTATTCAACTGGCCGGTGTCCGTTTCACCCGCATAAGGAGTATTGTCGAAGAGTGCCCCAGTCGTGCCACTCACACCAACTTGTGTTACTGGACCAGTTCCGTCGCCAGTGGCCCCAAACATAATCCCAGGGCCGTTAGCTGGTGTGATCGTGCAGGACACGAAGCCACCGCTCCCCTGGCATTGGGTGCTGCTCAGATTGTCGAATGGAGACGCCGCCGCCCCCACCACATCATAGAACACCATGATTTCGTTAGCACCGGTATTCGAGCTGTGGATGGTGCAGGACATCTGCGTGGAAACGGATGCCGTGGAAGTCAGGTAGAAGAAATAGGGGAAGAACGTCCCCTCGGTCTTGGCTGTCCAGGTATTCGAGGGGCTGCAAGTGTCGATGGAATTCGTGGTGTACGATGGGCCGAGGTCAGTAGCCGCAACTTGCAGATTGCCGGATGACACGAAATAATCCGTGAAGGCAGTGGGGCCAGAGTCCCCAATCTGAATGTGCTGCTGGTGCAGGATATACATTCCCGTGGGGTTAGTCCCCGCAGTCGCTGCCTTGAATGCGGCCCCGACGATGTTGAAGGCTTCGGAGCTTCCTGTAACCGTGAAGGAGGGCGCGACGGAGCCTGCCGTGGCTTGGACAAGTTCCTCATCCGCGTCGCTACATTGCGTGTCGGCGGCGTCGAAGAAGAAACTCCCGCCTGGCGTGATTGTACCCGTGGCACTCAACCTGTTCCATGCAATTTGACCACCTAAGCCAATCATGGTCGCCACAACGAGGTCATTCGCTGCCGTTGTAGCCATGTTGCAAGAGATGGTCGTGGAGTGATTCGAGCAGGTCGTGTCGAGCGCAGAACTCGTCGCCACGCCGGAGTACTCCATGACCGCACCGTGCCAGTCAGCTACAGCCGCCGAGTAGGTCACTGTGATTTGCGTGACGCCCGCTGAAGTCCCAGCCTTGTAATAGAGAGCCGTAATCCATCCCCCGGACCCGCTGTCCACGCTGGTCGCCAGGGAATAAGTTTGGGAAAGGTTGTCGGTTATCGAAGAAATAGTCGAGCCGTGCGGAGCAGTGATGCGCAAGGTGATGAGGTTGCTGGCCAGCGAGCCAGTGCCCATCGCTCCGCCATATTGAATCTTGAAGGCGTTGCCCGATTGAGCGGATGAGGCCAAAGAATCGGAATAGACGAGCTTCGGTGTCTGCGCCTGCGCCAACGAAACGGTACACTGCAGCGCGAGCACAACCAACACAAGCAAACGGAGCACTCGAGGGATCTTGTTCATTGCGGTTGTCCACCAATTCTATCTTGCACTAGGTTTGTGAGAGCCGCCTTTGGAAACCTATCGGTCATATCATCTACAGCGGCCCAGCCTTGACCCAAAAGGTACTCCCTTTCTTTCTTTCTTTTCTTTTCTTTGCCCCTTTTCCACGCATAGTCTATTCAGTCCTTCCAATCGCTGTCTACTGGACGCATGGACAGGGCAGCCCCTGTCCCATTAGGGCTAGGGCCGCTGGTCAGGTCCAAACCCGTGGGACGCCCAGGCCGTGCAGTTTCCGGGCAAATGCCTTAATTTCAATTATGTTTTGGACTCCAGATCTGTCTTAACCACACGGTATTAGCAAACTCAAATTGGGAAACGGGCATCTGGCTGTCAACATTGTCTCCAGCCAAAAGAATTCTGTACGAGTCTCCAAGGACCCACAGAACTATTGCAATCGCAAATGTCTTGCCGTTTCTAAAGCTTTCCATTTTGAAGCAAATTCCAGACCGGCAGCCGGAGCGCGAACTCCTGTACCTTTTCTGAACGAGAGGACAGTAGGGAAGGGTAGCATCAGGCAAGTAGACTTACTCCCGCGGCGCGATACTAACCAGAAGCAGTCCTCGAGCCGTTGAAACAAGGGAATGGGGACGTGCGAGACGGGGGAAACAAATGCGACATGGCGAGCTCAAATTCCAGTGTCTGACGGATGGCCTTGTCCTGATTATTTTACTGTTGATTGCTGTGCCGGCCGGAGCCCAGCAGTGGAGCGGCATCGTCTCCTCCAGGCGGGCAGTCAATTGGAGCAACGCTGGCGTTGTGGGAGGCAATCCCGCGACTGGTGGGTTGCCCTCTGATTCGTGGTCAGCCTGTGCGACAACGGCATGTACAAATCTGGCCACGCCTGCAAACGTGACGGCTGCCAACATCAACACGGCCATCGCAGGCGCACCATCGAACACTTACATCCAATTACCTGCGGGCACGTTCACAATGAACACGGGTCTCGTCTGGCAAACCAAGACTGGCGTTGAGTTGCGCGGAGCCGGGGCCAATTCGACATTCCTGATTTTCACGGGGGACAATGGCTGTGAGGGAGTCTCTGCTGATGTGTGTATTGAGGATGGAAGTACAAATTATAACGGTGGCCCATCGAACACCGCGAACTGGACGGCGGGCTACTCTCAGGGTGCAACCGTCATCACTCTCAGCAGCGTCACGAATCTACAGGTTGGCTATCCCATTATCCTGGATCAAGTGGACGACTCAACCGATTCGGGCGATATCTACATCTGCCTGACGACAAATACTTGCTCTTATGCCGGGACCGGCGGTTTCTCTCGCGTTGGACGGGCGCAATCGCAGATGGTCACGGTGACTAGCATCAGTGGCAGCGGTCCTTATACTGTAGGCATCTCGCCCGGACTGTACATGCCGAATTGGAACGACAATCCGGGTACCAGCCTGCCGGGAGCGTGGTGGTCGTCCAGTCCTTCGTTAATGGATGGTATCCGCAATCTGAGCATGGACCACACGTCGGCAAATCCAGCGGACGGCATTCAGTTTTTCAATTGCAACAACGGTTGGGTCAGTGGCGTGCGTAGCATCATGTCCCCTACCTCCTCAAATGAAACTCATGTGCTGGTGTGGAACTCGCCCCATATCACTGTGCAGAACAGTTATTTCTACCTGACAGGTTCCACTCCCAACGTACGGTATGGTGTGGCGCTTTCTCTAACTTCTGACTCACTAGTTCAGAACAATATCTTTGAACAGATAGAAGCTCCTATCCCGCTAAATGGCTCCTGCTCTGGCTGCGTGGTAGCTTATAACTTCGATGTCAATAACGTGTTTGCTCCCTCTTCATGGCTGGAACAGGGTGAGTATCTTCACTCTGTCTCGGACAATGTGTTATTTGAAGGCAATGAAGGCGCGGGCATTTACAGCGACAATTCTCACGGCACGCACCACTTCATCACTGCTTTCAGGAATGCCGGGAATGGCTATCAGCAGAACCAAGGGGCTCTTCCAACCGGGAGCACGACACCTCTCCAACTCGACGCTTTCTCTCGCTTCTACAACATAATCGGTAACGTCTGGGGCAGCCCAGCATTGCCACACAATATATACCAGACAGTAGAACCATCAACTCCGACAGGCACAGAGATTTATGTAGTGGGCTATGGGAACAGTGTCCCGAACGATTCAAACACGCCGCGCACGCTGATGCGCTGGGGCAATTACTCGAATGTCATGCAATCGTCGGACACGCCCGCAAACTCTGGCATCCGGTTCGTATCGTCGGAGGTGCCGAGTGGAATCACCAACTTCTCTAATCCCGTACCGTCGAGCACGACATTGCCACCATCTTTCTATCTCGGATCGACACCTTCATGGTGGCCGAACCCCATCCCGTATCCAGCCGTCGGTCCTGATGTGACCGGGGGCAACGTCGGCATTTGTGTCGGCGGGACGAATCGAGGCGCGTATGTGACCAGCGCCACACAATGCCCTGCCTCAACAGTTTCTAGTATGGACGGCCACATCAATGCAATTCCGGCGATGAGCTGCTATTTGAACACAATGGCCGGACCGCCTAATGGGCAAGGGGCCGCGCTTCCATTCAATGCCGCTGGCTGCTTTGGCTCTACGGTGTCACAGCTTCCTGTCGCCCCGACGAATCTTAAGGCCACTGTTCAATGAAACGAGATGGTCGGCCGAAACAGGATCAGAATGGGGTTTCAACGAGGCGTTTGCTTGCCTTCCCTGGAAGTAGACACTAACGGCAATTTGTTGCGCATTTTCAATCGGTCTCTTCTTCGCGGGAGCTTGAATCGGACCGTCTCCTTCCTATAGCTCCGATAAGCCGGCCGTATCTATATCATTCTAAAATACTTAATATTATTGCGCAGGATCATCGCTTTGGAAGAGGCCGTGCACAATATTGCCCCGTATTACTGTGCGCAGCGTGGCAGGACGGGTCGACATAGCCACATCGCCGCCGGGGATGAGAAATGAGACTTACAGTTTCTGAACTCCTTAGGGCCTGTTTCCTGCAGGCTCGGGTCCCGCTCGCCACGCGACGATTTCAAGGCAAAACTGGGATAAGTGGCTCGTTTTTCTTGACATTCGTTTTGTTCCTTGTCGCGATGACGACGCCTGCCGCCTTCGCTCAAAGCGGAACCCCGCCGATGACTGTAGGAACTCCGACGGTGGATGCGAATGGAGTGAAGTATTACCCTGTCAGCTCGATTTATCAGGGCTCTCACCAACAAATCATTCGCGTACTCCAGCCAACCAACCCCGCGCCAGGGAATCCGCCACGATTGTTGTACGTATTGCCCGTTGATGCTGGCGTTGACACGCTTTCTTCCCCCTATAGTGATGGGCTCGAACAGCTGCGCCTGCTCGATGTTCAGGATCAGTTCAACATGACGTTAATCGCGCCGTCCTTCGATTATGAGCCTTGGTACAGTGACAACGTTCTGGATGCCAAGCAGATGGAAAGCTTTGTTGTCAATGATCTCGTTCCGTTTGGCGACACCTTTATATCTAGTAGCGTCCCGCAACGCTATCTCATCGGTTTCAGTAAATCGGGAAATGGCGCGCTTGACTTAATCCTCAGACATCCTGGGGTTTTTAATGGAGCGGCAATTTGGGATTCGCCGGTACAAACAACTGATATTTCCACCTTTCCTGGTCTGCTGATGAATTTCGGAAGTCAGGCAAATTTCAACTCCTACAATATCCCTACTCTTGTCGCTAGTAATGCCAACGCATTTCAACTGCAAACTCGTCTGTGGATCAGCGGTGACCAGGCTAATTACCAAGCCCAGATGATAAACCTCCATAACCAGCTGATCGCAGCAGGGATTCTGCACACATGGGTGGAGGGCGGCGTGCGCGCACACAGTTGGAGCAGTGGTTGGCTAGAAGGTGCCGTGACGGGTCTCGATGCCATAGCAACGCTAACCGCCCCATACCCTGGCGCCCTGCCTCCAGCTCGTAGCGGCGCACAACCAGCAGGAGTTTTGCCGGCGACGACGACTCAGGCGACCTTGAGCCTGGTCACGGACGAGGATGCAACTTGCCAGTACGGGACGAGTGCGGGAGTAGCCTACGGTTCAATGGGTAACGGGTTTAACATCACCGGAGGGAAAATACACTCTACGCCGATAACGGGATTAGCTAGCGGAACTACTTACAATTATTACGTTCGCTGCCAGGGAGCTGCGGGGAACACCAACACGGATGATTATGTGATCACTTTTGCGGTGAGCGGTACGGGCACGGCAGTTAGCAGCACGTTCTCCGGAGTTGAGCTGGCGTTGTCAGACGGGATTTGGGATACGCCAGGATCGTGGCAGCCCATGAGTGAGAATAACGGAGCGTACGCCACGAGCGTCGATGCCGCGCGCGTGGTGAACCCCTTGTTAGGTCCTGACCAGTATGCGGACATCACCTATAACAGTAATCCCGGATCAGGGAATTGGGTAGGGGTGATGACCCGCATGCAGGGGACAACGAACGGCGGTGGCTATCTGGCGTTTGCGAACGCGGGTGCTGTGTGGTTATATCGCGTTGATGACAACGGCTCGTTGAGTTGGAATGAGCTAGCGACGGCGACCGTGGATGTGAGTGTTGCACCGCGGGACCTGCGCCTGGAATCGCAGGGCAACACCCACCGAGTGATTTTCAACGGAGTGCTGCAGATCAGCTACACGGATCCCAACAATGTGTACACGAGCGGGCAGCCGGGCATCGCTGCCGCGACGTCCAGCCCCGTCATCATGACCTACTCCGGCGGGACGCTAATTGCCGGCCCAGTGCTAAGTGGCGGGAAGCCCACGGGGGTGCTGCCGGCCACGACAACACAGGTGACACTAAGCCTGATCACGAACGAGAACGCGACGTGCCGGTATGCGACGATCGCCGGAGTGCCTTACGGTTCGATGCCGAACACGTTCAGTAGCACGGAAGGAACTGCGCATTCGATGCCGTTGACAGGGCTGCTGAGCGACACCAATTACCGCTATTACGTTCGGTGTCAGGGCGCTGCGGGTAATGTTAACACCTATGACTACCTGATCGCTTTTACGGTGAGCAGCACAGCCACGACGGCCGGCAGCTCATTCTCCGGGGTAGCTCCAGTGCTCTCGGACAACGGTCTGTGGAGCACTGCGGGCTCATGGAGTGCGATCAGTGAAAATAACGGGGCCTCCGCCGCGGGAGTAAGCGCGGCAATGGTAGCGAATCCGTTGTTGGGTCCAGATGAGTATGCGGAAATCACCTACGACCATGATCCGGGAACGAGCGGTTGGCCGGGAGTGATGACGCGGATGCAGGGGCCGGCGAACGGCAGTGGCTATCTGGCGATTGCGTGGGGGGGGACGGTACGGTTGTATCGCGTGGATGACAACGGGGGCCTGAATTGGAACATGCTGGCGACGGCAAACGTGGATATAAGCGTCGCGCCGAGAGATCTGCGCTTGGAGTCGCAGGGCAACACCCACCGCGTTATTTTCAACGGGGCAGTGCAGATCACCTACACCGACACCAATAATGTGTACTCCAGCGGGCAGCCGGGCATTGCTGCCGCTACCTTCAGCATGATCCAGTCCTTCAACGGAGGCACGCTGTTTTCTGGCCCAGTGGTGAGTGGCGGGCAGCCCACGGGAGTGCTGCCAGCAGGGACGACACAGGCGACACTGAGCGTGAACACGAACGAGAATGCGACCTGCCGGTATGGGACCACCGCAGGGGTGGCGTACGGGTCGATGCCGAACACGTTTAGCACTACGGGAGGTACGGCGCACTCGACGCCGCTGGCCGGACTAGTAAGCGGCACCAATTATAGTTACTACGTTCGTTGCCAAGACGCAGCGGGACACCCTGACACATACGATTACGTGATCGCGTTTGGGGTGAGCAGCTCGAGTACGACGGCGAGCAGCACGTTCCCGGGTACGGCGTCGGTGTTATCCGACAATGGGCTGTGGCAGACACCGGGCTCATGGGGTGCAATGAGTGAAAATAGCGGGGCGTACGCCAATGGTACGGATGCCGCAATGGTGACGAACCCATTGTTGGGTCCAGATGAGTATGCGGAAATCACCTACGACCATGATCCGGGAAC
>Ga0335083_10000209_pt1 | contig 97679 bp, 95 predicted proteins | sample Lox_Sample_42_FD_206716 | JGI IMG/M metagenome (GOLD analysis project Ga0335083, IMG submission 206716) | Soil microbial communities from Loxahatchee National Wildlife Refuge, Florida, United States - Lox_Sample_4.2 | ecosystem: Environmental > Terrestrial > Soil > Wetlands | place: USA...
AGGAGTACAATCACGACCGGCCTCATCGCGGAATCGGAAATCGCACCCCGCACGAGGCTTTCTTGGCTTTTGCAGTTGACCTAAAAACCGAGGCCCTGACTGTTTAAATTAGCGGGGAGCACTACAGTGCTGTTTCCATTGAGAACATTCATCCCATTGGGTCCAGTCACTGAAAAACTCGTGTTATTGCCGTTCGCGTAGTAGCCAGTGTGATCGTCCGCATAGGCAGTTTGGGTTCCGCCTTGCCATGAGGGACAAGAGGTCGCGTAGTAGTCAATGCCACTAAACCTGTGGTTAGTTCCAAACGCATCTACATAATAAAAGCCACTATACTCCGTAACGCTGAGCTTGTTTACCGGGCAAGGAACGCTGAAGGTGTGCGTGGTGTAATGCAAAGCTCCGCCCACAGGAAAATCTTTTGTCCAACCCCAGGTCGGATTTCCATTGGCATCGACGATGGGGGTCCATGTGGTACCTGTCTTTTGCCAGATTAGGGAATTGTTGACCAAGCTTAGACTCAGGGGGATACCGCGCCCGTTACTCGAAGCGATTGGAATTGAAAAAAGGACATTCAGGAATTCATTGTCGATTACATCAAAGCCCGATTGTGTGAAGGAGCCAAAATTAGGTTTGCCTTGCTGAGCGTGCAGAACCGAAGAATTGAGGAGAAACAGAAAAGCTAGGACGATTCTTTTCATTTTCAGTTGGCCCCCGTTGCGACTTGGAAGTTGCTATCGGTCAGGCCCGAATTGAAACTGACGGACTGGACCGTAGTCGTCGCCCACAGCGTATCGGTGACATACTCCTGGATCGTAAACGGATAGCGAATGCCGGATACGGTCTGGTAGTTCGAATAAACCACCGAAAAGGGAATCCTGGGAGCCGACCCGCCGCCGTCTCTGTGGACCATGCCGATCTTCACCGGCAATGCGGTAGTAGCATCAAGCCAAATATCCGCCGTCGTGAACGACGACAGGGACTGATACGCCGTCGCAGAATTGAATGTGTTTTGCACCAAGATATGGTTGGCCGTTGAAAATCCGAGTGTCTCCTGCCCTACGTACTGAATGGAATAGTCAGGATTACTCAGGACCGAGTAAAGGTATGGCAGCGGGAAATACAAGCACTGGCTCGACGCGGCAAGCTCAAGCGGATAAACCGTCGTCTGCGTAGCTTCCACCTTGTTCGCCTGCCCATTAGCAAAGATCACCGTCCACGGATTCTCTGGCATATGGAATTGAATGGAGGTTTCGGTGACGCCTTTGGTCAGGATCGTAACCGTCCCCTCGGTCGTGAGCGACCCCGCCGTGATCGTCACGCTGCCCGTTGCCGTCGAGTCGAAAGGCTGAATGCTTCCAAAAGAAGCAACCGATTGCTGCAGCAGGGCGACGGCTTCGGCGTCTCGCTGCGGCGGCGCAGTTGACGTTGAGGTTGCTTGCTGAGAACCGGCCGGAAAACACAGCAAACACACACACAGTAACGAGAGAACGGGACGGGTCACTCGCATAGGGCCTCCGCCTTTGGAGTTGTTATAGGAGGAACCTACCAAGCGCCTCACTTAAATGTCAAGATAATTCCCCCTTACAGAAAGGAAACGCCGATAGATAGGTACTTGATTCCGGAGTGCAAGAACAGGCTTTCAGCTGCTCCCCGAACTTCGAGACTTTTTGTTTTTCTTCCTGGCCTTAGCCCACCGTGCTTGGGCCGCCTTCCTTGCAAGGGCTTTTCTCTCCTCGGGGCTGAGCGCGGCCATGCGTGCCTTCACACCTTTCCCTTTGGCGGCCTTACCACCTTTTCGCCCCATCTGGCGCATGACCTCGGAAATCAGATCTCGTCGCATATTTTCATTTTAAGACCACATTGCCCTTCTAGCGAATCGTCCCGGTTGACAGCCACTCATTGCTTTGGCATAATGTCCATGCACATAGCGCTATGAGCATAAAGTTTGCAATGTGCTCAAGGAGCATGTGCAGCGAATCTCAAGGAAGCGGAGCGCACTCGTGCTGTAACACGCATGCGCCCCTGACCACCATCACCTGTTTAGGAGGCAACGATGGCTGATAACGAAGGTATCCGGTCCCCTTTTCCCACGCAACCACCAGCGCGCTCTCCGAAGCTCCGCATCTATGTGAGCCTATTCCTGTTTAACCAGGCCGTCGATCACCTCGTCGCCCTCTTGCAGGGCATGAAGAAGCTTCCCTTTGCCGAGAAGGAAGAGTTGCAGTCCGCCGTTGTCGAGATCGAGGAAGTCCGCTGTGACATGAATGCCGATTTCACGGAGCAGTTGGCCGACAGCGAGCGCTTCGACGAAGGTAGCTTCTGGAAGCAACGTCTCGCGCTTGAGAAGAAGTGGCGTGACCCTGATGACGTTTATATTGATGTCGAGCGCCGCGAGGAGGAGCGCAAGAAGTTAGGACTGCCGCCGCGTGTTGTCGGCACCATCCTCCCGCACTCTGCCGTCGCTCAAGCGGAAGAACGTTGGGAAGCCGAGCAAGAGCGGAAGAAAAAGCGCGCCCGGAAGCGCTCGAACGCCAAGCGACGTGCGGGAGGACGCTCATGACACGGATTAGCGACGAGGAACTCAGAGCCATTGAGAAGCGCGGCAAGCAGCGGGAAGCGTGGCTCCGCAGGAAGTATCCCGAAGTCCATGGCAAGGTTGTGGACTTCATCACCCATACCATCGATGACGGCACGCTCTACTTCACCGTTCGCTTTACGGACAAGACGAGCTTCTGCCTCCGCTACGTCTCAGAGATGACCATCGTTAGCGCGGACCTCAGCGATTGGAGGGATGGGAACTTCAATCTCATTCGCGAATACATGAAGCCGATACCCACGTAGGAACGCTGAAGCGCACGGAACCGGGGAGCCATTTCGCCTCAGTCTATTCGGGCTAAGATAGCTTATGGATACAATAAGTACGTTTTACTTGACATATACTTCGCTATAACATACTCTAAAAAGTGTCCTAGGGGAGGTCATCGTGCCCCATCAGCCCTTTAGAGATCAGCTAGCCGAACGGCGTAGGACTATGTTCCTGCTCTTCTATTCCGCGGCGGTCCTCTCCGTCATCGCCGTCACCCTCTCAGGCAGAATTCCGACTTTCCATTCGCCTCTGCTCGTTCTTTCTGTCCTGGGAACAGTCACGACCATCTTCCTCCTGCTGCGTTTCTTGCGATCAAACGACGAGCACGAACGGCTGATCAACTATCGTGCGCTGACATTTGCCTTTATCGGAACGCTGGTATTTTCGGCGGCGATCGGCTTCCTCCAGAGCTTCGGCTTTCATTCCGTCTCCTGGCTAGGCATTCCCGCGCTCATGATTATTTTGTGGAGCATTGGATTGATTCTGTATTCGTGGCGGTATCGATGAGGACCCGGATACGTGTATTGCGAGCGGAGAAGGAATGGTCTCAAGCGGAGCTTGCCGCCAATGTTGGAGTAGCTCGCGGCACCATCAACGCCATAGAAACGGGCAAGTACGACCCCAGTTTGCCGCTTGCGTTCAAGATCGCCCGCGCCTTTGGCAAGACCGTGGAAGAGGTTTTTCTTTATCAGGAGAACGAACTACCAGCAGCGACGAACCCCGCCGTCTAGCTAGCCATAATCCACTCTGATGAATATTGCATTGCACCTCCGACTTCGTTCTGTCGGCCTCTCGTGCCTGTCGCTGTTGTTCCCTGTGTGGCCATTTGTATCGGGCGGGAGTGGTCGCCTCGCTTTCTTGCCTATTCCATTTTCCTCGGGAGGAGACGACCATGTCTCGTGGATTTGATTTCGATTCCTTTGAGATTGACGATTTCCGTGAGGCGGAGTCCTGCGCTCGAGACAGGGAATTTGGTGCTGGCCGGGGTGGCGGTTCTCTATCCGACGCAAGCGTCAGACTTCAACTGCAAAATCTGCGGGAGAAGGAAACGATTTCGGACCGTCGCGGAACGCAGGTTCAAATCAGTCGCACGGATTCTCCAAACCATCGCGATTTACCGTCTCGGTCTGACCGTCAACGGGCCAGATATACCGAGCGCGACAGGACGTATTCGCTCCGATCATCGGAGATCCAAACGCTCACCGATGTAGGCAGCTTTCGAGTGGTAGCGGTCGAAGACCTCGCCAAGTTCGCCTACGCCGGTGACCGGTCCAGAATGGACAGTGATCTCCGTAACCTCGTGCGGCAAGGGCTCTTGCAGAGACGTGGCACGAGTGCGCTCAAGAGGCAATCGCAGCCCGTCCTCACACTCACCAAAGAGGGACAACACTTTCTACGGCGGCATGGCCTGGCGCCAGAGGACCAAACGATTTACTCCGGTCTCGTAAAACCCAAGGAGGCCAATCACGACGCCTCGCTCTACCGCCTGTATCAAAAGGCCGCTGAGGAGATCGAGCGCACTGGTGGGAAGGTCCTTCACGTTCAGCTCGATTACGAGCTAAAGGAACAGCTCTATGGGAAGTTGGGGCGCGCCAAAGTGCAGGACCGAAACGAGGCGTTCCACCTCAAGAACGGCTTCGCACAACAAATGTACCTCCCAGTAGTCAACGGCAAAGTCAGCTTCCCCGACCTGCGAATCGAGTATGCAAATCAAGAGATGGAAATCTCACGCGTGGACCTAGAACTGGCGACGGGCCACTACCACGGCGAACATCTCGCCGAAAAGGCACGCGCTGGTTTTCAAATTTACGCCCGGTCGGAAGATGTAGCGGGTCTCCGCCGCGTGCGGGACGAACGGGAAATTATGACGGCGATTCTAAGTCTTTGAGCTTATGCACTTCCGAGAGTCCAGCATCGAGAACCTCCGCAGCCTTGGCTACACCCAAGACGAAGCCAGATTTCTTTACCTCGTGGCCATGCACTCGGGGTACTTCTCGGCCCGCCAGTACCTGACGTTTACCGGCGCCAAGAGCGGCGAAAGAAGTATGGTGTTCACGCAGAAGGTCCTCGGCAAAGGCCATGCAACCGCTCGCCTGCTCCTCAGAAACGGTCGCGTCTATCACCTATTCTCTCGCCTCGTTTATCGGGCCATTGGACGTGAGCATCTCCGCAACCGGCGCGAACACTCAGTCGAGCACATGCGCACCAAGCTGGCGATTCTCGATTTCGTCCTTGCGCACCTCGATTACCGGTATCTCGAAACCGAGGATGAGAAGGTCGCGTATTTCTGCAGAGAACTTGGCATCCCGAGATTTCATCTGCCGGTAAAACACTACGCCGGAGCGATCCGGGAGAGGACCACGGACCGCTATTTCGTGGATAAATTCCCAATGTTTTTCGCGCCCGAATCTTCTTCGCCACCTGTGGTTACCTTCAGTTTTGTGGACCCCGGACTGCTGAGTCTGGCGAGTTTTGATAGGCATCTGTTTGCTTACGGCAGCCTGTTCTCAGCTCTTCCGCAGGTGCAGTTCGTTTACATTGCAACCCGTTCGACGCATTTTGAAGCGGCACAGGAGCTGTTCCTCGTAATGGCTCCGCGGGTTACGAATCCCGATCCTGGCGAAGAAGGACTGCGTTACTTCACGTACCGGCACTGGTGGGAAAGCAAGCATTACGGGAAGCTGGACGCCGACAAGCTTGATTTCCTAAACGAAGCGACCGCGCGGTATCAGGACCCTAGGATCGAAGCGCTCTACCGGCCCTGGCTTCTTGGCCAGATTCCCGTGAATGCCGTCACGGAGGAGTTTCGAAGGCTGGCACCGAGGCGGAACGTGTCCTTCCGAACCGAACTCGTGGATGGTCAGGCAGCCCTTTTCGAACCGGGTGTGACAAGCCCGAAGCAATCGAAAGAAACAATCCCGGTGAACCAGGGCCTCCAAGCGACTTTCGGGCCAGATTTCAGGTCGAGCGTCACCACCGAGGAGCGCGAAGCGGTAGAGGAATAATCGGATTCGCGGAAGGAGGACAGCAAGAATGCACGCGGGCAAAACACTCAGATGGCCGGGAGCGACCCCACCATGGGCGGCCTTCAGCCGCCCAAGATTCTGTGGGGTCGCTCCCGGCCGTCACCGAGGAACGGTGACCGTGCTTTGCCCGCGTGCATACAGAGATGTAAGCAAACCGGAATGCACAGAAGAAGCAATTTCAAATAAAGAGAGGAGAGAATCTCGATGGCAGTTCTAAAAGCACCACCCAAACAGCCCAAAACTACGGTCGTTCAACTGCGGCTTGACGCGGAAGCAAGAGAGAAGCTTGCGAAGTACGCTAAGTTTCTCGACTGCCCACCTTCCTACGTCGTGACTGAGGCGTTGAAACTCGTCTATCAGAAAGACAAAGAGTTTCAAACATGGCTCTCAGGCCAACACACGGCAACTTCGGAACCAACTTCGAAGGGAGAGTCGTTCCAACTGGAATTGAAATAAAGACCCATGCACCGCCGCCTCCAATTCGGTATCCGTGAGAACCCAGCGTCCGACCGACGACATGGCTCACGCACTCTGATGCAGGAAAGCGAATCACAGCGAGTTTCGTCTTCTGAGCAAAGTAGTGTTGTTCCTTCTGACCACGCTCAAAAGCGGAATATAACCCCAGAAGGCTCTGCCACAGGGGAGAGGGAGAAGGGAACTATGGGCCCACGATCTGCTCGCGAAACGCAACCGGGAACAGTTGCACATGTGTGCCAGAGCGAGTTCGAACCACTGCTGGATGTCACCGAGGCGGCCCGGCTGCTGAGAATTCATCCCAAGACGTTACGGGCCAAAGCTGGGCACGGGATCATTCCCGGCATTCAAATCGGCCGAGTTTGGCGATTTCGCGCTTCCATACTAAACCGCTGGTTAGAAGGGAACCTAAGACTCAGGCAGGGTTAGGCAATTGATGAAATGCATCGATCCGAATGCGCGATTGAGATATTCTGCACTAGGCTGTCAGTGCCGTTTAAACAAGGGAGGAACTTTGTTTAGACGGACACGCTATCAACATGGAAGTCTTATTCTCGAAGACCGGAAGAGAGGTCCCGCGGTATGGGTATACCGGTGGTGGGAAGCCAACATCAACGGGAAAGCAATACGTCGCAAGTTGCAAGTCGGAAGCTCCGAGCAGTACACAACGGAGTCTGCAGCTCAGGCGGCCGCGGACGCTCTTCGTTTAACGATCAACAACCCTTCCAGTCGCCGAAGTCTTCGTCGGACAAGTGTGAACATATTGTGGGAGCACTATTGCCGGGAAGAGTTGCCACTGAAGGAGATGTCCACGCAGGACGCATATTCCTTATATGCGAAGAACTGGATACTCCCTCGATGGGGCAACCTGCTGCTGGAGGAAGTGAAGACTGTCGAGGTCGAGCGGTGGTTGCGAGCAACCGACGTAACCGATGGGACCAGGGCCAAGCTGAAATGCGTGATGTCGGCCTTGTTTTCACATGCGGTTCGTTGGGAGTTCTGTGGCCACAACCCAATCTCGTCGGGCATACCTGTAGGTGCTGGTGGAAAGAGAGGTCCAAGCACCGGGGTTCGCGTGAGTGCGAAGCGACAAAGAGCACCCCTGTTCTTGTCACCGGAACAAGTGAAACTTGGTCTCGCGAAGCTGGAGTTTCGGGATCAGTTACTCGTGTTCATGGATGGAGCGCTAGGGACGCGTCGTGGAGAACTCGGCGCCCTGCGCTGGTTGGACTGCAATTTCGACAGCATGAGCTTCAGCGTTCAGCATTCGTACTACTGGCGCAGAGGCGGGCATCTGAAAGCCACAAAGACGGAGGCGTCGGCGAAGGTGTTACCGATGCATTCGGCGCTCAAGAATGCATTGCTGGAATGGAAATCGCAGACCAACTACGGCGAACCTGGGGATTTTGTATTCGCGTCTCATCGCCACAAAGGCAGGAAGCCGCTGGACCTTGCTGCGGTTCTCAAGCGCAAGATCCAACCTGCGTTTATGGCGGTCGGCATCATCGGCGTGGGCTGGCATACTTTTCGGCACACGGTCGGCACGATGTTGGCAGAGATGGGAGAGCATCAACTCACAATCCGCGACTACTTGCGTCACAGCAATCTTCATGTGACCAACAAGTATCTTCAGGCAACAGCGGAGAGCAAGCGTCTGGCACAGGGGAAATTGGTAAATGCCATTCTGCCAGACGGCTTGCTATCTGGCATCAAATCGACTCTGATTCAATAGTTGGTGCCGGGAGCGCGAGTTCCAAGTTTATTCATGGAACGCGCAGCGGATTGGATTGGTGTGCGCTTATTGGACCCAAACGGACCCAGATTATTTTCTGGGTCGTCTGCAAGTGCTTGAAAGGAATGGCGGGGACGACGGGACTCGAACCCGCGGCCTCTGCCGTGACAGGGCAGCGTTCTAACCAGCTGAACTACGTCCCCGCGGTGTGTGGGTACTGCGCACGGATGGTGGGCAGTGCAGGGCTCGAACCTGCGACCTCCTGCTTGTAAGGCAGGCGCTCTAACCAACTGAGCTAACCGCCCTTCCTGCTCACATTGATTCATCCTACAGGAAGCGAAGGGATGCGTCAACGAAGGGGCGAATTTGCTTTGGGGTTAGCTCGCACTTCGCGCCTTGTGCGACGCGCTTTTCTTGCGAAAACGTTCCGCACCCAGTAAACTCTTAACCTTGCAACTTTCCAGAGGAACATCGTCGAAATGCTGCTGAACCGCGATTATGTGGGGCACATGGCCTCGCAGGTGATCAAGAAACTTGTGGAAGATGGGCACGTGGAAATCAGAGAAAAAGACCTTGAACCAGTGATTGGCCGCGTGCGACTTCGGATGATGGATGAAATCACGGTTGAAGACAAAGTGAACGAAGAAGTGCGTACCATCCTGACGCAGCACCAGGACGAAATGCGCCGCGTGGGCATCTCCTATCAGGAAATGTTCAAGAAGGTGAAGGGACAGATTGCGCGCGACCGAAAGCTGATTTTGCGCTAGGCGTTCAGCGCGCGGCGTTGCGGAAAAGGCAGAGGAGCAAGACAACCGAATGCGATTGAGCCGCGAAAAGATCGTTCGCATCTCTCACCAGATCGTGGATCTGCTGGTGTCGAGCAATGAAGTGGAGTTTGTGGAAGACCGCGACACCATCCGGCAGCACATGGTTCAGACAATGACCAACGTACTGCGTGAGGAAGAGAAAATCGAACAGGAAGTGCGAAAGCGCATCACCTCGCAGAAGAAAGAGATCCTCGAAGGCAGTGAGGAATGGGACGTGCTGTTCCGCAAATACTATTCCGAAGAACTTCGTCGCGCCGGAGTCGCCTCGACTCCTGAAGAACACCAGAAGGCGGGACATGGCGGTCACCGCTAACGGCGGCTGAGTCCTTGCCTGCCGAATCTCCGAGTTCACCAGGCCCCGACCTAGCACGTAACGCAATTCCTGCAACTCCTCCACAGAATCCGTGGAACGCCCTAAAAGTCTGGGTGCTATTCGCCCTGTGTCTGCCAGCGGGGATAGTCATCGGACTGCATGGTCTATTTGGCGTGATCCAGTTTGACGCGGCCTTGACGGTTGAAGATGAATTGATCGCCAAGGGCACCTCAGCTGTGTTTGTGTTGTTGGCCACGTGGATTGTTTCCCGCATGCAACGGCGTCCACTGGACGATTACGGGATTCCACCGCGCCAGAGCTTTGGGCTTCGTTTTTGGGAAGGGGCGACCTGGGGATTCGCGATGCTTACCTTGTTGTTGGTTGCGATTCGCGCGACCGGGCATTTTCATGTGGAGGGCGCAGCACTGGCCGGAGCCACAGCTTTTCGCTACGCCCTGGGCTGGGCGCTCGTCTTTGTGTTGGTATCTTTCAGCGAAGAACTGACGTTTCGCGGGTACCTGCTGCGGATCGCGGCTCACCGCATGCGTTTCTGGCGGGCGGCGATCGCGCTTTCGATCGGATTTGCCGTGGCCCATCTTGCGAACCCCGGCGAGACGCTGATCGGGATATCGCAGGTATTCGGGACCGGCATGCTGTTTTGCTTCATGATTTGCCGCACCGGAAATCTTTGGTTTGTCCTGGGGTATCACGCGGCGTGGGACTGGGCGCAAACGTATTTTTACGGAACAGCGGATAGCGGCTTAAAGAGTGTCGGCTACCTGCTGAACACCTCGACAAACGGGCCTGCCTGGCTTACGGGAGGAGCGACGGGCCCCGAAGGGAGCCTTATGGGGCTGGCAATCCTGGTACTGGTCGCGGTGCTAATCCATTTCCGATTTCCCACGGTTCTCTATCCGGATCGTCCCGAGTAACGGCATTCCGTTTCCACAATTGATTCTTTCGCTCAACTATTCGCGAGCATGGCATTGGCACTGCGCCAAATCCACTATGCTGGAACTAACCCGAGACTGAAGGCCGTATCAGGGAAAGATGCTATGAAACACACATGTCTTGTACTTGCTTTTCTCATTTTTGTTGGGGCATCCTTCGCGGTTCGGGCGCAGAATTCCACGGCGGACGAGTCGGGTCACATCCTGGCGTTGGAGACGGCGTGGAACCACGCGCTGGAGGTGAAAGACACGGCGGCGCTGCAGATGCTGCTGTCGAACAGCATGGTGGCCCTGGATTCAGACGGTGTGCTGATGAGCAAAGCCGCGTTTCTGGCGGGCATCAAGGCGCCGGACTACAAACCGGGGCAGGTTGTGAACGAAAAGATCGCGGTGCACATGTTCGGTGACACGGCCGTGGTGGCTGGAGTCTACCGTGAGAGAAATATCGAGAACGGCAAGCCCGTGGTGAACCGCGCTTCGTTTGTGGACACGTGGGTAAAGCAAGGCGGCACATGGCAATGTGTGGCGAGCACGGCGGTCACGATTCCTTCCAAGGCCTCGTCCGGTAATTGATACAGGCCGCCGATAGGTTAATAAAACCTCGACAATTGACACGAACTAGCCCCAGGGTTAGAGTGCCCACGTCTACCGCCCTCTGAATAACTGATTGCCCACCTAAAGTGCAGTACCCTGGAGCGCGTCCGATGGCCCAGAAAGCCGTGCGTGGAATTTTGACGTTCTTTGTCAGCCTCTTGCCGTGCTTGTTTGCGGCCGGGAGCTGGGCGCAGTCCAGCCAGGAGTTGGAACCCTTGCGTCGCATGGACGCGGCTGTGGACGCTCTTGTGAAGAGGGTTTCCCCGAGCGTGGTGCAGATCGTGGTGACCAGCTTCGCTCCTCTCGAGGACAGCAAAGTCGGCAATGCGGGGGCCGTGCTCGGGCGGCAGCGAGCGATTGGCTCGGGATTCATCATCGATCCCGAAGGCTACATCATCACAAACGCCCACGTGGTCCGGGGGGCTCAGAAGGTGGAGGTCGTGCTGCCGACGTCGAGGGCGAGCGGCGAGATCGGCACGATAACGACATCCCTATCCACCCAAGCTGAGTTGGTGCCGGCGCGAATCGTTGGAGTTACCACGGATATTGATCTCGCACTGCTGAAGATCGAAGGGAAAGGGTACCCCGCGCTGCCGTTTGCCGCTTACCGCAGCTTGCGGCAAGGAGAAGCGGTCTTTGCGTTCGGGAGCCCGCAGGGGCTGAGGAATTCCATCAGCCATGGCATCATCTCCGCGGTGGCGCGCCAAGTCGATCCGGACTCCCCGCGCATCTACATTCAGACGGACACACCCATCAACCCCGGAAACTCCGGCGGCCCGCTGGTGAACACCAGCGGGGAAGTAGTCGGGGTGAACACTTTTATTCTGTCGCAATCCGGAGGTAACGAAGGCCTCGGATTTGCGATTCCGTGCGCGACGGTTCGGGTGGTGGCCCGGCAGTTGAAACAGTTCGGGAGGTTGCGAAAAGAGGAAGTTGGGATAGGCATTCAGACCCTTACGCCGACAATGGCTGCGGGGCTCGGTCTGCCGCGCAATCATGGCGTAGTGATTTCGGATGTACTGCCGGGCGGGCCCGCGGAAGCGGCCGGACTGATGGTCGGAGACATACTGCTGACCGTGGATGACCAACCGGTGGAAAATCTCCCTTCGGTGAGCTACTACTTTTTGTCACAGGATTTGGGAGATAAGGTGAAGATCGGGGTGCTGCGCGGCAAATCGCAGGAGGTATTCAACGTGGCGGTCTCGGAGGAGACCACCGGCATGGACCAGGTGCTGTCGCTCGCGGATGCAGCCAAGAATATGGTTCCCGGGCTGGGTATCATTGGACTGGAGATTGACAAAAAAGTCGCGCGAATGGTCCCGGGACTGCGCGATCCCTACGGAATCATCGTTGCAGCGAGGGCGGAAGGGCCGGGGAGCGAGGTTCCGTTGCAGCAGGGAGATGTGATTCGAGCGCTGAACGGAGAGCCGATGACGACACTGGACAAGTTGCGCGCGGCGGTGACGCAACTTCCTTCCGGAGCCCCGGCTACCTTGCAGATTCAGCGGGACGGGAAACTGATGTTTGTTGCGTTTACCAAGCAATAAAAGGTTTTGTCCGGCGGAGGGAGCCAGGTGCCGCGGAACCTAAGGGGAAGGAATTCTATGTCCGGCAAAAGGAGAGCGATCATGGCGATTCTCAGGGCGCTTTCGAAGTTCGTTCGAAGCCTCGGCGAATTTCTTTACCGACCCACGGGCGTGTCCTACACAAGCGTGCCGATCTGGCGCCCCTGGCGCGATTTCTAGCCGTTCCATCCGATGAGCTTTCTTAGGACGCTCACCTCGACAGGAATTTCCTCTTCGAATACACGAAATTCGGGAGAAGCAGAGCGCAATCAGGTGCATTGTCCGCAGGGGTTGCTTTGGTCCTGACAATCCGGCGAATGCCTATTTTTACGGCGCAGTAATAGAAGGCGGGTAGGTTCTAGTTGCCATTTCGGCCACTTTATGCGAAACACTGAAAACCCCTTTTTCCCCACGGAGCCAAGATATGGAGTGCAAACCCGATGTCTTAAAACACGTCCCACTGTTCTCACTGCTGGACGAAGAAGAACTCGCACTGCTTGCGGGGCAAGTCGAAGTGAAGGAATACCAGGCCCGGCAGCGCATCTATAAGATGGGCGACGGCACGGGGCTTGCCTACGTTATGGTCAGCGGCAGGGTCCGGGTGACGACGATTGATGAGGATCAGCAAGAAGTGGTGGTGGACGAGCCTTCCCACGGTGAATTTTTCGGGTTCGCCTCGATGCTCGAGCAGACTACTCATCAAACAACGGCAACCGCCGTCGAGGAAACCGTGTGTATCGAAGTCAGCCGCGAGGACATCGCGATTCTGCTGCAGCACAAGCCGCTGGCGGGCATGGACATGCTTACGGTGCTGGGCCGACAGTTTCATTCCGCGCAACAGTTGGTGCGGCTCCGGGCCATGCGGAACGCCAACGAGATGATCGAGGAGGATTCCACGTGGGGGCAGCGCGTCGCCGACGGGGTGGTGAAGTTCGGCGGTTCATGGAGGTTCATCATCGGTTTCGCGGCGGCCACTATAGTCTATTCGATGATCAACCTGGTTCTCGGGCACGCCGCATGGGACCCCTATCCCTTTATTCTCCTGAACCTGATCCTGTCACTGCTGGCCGCCATCCAAGCGCCGATGATCATGATGAGCCAGAACCGGCAGGACACGAAGGACCGGCTGCGCAGTGAACTAGACTTTGCGGTCAATCGCCGGGCAGAATCGGAAATCCAGAGCCTATCGCGCAAGCTGAATCTGCTGAGCGAGCAGTTGGGCGACATGGAAGAGATAATGCGCGGCCCCAACGCCAGTCGAAATTGAGAAGGGCGAGCGCGTGCCCGTCATTTGGTGGCGTAATTTGGCCCGATCAATTCGCGCAACATGGCCGGAGTCGCCCAAGGCGCGGAATGATCGAAGCGATGAATCCACTCCGGGCCGGCGCCAATCTTTACGCGGTCGGGAGTGAATTCGGGCGACAACGTATTCGCCATTAAGGCAAATTGCGCCCCATCCCGGAGTTTGAGGGCTTTCCAACATCCCCCGGGCACAGCCACCACCGGTGTTTGACCCGCCGTGATCTCCATCCCGAGCGTGATTTTCTCCGCCCGTCCATTTGGATGAAAGATGTAGTAGTCCACCGGCCCGCCTTCAATCAGGATGTGGGTATCGTCCGGCTCGAGCCAATGCAGATAGTTGATGGGCCGCTCCCGCGTCAACATGTAGAAATTCTGAGACTGCACCGCGAGAAGCCGGCCGTTTAGGTTCACTTTTTGCGCGGAGACACCGATGATGCCCAGGTAGCCAGATTCTTTCGGCAAGACGGAGAGATGGAGCAAGCGGATGAGTTCGTCGGCTCGCGTCTCTGAGTTGGTTTGGGGGCATGCGAAGAGCAGCGAGCAACCGGTAAGCAGGCAAACTGCGATGGCGAACGATTTCATGGCCGGAAGAGTAGCAGAAATCGAAATCTGGGGCAGCAATCTGGGCTGACGAGAAAATAGACTCCGGGTGCGCGGCCGACTCTTGTTGTGATTGATGCTTAGTTCGAAGAGGTTTGCAAAGCGGTAAGCCGGGCATGGAGTTGCGCGCAGGCGGCAGCCTCTCTGCGGAGCTCATCCTGCTCGGAGCGGATGCGGGCCAGAGCGGCGGGATCCCTCCCTGCTTCGGTTGGGAATTGCACGAACGCCCGTTCGTCGGTGACGAAGAGATGCATGAGGAGTTCAACGCGTTGTTGTTTCTCTTTGATCTGTTTCTGCAGCATTGCGATTTCCGTGGCTTTAGCATCGTGGTCGTGCGGGGAAGCGGGCCCAGGTTTTCTGGCTGGCTCCGGTGTGGCTGAAACCGGGGGGTTGTCCAAGGTGCCGTTGGAACCAGCCGCTTTTTGCCGCGGAGCCGGCGTTTTGAACTTTGGTCCGGAGGGAGTTTGCGACATTGCGTTGTTGTTTTGGGCGTTTGCGGCCGAAGGCAGAACTACACACACCAGGGCCAAAACGCCGGTAAACAAGCCGGCGCAAATACTCGAGCGTGGAGAGGGCAGCATCGCGGCTCCGTCGAAATTCCTGCGTATGTCTTCATCATATGCCCAGAAAATCGCGCGAGCTGCGTGCAAGCCAAGGCGTTAGAGGAACTAAATAACTGGACGTTAGTACAGGAGCGGTGAGGGGTTAACCGGGCTCCGCGATCGAGAGCCATGAGGTGGGGCCGGAGCACCAGCACGTGTTATCGGGAGGGGCGTTCCGTCGGAGGGAGCGGACATTGCGGAAGTCGCCGCGCTTGAAGGCAATCGCGAGCTTTTCGGCGGTCTCGTCGTCGCGGGCGCCGGCGCAGTGGATGAACGCTGCTTGGCAGAGGAAACGCGCCGCAAAACGGGCTTTGGTGGTCCGTGTGACCAATAGCATCGCGCCAATGCCTGCGGCTTCACCAGGACCATCGCCCGGCGTAAGAGGAAAAAGAAGACGGCCATTGGGTCTCAATGCGTCAAGCCAGGTGTCCAGGGGAGACGTTGCACCTGCACTCACGTAGATGGCATCGCAGGATGGAAGCGGGCCCAGGGAGGCAGAGCGCGCGTGAACGGTCACATTGGGAAAGTGGGCGAGATTTTTGGAAGCTGTGGCCCCAAGGTCGGTTTCCACTTCATAGGCGATCACGGAACCGCTTGGCCCGACGAGGTTAGCGAGGATGGCGGTGTAATAGCCGGTGCCTGCGCCGATATGTACGACGGTCTCGCCTTCCTGAAGGTTTAGCGCCGTCAGGCACAAGGCATGGAGAACGGGTTGCCCGTTATTGATCTTGCGTTCGGGCGAGATGGCGACGACTACATCCTGATAGAGGAAACAAGGATCGTCGGTAGGGGTTTCGATCCAGCCCGAGCCGACAAAAATTTTCCATGGACCGGGGCCCAGAAAGTCTTCGCGGGGTACCGCAGCGAAGGCGGCTTGCAGCCTGGAATTTGGTTCGCGGACGCCCGCGTTGCTGGTGATGAGACGCGCGAAGAACTGGCGATGGGCTGTGAGGCGATCCACGGTAGGAACCCGGTGAAATACGAAAAGAGAATTATCCCATTCGGGGGCGGGGAGCGCCACTGGACGCGGCGCGCCCGCCTCTCTTCACTGCATTCGAAATGTCTTTCCGGTTCTGGCTAGTGGTGATGGTTCGCGTACTCGGCCGCTTCCTTCAATTCGTGGTTCGCCTTGTCCAGATACTCGATGGCCTTTTCCGCGTGTCCGCCTAGTTGATCCCTGTGGGCATTCCGCGCCATCTCAATTTTGTCGTAGGCTTGAAGAATGTGATGCTGGGCCTCCGCCAGATTCGGATGATGATTTGCGTCGATGTCCGTTTCCGGGCGTTGGGCAGACGCAATTCCGATGACGGCCAAACCAAAGGCCAGGATAGCAACGGGGAACCACATACGCTTTTTCATTGATGTCCTCCTTGGACATGTCTGGCTATGGACTGCAAACGGATCCCCGGCTTCCCCAAGAGTCGGATGATTTCTCCGCCCGGAAAGCATACTGGTGGCCGGACACCGGGGCAATAGAAGACAGCGCGAGCCGGTGCTCCTAGGGGCAAGAGGGTAAACGGCTGCCCCACCGGTGCGCAAGGCGCGGTCACCCCGGAAGGGCAGTTATGGCGGGAATTGTGGTCCGCTCAAGACGGGTTAGTCGCTGTCCGGGCGCCGCTTGAGCGTGGGTCGATCGTCGTCGGAGGAATCGTTGGCGTTAGGATCGCCGTTCTTCTGTTTGTCCGCCTGCTCCGTCTTGGTGCGGAGGGTCGGCTTGCCGGGCTGGTTGTCCTGCACCTTGCGGGCAAACATCACATTTCGCAGGCGGGCTTTCACCTGATCGAATTCGGAGGTGGTGACGATATACTCATCGCGTTCCGGTAGGATGCGCGCGATTTCCTTCTGTGCCAACTCGATGCGTTCGGGCGTTGGCGGATGGGTCGAGAACATCTTCGGTATGGAACCAGGACGGCGCTTTTCATCGGCCTGAATGCGCTCAAAGAAGGTCACATAAGCGTTGGGATCGTAGCCGGCCTTGTACATGTACTGAATGCCGAGATAATCGGCTTCGCGCTCGTCGTCACGCGAGAACTTCAGAAAGGTGAGGGGAATGGCAAGATTCATCCCTTCGTAGATCCCATAGCCCGCCCATCCATAGGGAATGAAGATCATGGCGGCCATGGAGCCCAGTTGGATCATTTCCGCCTTGGTGGCCTGCTTGGTGCCATGGCGGGCGGCCACGTGCGAAATCTCGTGTGCCATCACGCCTGCCAATTCATCCTCTTCCTGAGCGCGGAGTATCAAGCCGCTATTGACGTAGAAGAAGCCGCCGGGAAGAGCGAAGGCATTAACTTCATCGGAATCAATCACTTTAATGGTGAAGGGGACCTTGGCGTCCGAGTTTCGAACCAGGTTTTGGCCCACCCGATTGACGTACTCCGTAATCACCGGGTCATCAATCATCTTCGAGCTACGCTCAACTTCCTGGGCCAACGATTTTCCCAGCGCGATTTCGCGCTCAATGGAATAGAAATTTACGCCCTTGCCCACGTTGCGGTTGCCGATGGCGTCCACGTCATCCTTGGATTTCTTGGGATGGACAGTCTTGGCTTCATCCGTGCCGGTATCGGAAGAATTCGCGGAGGGTGCATTGCTGGATGGGGAGGTTGTGGCTGCGGGCGCCGGTTCCTGAGGTGGGGGAGGCGGCGGGGCCGGCTGTATAATCGGGATCGGCGTGGCTTGCTGAGTTTTGTCCTGCGACTGCGGTTGGCCCTGAGGATTGCTCTGCTGGGCCTTGGGATCCTGAGCTTGCGCCTGGGATTGACCAGTTTGCGTCTGGCTCGGCGTGTTACTGGAGGGGGACTGAGCGGGAAGTGCTCCGGGCAGAATAGCGAAAGCTGCGGCAGCAAGCGTGGTCCGGAGAATTAGCGAGGAATTGCGCATAGTACCTACCTCCCACGTCGTCCTTCGAGTATACACCCCAACTGGGTAAGAAAGGTCACTGGTTAGGATGTGCGGTGAGGGAAGAAGGTTTCCCGTCCGAGTCGACGGGACCCTGGAACCGAGGCTTTCTGGATGGTTGACACTGGAGGAGAGGCTATCTACAGTCATTGGCACGGAATATGAGCGCGAGAAAAATCCGGATAGGACAACTTTGGAAAAGGGATGGCACTGGCGAAACGTATCTGGTTACGCGTGTGTATAACGAGGCGCTCAGCACTATCGCGGTGCTGCGGAAGTCGGGGGCCGAGGGGGAAGACCTGGTCCGCGTAAAAGTCGAGCGCACGCCAGCAGGACAAGGACTGCCCGGGTTTGTGCCGGCCGTGGAAGACGAATCGATGTGAGCGAAGGCTGAGGCAAAGGAAGCAAAGGATGTCCCAGCCGATCGTAAGTTTCTTGGCTGAGTTTTGTTGGCCCCGCCAGCGCAGTCCGAAGGCAATTCCTGAACAGCGCAATTCGGTAGTTTTGGGACGAAGGGATGCGCCCGGCAGGAATGGGTGTGCTTGTTTAAATCGAGCGGACCGCCAGTGTGACGACGTCGTCCACCGACATGGGTTCTTTTTGGAGGAAGGGTTCGCCATATCGGACACCGATGAGCTGTCCGTGGTGGCGTGCCAGCACGTCCATGCGGCGGTCCAGTTCATCGATCGCCAAAAAGACGCGCTGCTTGCGTTCGCTTTTGGCTGGCCGGAATTGCGAGCCATAGGCGAGGATGGCTTTGCGACGTTTGACGTACTCGCGCGTGATGTCCACGATGAACGTGGGGGGCATGCCTTCGAAGGAGGTGGCGTAAAGAATCTTGAAAGGCCGGTGCGGCTCCCCTGTCAGCGGAAGCTGCTTCAGGCCGGCAAGAAAGCAGGCTTCGTAGCCGAGCGTGGACGCGTGGTAGTGGTCGGGGTGGCGGGCCTCCCAGTAGGGGAGAATTACGGTGCGCGGGCGAAGGTCGCGGATCAGCTGGGCAAGGCGCATCTTGTTCTGCCGGGAGGGTTGCACGTCCGAATCTGGAACGCCGAGATTGCCGCGCCAGGAAACTTTGAGAATTTTGGCGGCGAGGGCGGCTTCCTTGGCGCGGGTTTCCGGTGTGCCGCGGGTACCCATTTCGCCGGCGGTGAGGTCGAGGATTCCTGTTTTGTATCCTTGATTAGCCATCTTCAAAAGAGTGCCGCCACAGGTAAGTTCCACGTCGTCGGGATGCGCGGCAATGGCAAGAACATCGAGTTTCATGGAAGGCCTCGGAGCAGCTGGAGAATTGTACGTGGGAGCTGCCACTGGTGACTAGTGACTGGTGGAGGAAGAAGAGTGTGTTAAGTTGACGGCATGATCGAAGGGAAGAGGTTGGCGGGCCGAGTTGCGCTTGTCACCGGCGCGGGGAAGCGGCTGGGACGCGCGGTGGCGTTACGTCTGGGGAGCGAGGGCGCAGATTTGGCAATACATTATGGCCGTTCGGCGGCCGAAGCCCGGGAGGTAGTGGCGCAAACGGAGGCACTGGGCCGGCGTGCGGCAGCGTTTTCGGCGGAATTGACCGAGGTGAGCGCCATCCAGAAGCTGGTCGCGGACGTGGTTGCGCGGTTCGGACGGCTGGACATTCTGGTGAACTGCGCGGCCAACTTTATGGAAACCAAATTTGGCGAGACGAGCGAAGCCACCTGGGACGCATCGCTGGACACAAATCTGAAAGCGCCCTTCTTCTGCGCGCAGGCTGCGGCGCCGCACCTGACGAAGTCCGGCCAAGGAATAATCATCAATTTTGCGGATATCGGCGGGATTCTTGGGTGGCGGGAATATCTCCCGCATTCGCTGGCTAAGTCGGGAGTCATCCTGATGACGCGCATTCTGGCGAAGGAACTTGCACCGAAGGTGCGCGTGAACGCCATTGCGCCGGGCACCATCACCATGTCAGGCGATCCGCCGGAGTGGCAGGAGGATTTCGTCCATCGCGCGCCGCTAGGCAGAACCGGCAAGCCGGAGGAAATCGCTGACGCGGTGATGTACCTTATCGGCGCGGAATTTGTGACCGGGCACTGTCTGGTGGTTGACGGCGGCAGAACGCTCTAACCTGCACCAGCAGCTTAGAAAACTTTGGGAGGCACGTGCGACGGACAGGGCTACGGTGTATTCTAATTGTTACGCGTGAATCTGGTGGAAAGGGCCGGAGGGACTCTGCCCCGGCAGGAAGAGGAGAAAGGCCATCGCACTCATGGATCAGGAAACCTATGTACCGCGGCACGTTGAAGATGTAGAGATTCAGGAGTGGCTGGAGTCGCTGGATTCCGTGCTGGAATCGAGCGGGCCGGATGTCGCCCGTGAAATCCTGGAGCGCCTGCGCGCCCACGCCACGGTGAGCGGCATTGATCTGCCGTTTACCGCGAACACACCCTACGCGAACACAATTCCTTTGCGCCTGGAACCCTTGTTTCCCGGTGACCAGCAACTCGAGCGGCGCATCAAGTCCCTGATCCGGTGGAACGCACTGGCCATGGTGGTGCGTGCGAACAAAGAGGAACACAACATCGGAGGCCACATTTCGACTTATGCTTCCGCGGCCACTCTCTATGAAGTAGGCTTCAATCACTTTTTCCGGGCGAGGACTGAAAATTTCGAAGGCGACACGGTTTATTTCCAGGGCCACGCCGCGCCAGGAATTTATGCGCGTGCGTTTCTGGAAGGACGATTGAGCATTGAGCAGTTGGAGAATTTTCGCCGTGAGTTGAAGCCGGGCGGCGGATTGTCTTCCTATCCGCACCCGTGGCTGATGCCGGATTTCTGGGAATTTCCGACAGTTTCGATGGGGTTGAGCCCGCTGATGGCCATTTACCAGGCGCGTTTCAACCGCTATCTGGAGAACCGGGGCCTGAAGCCCGCGACGGACGCCAAAGTCTGGGCGTTCCTGGGCGACGGAGAGACGGATGAGCCGGAATCGCTCGGCGCCATCACGCTGGCTTCGCGCGAAAAGCTCGACAACCTGATTTTCGTGATCAACTGCAACCTGCAGCGGCTCGACGGGCCGGTCCGCGGCAACGGCCAGATTATTCAGGAACTCGAATCGGCGTTCCGCGGTGCGCGTTGGAACGTCATCAAGGTGCTGTGGGGCAGTGAGTGGGACCCGATTCTCGAGCGCGACACCGAAGGATTGCTGGTGAAGCGCATGGGCGAGATGGTGGATGGGGAATATCAGAAGCTGGTGGTCTCCAGCGGCGACTACGTTCGCCAGTTTTTCTTTGGCAGTGATCCGCGCTTATTGAAATTAGTGGAGCCATTGCCAGACGAGGCGCTGCGGCGGCTCCGTCTGGGTGGCCACGATCCGCGTAAGGTGTACGCGGCCTACAAGGCGGCCGTGGAGCATAAGGGCGGCCCGACGGTGATTCTGGCGCGCACAATCAAGGGCTACGGTCTGGGCGAGGCGGGCGAAGGGAAAAACGTCACCCACCAGCAGAAGAAACTCAACGAAGAAGAACTGCGCGAATTCCGTTCGCGGTTCGGCATTCCGATGGGCGACGACGAGATTGCCAAGATTCCGTTCTACCGGCCCGCCGAAGACAGCGAAGAAGCGCGGTACTTGCGTGTGCGCCGAGAAGCGCTTGGCGGTTACGTTCCGAAGCGGAAGGCGCGCTCGGTGGCCCTCACCGGGGGGCACACGGAGTTGTTCAAGGAATTTACAGAGGGCAGCGAAGGCCGCGAAGTCTCGACGACCATGGCGTTCGTCGCGATGTTGCGCAAGATGCTGAAGGATTCAGAGATCGGAAGGTTAATAGTTCCGATTGTTCCGGACGAAGCGCGCACTTTCGGCATGGAATCGCTGTTTCGCACCGTGGGCATCTACTCCAGCGTCGGACAAAAATACGAGCCAGTCGATGTGAACATGCTGCTGTATTACAAGGAAGCGAAAGACGGGCAGATTCTGGAAGAGGGCATAACGGAAGCGGGATCGATGGCCTCGTTCATCGCCGCGGGTTCCGCTTACGCGACCCACGGCATTAATACCATCCCGTTTTTCATTTACTACTCGATGTTTGGTTTCCAGAGAATTGCGGATTTCATCTGGGCCGCGGCGGACATGCGCACGCGGGGATTCCTGCTGGGCGGAACCTCGGGGCGCACGACGCTTTCCGGCGAAGGGCTGCAGCACCAGGACGGCAACAGCCACGTGCTGGCACTGCCTATCCCGAACCTGCTGGCCTATGATCCTGCGTATGCCTATGAGATCGCAGTCATCATCGAAGAAGGCATCCGCCGCATGTACGTCAATGGCGAGAGCATTTTTTACTACATTACCGTTATGAACGAGCCCTACGTGATGCCTCCCATGCCCGGCGACGTGAAGGAAGGCATCCTGAAAGGCATGTACAAGTTCAAGGCGGGGTCGAACAAGAAGGCGAAGCTGCGCGCGCAGTTGCTGGGCAGCGGCGCCATCCTCAACGAGGTCCTGCAGGCGCAGGAAATACTGGAGAAGAACTACGGTGTCTCCGCCGACGTCTGGAGCGTCACCAGCTATAAGTGCCTGTACACGGACGGCATTGAGACGGAGCGGTGGAATCGCCTGCACCCGGACGAGACGCCGCGCGTTCCGTATGTGACACAGTGCCTAGGCGATGCGCAGGGCGTGCTCGTTGCGGGATCCGATTATTTGAAGACATTGCCGAACATGATCGCGAAGTGGCTGCCGCGACGCATGGCCGTGCTCGGAACCGATGGCTTCGGGCGCAGCGAAGGGCGCACTTCGCTGCGCGATTTCTTCGAGGTGGACTCGCGCTTCATTGTGCTTGCGACGCTTCACGAACTGGCCCAGGAGGGGCTGGTTGGCGAAGCGACGGTTCATAACGCCATCAAGGATCTGGGCATCAACCCGGATAAACCGAACCCGGTTGTTTCGTAGCGATTCGAAATCCGGGGGTAGACAATTGGGAAGTTCCTGGGCGCGAGGGACCGCGCCCTTTTTTATATCCCCGGCTTATCTTTCGACGTACCTCTACTTTCGGTAGCATCTTTACAAGACTCCGCGAGGAGTTCGCCCGGCTTGATGTTGCCTGTGGCGAGCAGGGCGATCAGTTTGCGGTTGGCGTCCAGGAAGTCGTAGCTTCCGAGTTCCCTGGGGAGCACCCACGCCACATTCTCGAACACGCGCGGAGTTAAGTCGGCTTCTTCAACCTTTGCCGCGAAAAAATGGATTTCAAGCTCTTCCGGCGTGTTCGCGTAATGATGCCGGGCAACCGCAATCTCAACGGCCTTTGCGAGAGTCACCCCGAGTTCCTCGCGAAGTTCGCGGGCCAGCGCTTGTTCTAAGGACTCTCCGACCCGCACCTTGCCCCCGGGAAATTCCCACTTGAGGGGAGAGGTGTCGTTACGCCTGCGCTGGCCGATCAGGAGGCGGCGGTCGGAGCGCTCGATGACGGCGGCGACCACGTGGAGCATGGCAAGTAAGATGAAGTAAAGGCGCAATGAAGTAAAGAAGTAACGACCCAAGAGTGATGGGCTGCAACCGACGCTCGTGCACGGAATTTGGGAGTGGCAGGCCAAGTGTTGGATTATAGTCATTCTGATTCTCATTCTTCGGGGAGGGCTTTGTGCGCAGAGCGGAAGTCTTCGTTGCGATGGCAGTGACGTTGGCGTGCGCCGGTGTGCGCGCGCAGGACAACGGCGAAGTGGTGCGTTTCAAGGGCACGATGGAAAACGTGAAGGCGACGTTCGGGCCGGCGGAGCCGGTGGCGCACGTGAAGCCGGGAGGTGTGCTGGAAGCGAGTTCGCTCGATTGTTTCGGCAACGCGCTTCAAAAACCCGGCGATTCCTTCTCGCTGATCAAGATTGACAACCCGCTGACTGGGCCGTTCTACATCGAGGGCGCCGAGCCGGGCGACACGCTGGTGGTGCACATTCTGGATTTGCAGGTGGATGGGAAGCAAGGCGTCGGAACGTTCGCGCCCGGATTTGGCGCGGCGAACTCCACGCACTATACGCCGATGCTCGAGGCACAGCCTCTGCCCGAGCGCGCGTGGTATTACCCGATTGACGCCGAAAAGAAGCAGATCACCTTTCAGGCGACGGACTCGGATTACAAGGTGCAGTTCCCGCTGAAGCCGTTTTTGGGCTGCATCGGCGTGGCGCCGGCGCACGAAGAGGCGAGAAGCTCAATTGTTCCCGCGGAATTCGGCGGGAACATGGACGCGCCGGAGGTCTCGCCGGGGAATACCGTGTACCTGCCGGTCAATGTGAGAGGTGCGCTTTTCTATTTTGGCGACGGTCACGCGGCGATGGGTGACGGCGAAGTCGCGGGCAGCGCCGTGGAAGTCCCCATGAAGGCAAGATTCAGGTTCGAGCTTGTGAAGGGGAAGAGTACGGAGTGGCCGCGATTCGAGAATAGCGAAACGATCATGACCGCCGGCATTTACCGGCCCGTCGACGATGCCGTGCGCATCGCGGTCACGGAACTGGTTCACTGGATCCACCGCGACTATGGCTTGTCGGAGCTGGACGCCTATGAGCTGTTTTCCAAGGTTGGCAAACTTCATCTGACCGAAATGGTGGACCCGAACTACGTGGTGATCGCTTCGATGGACAAGAAATATCTTCCCCCGAAAAAGTAGTTCGCGGTAGGAACCCATGTTCAGCGAAAAACTTTTGGACCATTTCCAGCGGCCGCGGAACGCCGGTGAGCTTGCCGGGGCCACGGCGACCGCGGAGGTTGGCAACCCTGTCTGCGGGGATGTGCTGCGGCTGGCCATTCTCGTGGATGGGGGGGTGGTGCGCGAAGCGCGCTTCTTGTGCCGGGGCTGCACGGCGTCCATTGCCAGCGGTTCCGCGCTGACGGAGAGAATCACTGGCAGAAGCCTGGACGAAGTGCGAAGCGTGCAAGCTGAGGAGATTTCCGCGGCATTGGGCGGTTTGCCACCGGCATCGATTCACGCCGCACAGTTGGCGGTGGATGCGCTGCGAACGATCTTGGCGAAGTTGTAGTTATCCGGGATTGGAGAAGAACGAATAGTGAGGCACCCTGGGCGATAATCGCTCAGGGCAAGCAGAGGGAAGAGGTTGGAAACCTCGGAAATGGCGCAGAATTTGCCTCTACCTTATGGCTCGTGGCTGATGATTTTGCGAAACGCTTCCGGATCGTTGAGGTTGAGTATGCAGCCTTCTTCGGTGGTCGGAAATTCCTGCACTTCGCCTCGATGAGCCCAGACGACCGCGCGGGCGCCCACATCCTGCGGCGCGGCCAGGATTTCCGGGAAGAGCCGCGAAGCAAAAATGACCGGATGTCCGCGACGACGCATGAAAATGGGAAGTACGATAGACGCGTGCGAAGTGTAGAACATGCTGATCAAGTCGGCGACCAGCACCGAGCTGATGAGCGGATGGTCCACCAGGCAAAGCAGCATGCCATCAAGCCCGGGGGGCAGGCTTCGCAACGCGGCATGGATGGACGTGAGCTGCCCCTGCCCCCAATCGGCATTAATCACGATCTCGTCGGCGCTCAGGTGAATGGCCTTGGCGATGGGTTCCGCGTCGGGACCAAGCACGACCCGCCGCACGGATATTTTCGGGTGGCGCGTCGCTTCGAGCAGATGATCGAGAAACGGGCGACCCTGGTAGGGAAGCAAGGCCTTCGGCGAGCCCATGCGCGTGGAGGCTCCGCCCGAGAGGATGACTGCAGCGAGCACGAAACACCTCGCGAATTATTTGGCTTCGACTGCGTCCGAGGTCACGAGTTTCAATTTCTTGTGGGCTGAGGATTCCACGTTTCGCCGCACGGCGACGAGTTCCGCTACGATGCTCACCGCGATCTCTTCCGGTGAGAGGGCGCCGATGTCGAGGCCCATTGGAGCGTAGATTCGCTCGAACTCCTCCATGGTGTACGCTTCCTTTTCGAGTGCCTTATAGACGCTTAGCACCTTCCGCTTACTGCCGATCATGCCGACGTAGCGCGCCTTGGTGCGCACCGCCCATGCGAGCACGCGCATGTCTTCCTTGTGGCCGCGTGTGACGATCACGAGATACGAGGAAGAGCCGGGGTGGAGGTTCTGAAACGCGTCATCGTAGCTGGTGTAGATTTCCTGGGCCATCGGAAAGCGCTCGGAATTGGCGAAGGCCGCGCGATCGTCAACCACGCCGACCCCGAAGCCGACAGATTGGGCGGCCTTTGCGACCGCGGTGGAAACGTGTCCCGCGCCAAATAAATAGAGCATTGGCTGCGGAAGAATCGGCTCCAGGAAAATTTCGACCGTACCGCCGCAAATCAGACCGTTGTCGTAGGTGGCTTCGTTGTTCAGGTGAAAAACGAGCTTGCGAGGAGCTTCTTTGTGTATCACCTCGCGCGCCGCGGCCCACACGTCGGCCTCGACACAGCCGCCGCCAATGGTGCCGAGCGAAGAGCCGTCTTCCCGGACCAGCATGCGAGAGCTTTCGTAGCTGGGAATAGAGCCGTTGGTGTGCACAATCGTGGCCAGGGCGCCACGCTCTCCGGCGCGCCGCATGCGCACGATTTCCTCAAACAGGTCCATGATTGGCCTAAAGGAGAAGCCTACGGCGCGTGGGAGTGGAAGTCAATTACGCGAAGAATATGCCAAACTCTAGGGGGGCGCTCCAGTTGCAGAGATTGCGGAGGCGGTGATGAAAGCGATTGTGATGCATCAGCACGGGGATCCGTCCGTGCTGCACTACACGGAAGTGGCGGAACCCCATGTGGGAACTCGCGAGGTGCTTGTCCGCGTACGGGCGTGCGCTTTAAATCATCTCGATTTGTGGGTGAGGCGCGGATTGCCGGGCGTAGCGATTCCATTGCCGCACATTCTGGGAAGCGACATCGCCGGGGAAGTGGCGAAGGTCGGTACCGAGGTGACCACTGTTCGGGAAGGGCAAAAGGTGGTCCTGGCGCCGGGAGTGAGCTGCGGGAAATGTCCGGCCTGCCTTTCCGGCAACGACAACCTCTGCCGCCAATTTACGAACCTGGGCTACATGCTTGATGGTGGCTGCGCGGAGTACATCCGTTGTCCAGACGCGAACTGCATGCCGTATCCAGAGAATTTGGATTGGGAGCATGCTGCGGCTGTGCCACTGGTGTTTCAGACAGCGTGGCACATGCTCGTCCACCGCGCGCAGTTGCAGCCGGGAGAGGAAGTGCTGGTCCTTGGAGCCGGCAGCGGCGTGGGCAGCGCGGCAATTTCAGTCGCAAAGTTCTTTGGCGCCCGCGTGATAGCCACGGCGGGAACGGATGAAAAATTGGCCAAGGCCAAGGCGCTCGGCGCGGACGAAGTGATTCACCACAAGGTCATGCCCATCGCGAAGGAAGTGCGACGCCTGACGGACAACCGCGGCGTGGATGTTGTCTTCGAGCACGTCGGCGTTGCGACCTGGGAGAACAGTGTGAAGAGCCTGGCGGCCGGAGGCCGCCTGGTCACCTGCGGTGCGACCACCGGCTACGACGCGAAGCTTGACCTGCGCTTCCTCTTCACACGCCAACTCTCCATCATGGGCTCCTACATGGGAACGAAGGACGAATTGAGGACGGTCCTGAAGTTGGTGGCCGCGGGACGATTGCAACCGACAGTGGACAAGGTCTTTGCGCTAAGCGATTGCATGGCGGCTCACGAGTATCTTGAGCAAGGGAAGCAGTTCGGAAAGGTGGTGCTTCGGGTGGAGTGAATAGGAGGAGCGAAGTCAGGATTCAGATATCAGATATTAGACATCTGACATCAGTCATCAGGGAACAGAACACACTCAGCAATTTGTAGTCGGTGAACGCGCGGGAGGAACGCATTTCACTCATTGGGCGGCGGTGCGGCCGATGCCGGCGAGCACGCGGAGTTCCCCGAGCACGACGGCCTCGAGGTTCGCAGGTTGGTTGTTGCGGAACAAATGCGCTTCGGTGCCGGAATTCCACCCCTGGATGAAGAAAACGGAATCTCCCTCGTGCTCGGGGCGCGCCGAATTCCTGAGCGTCACCTGAAGTTTACGCGAATCATAGTGAACGCTGATGAGATGAGGCTTTCCGGCGCAGCGAATCCGGAGGTCGCCCAGGACCGTTTCCTTGCACGATAGGGCTTCCTCGTGGAGGATCTCGTTCCACGCTTTGCACTGTGACTGGAACATCTCTGCCACGCGTTTCCAGACCTGCGGTGCCAGGCGCAGAGCGGCCTCGCGGTTCAGGGTGTCTTCCTGAAGCGTGGTCTCTTCCGATAGTTTCGCCGCCAGGAATTCCTGGGCGGCACGCTTGGTTTCATCCGTACCCATGGAGCCGAGAATCTCCGTAATCTGAGGTCGTACCGCGACCGTTTTCCGTGCGTTTCATCCTACCGGCATGGGTGTCCTGCGTGTCAAGTTACTTTCCGGCGAAAAGTTCGCAATCCAAAGGCCACCTGCTCGCTAGTTTCTGGATTCCTCCCTTGATTGCCCAGTTCAGCGGTCGGAAGCGCGTGCGAGAGTCTGGATTGAATTTGCGCCGTTCCCCGGGCGGATTGTCTGGGGTGGTCCAATATGCCAGAATGAAGGGGAAGCGCGAGGGGACCATGGAACAAACCTTGGGTAAGAGCGTTACCCTGACCAAGCCGGATGATTTCGGGAAGCTCCTTCAAGACGAGGGGATTATTTTCACGCAGCTCGACAAGGCCGTGAACTGGGCGCGCAAAAGTTCCATTTGGCCGCTGGGGTTTGGTCTGGCTTGCTGCGCGATCGAAATGATGTCCATGGCGGCTTCACGGTTTGACGTGGCGCGCTTCGGCGCCGAAGTGTTCCGCCCGTCGCCGCGGCAGGCGGACCTGATGATCGTGGCCGGGCGCCTCTCCCAGAAAATGGCTCCCGTCATCCGCCAGCTTTACGATCAAATGCCGGAGCCCAAGTGGGTGATTTCGATGGGCGCTTGCGCTACCTCCGGTGGAGTCTTCAATAACTACGCCATCGTGCAGGGCTGCAACCAGGTGATTCCCGTGGATGTTTATGTTCCTGGATGCCCACCCCGGCCGGAAGCCGTTCTTTACGCCATCCTGCAATTGCAGAAGAAGATTGAGAGCGAAAGGGGCTCGTTCAAGCGGGCTCTGAACCTGGCTTGATCCGCCAAAATTGAATTCCGAGCGCTAGCTCCTTTCCAGGAGGTAGTTATGGCTTCATTCGTTCCAGACACCATCAGCGCACGCGATCTGCTACGGCATTGCCTGGCGACGACCGCCTATCGGGCCGGGAAGGTTGTGCGCGATGTTCCCGCGTCGTTCGCGAAATTCCAGCCGCCGGAAAAGACCCGGACGCCCGAACAGATTCTCGCGCACATGGGCGACCTGCAGGACTGGGCCGTGTCCATGGCCAGTGGAAAGCCTGCCTGGAAGGACTCGCAGCCGCTTCCCTGGGAGCAGGAAGTCGACCGATTTTTCGCCGCTTTGAAGCACTTCGACGATTTTCTGGCGGGGGGAGAGGCGCTCCATGTGTCGCCGGAGAAGCTGTTTCAGGGCCCCGTAGCAGATACGCTCAACCACGTCGGCCAGATTGCCATCCTTCGCCGCATGGCTGGAGTTCCCATCAAGGGCGAGAATTATTTCCAGGCCGACATCGCGGCGGGGCGCGTGGGATGCGATCAGTCACCGGCTAAGGCTGAATTTGAATGAAGTTTTTCTGGACGCCGCCGCGGGGTCGTCGTACTGTGGACGAGCTTGGGTGCCCAGCCCAGGGGGAGCCTCCCTACACGAGTGGGGATGTGAGGGATGGGTTTTGTGGAACAGAGGCAATATCCGCGCGTAAGACCTCCGAAGACGGTGGTCGGCGCCTGGCGGTCGGGTTTGCAACGCGACGTTTCCTACGTTGAAAGCCTCGCTCTTGGAGGCGTCTTTCTGCGCACGAAACGTAAAGTCGCCCTTCGCAGCCTGGTGCAGATCCTGCTCGATATGCCGTTGGGACAAGTCCGCGGCCGTGGCGTCGTTCGCCGGCATCACGAACACTTTGGCATTGCGGTGCAGTTCATCGCCATGGACCCTGAAGACCGTGGGCGCTTGGTCCGCCAGTTGCGCGAGTTGTCCCCTGCTTCGCCCTGATTCCCGCCTCTCTTTCTCCCCGCGCTCTGCTTATCCACCTCCGAGCCCAACAGCGGATGCGATCCCCGCCCTTGAAAGCGTTGAATCACCGCCATCGAGCCGGCTCGAGACCCAAACTATAAATGGTCTATGCGACGGGAGTGGAAATGACGGTGGCGCGGCTGCCACCGGGCAATTCCAGAATCGAGCCGGGAACGGATTTCTCGCGGCGCAGGTAAGCCATGCCGATTGGGGCATTCAGCAAAGGCGAAAATGCCGACCGCGTGGTCTGGCCGACTTCTTTGCCTTCAGAGAGGAGCGGCATGCCGGGAGCCGGGGGATTCAGCGCATCATAGCGAAGGGTCGCGCGCACGCGATTCACCTGTCCGCGCGAACGCACACGTTCGACGATTTCCTGCCCGGTGTAACAACCCTTCGTGTAGCTGATGTGCGAATCCTGTAGGCCCGCTTCGTGAGGAATCTGCTTTTCGCCAAAATCGTAAGTGAACCACGGCACACCAAGTTCCAGGCGGAATGCGTTGAGAGCCGCGAAACCCGCTGGGCCGCCCCCATGCCTGCCTGCCGCTTCCAGTAGCAGCTTCCACAATGCTTCCGCGTTTGCGCGGTCCAGCAAGAACTCCGCGCTGGCGGTGCCTCCCGGCGAGCGCTTCCCGAGACGGCAGGGAATCGATCGAACTGTGACGGGGCGGGTTTCGAGTTCCGCCAGATCGGTAAGCGCAATCCCCGTCAGCTCTTCTGTCACCAGCGCCGCCTTGGGGCCTTCCAGCGCCAGCGTCGCAAGATCCCCGGTTCGATCTGTGAGCGTGACATCGTCCATGATGATGTATTTATCCAGCGCGGGAACCAATTGCTCCCGGATCCTGGCGTAGGAAACGCAGAACAGCTTGTCCGGAAGCGCGTAGGTTTCTATTTCCGCCTGAATGTGCCCCTGCGGGTTCAGAAACAGGGAGATTGTGCCGTGCTCTTCGCGCAATTCCTTTATGTTGTTCGTGAGGATGGCGTTCAGATACCTGACGCGGTCTGGGCCGGTGAAATCGAGGTACGCACGATAATTTTTGTCGAGCAGGGCAACGCTCTCGCGGAGCAATTGGTACTCGGCGAGCCAGTCGCCAAAGCGATCCGGAAGGGAACAACCGAACCAGTCTCCCATCGCGGCCCCGGAACGCGCGTGAAAGTCCGCCAAAGCCGTCGGCAATGGAGAAACGGACGAATTCGCGACACCACTCATCTCTTCTCCAGTTTATCCCGAAAGCGTCCCGTGTCCGAAATTCGTCGGGCGGCACGATCGCGAATCGATCGTACCGGTGCGACCTGGCCGAATTCTGGCTATACTGCGGTTGTATGGACTCGACGCAGAGAGTTTTGCAGACGCCGGATGCCGCGAATCCGGAGATGATTTACGTGCGCATCCCGGTGGGGCTCTTGCAGTGCAACTGCCTGATCATTGGCGACCCGCGATCACGCGAAGCGATCGTCGTGGACCCCGGCGACGAGGTGGAGCGCATTCTGAGCATGCTGGGCCGCTACAAGCTGCAGGTCCAGGCAATCATCAGCACGCATGCCCACATCGACCATGTCGGCGGTCTGGCCAAGCTGCACCAGTACACCGGCGCTCCCGTGATGATGCATGGCGAGGATCTTCCGCTCTATCATGGGATGGAAGAGCAGGCGGATTTCCTGGGCGTTCCCGCTCCCGAATTGACGGAAGTGGATCAGCTTCTGAAGGAAGGCGACCTCCTGCCCTGGGGAAGATTCCAGGCCAACGTGATTCACACGCCGGGACATACTCCCGGAAGCGTTTCGCTCTATTTGCCGAAAGATTGTGGGAAGGTGAAGCTGTCGCAGCCGCAGCTCTTTGCCGGCGACACGTTGTTTGCCGGCAGCATCGGCCGCGTCGATCTGTGGGGCGGGTCGATGGCGCAAATCATGGAATCGCTGAAGGACAAGCTGATGCAGCTGCCCGAAGATACATTGGTGCATCCTGGCCACGGGGCAACGACGACGATCGGCGAAGAGAAGCAGTCGAATCCGTTCTTGAAGTAAAAAGCCTGAATAACTTGCTGATAGTTGCTGGCCTTCCGCGGGAAATGTAACGGTGAGGCACTGCAAATCGAGGGCCTCCACCCAGCACATGCCGCCTCGAAGTTTATGATGCTCATCAAAAAAAAGTGCTCACGCACAAATTCAGGATTCTTCGCGCGCTTTGCGGAGTTCTTCCATCACCGATTGAACGAGTTCCTTGGCGTTGGTGAGTTCCTGCGTGACCATGCGAAGGTCCATCGCCGGGACAGTGGGATTCCGTTGGCTGGTGCAGTAGACGCCGTGCTGGCCGACGAGCACGAGCGCGTTGGTAATGCGGTCGAGCGAAACCGCCAGACGGCCGCGGTCCCGCCCAAAGCGCTGCTCGAAGTGTTCCAACTCGTCGCGATGCTCATCGAAGGCAGACATCATTCCCCTCTTTTCGTGGCCCTTGACGCGTGTTACGTGAGCCGAAGAAGTGTGTTCCCTCCGTAAGGATACCAAGTCCGGTCGCGGACAAGCGGGTCCACCTGCCAGGGAGGATCCTAAGCTCGCCTGCAAGATGCTGGCGCTACGGGTTCTGCGAGCGGCTTTAAAAGGCGTTGCACTTCGGGCACAAACCTCGGGCGCGTATCTTTACCGTGCCGCAGAGGGGGCACATAATCCATTCGAGCCGCAGCCAGACCCAGAAAGCAGCGTCAATTCATGAGCCTTCCAGAGCAGGCCAGCATTTCTTTCGATGCGATTGGAGACGGGCCCGGAGGCAAGTGGGAGCATCCAAACATGCGACGTTCGGACCTTGTACAGTACAAAGAAAAGGAAAACGGGCGAATTGATCGCACATCCCAGATTGTCTTTGGGGAACGCCAGCATCTGCTGCGGGTGCTGGATTCGCTCGAAGGCACGCATCTCCCGATTGCGCGCATGCAGCAGGAACGGCGCACCCTGGAAGAATTGATCCACGCGAGGACCCGGGAACTCAACCAGATCAATACCGCGTGGGACGAAAAAATTGGCCTGGTGCTGAGCGCGGAAGCAAAGCCGGAAATGCTGGAAAAGCTGGCTAAGCAGGCGCCTGAGGAAGACTTTTACATGCTGCGCCTGATCAGCGAGCATCCGCGAACCAATGCGAAGACGCTCGGCCGGCTGGCGAAGCATCCCTACGGCGCGATCCGCGAAAATGTAGCGCGGCACCCCAATGCCGACGCGGCAACTCTGACCTACTTGAGCAAAGATAAAACGCAGCCGCTCTGGTACCTGGTGGCCTTCAACCCCAACACGCCAAGTCCCTTGCAGCGCAAGTTGCGCGATCGCCTGAAGAAATTGGGCGATGTGCAGCCGATACGCTAAGAGGCAAGAGGTTTCCCTACGGCCCGCCATTCCAGGCGGGCTTTTTTGTGCCCGTGGCACGCGGTGCCTCCACGAAGCGCAGCCCTCGTTGTTACAATATTCGGCATGTCGCCAGAGTCGGCTGCGAATCTCTCCCCACCGAAGAGCGCAACGAAGTTCAAAATCCTGTTGGGACTTCTCGTCTCGGCAGCGATATTGATTCCATGTTTCTGGCACCGGCACATCCAGGCGGGAGACTTGGCGAGCCACGTCTATAACGCATGGCTCGCGCAGTTAGCCGAACAGGGAAAAGCGCCCGGCGTTTATGTGGTCTGGCAGTGGAAAAATGCCCTGTTTGACCTGATGCTGCTGCACCTCGGTGCAGTTTTCGGTTTCCATGCCGCGGAAAAGATTGCGGTTTCAGTCTGCGTGTTGGTTTTTTTCTGGGGCGTCTTCGCGATCACGTCGGTCGCCACGCGCCAAAGGCCGTGGTACCTTCTGCCGGCTCTGGCGATGCTGACTTATAGCTACGTGTTCTACATGGGTTTCATCAATTACTACCTGTCGCTTGGATTGACCTGCTTCGGACTCGCGGCATTGTGGAACCGTAGTCGGCGTGGCATTTTCGCGGCCGCATCTATCGCGCCATTCACATTACTTGCCCACCCGCTGGGATTCCTCTGGCTGCTTTCGGCCGGGGCGTACCGGCTCTTGTGGCCAAAGATGCGTGGGTGGATGGAATGGCTCCCGCCCGCCGTGGCGCTTGCCATCGGCCTGATTGTCCGGTTGTATCTGCTGCGCCATCCCGAATTTCAAGTGGATTGGCCGCAGCAACCGGTCTATCAGTGGAACGGAGCCGACCAGTTCCAGGTATTTCGTTCCGCAACGCGCTATGTGGAGTTCGCCGTTGTTGCGTTCGCCTTTTTAGCCACGGCGATTGATTTCTTTCCATGGAGGAAAGAAGCCTGGAAAGGGAAGGAGCGGAGGCTGTTTCTGGAGTTCTATGCTGTGTCGCTTTGCCTTATCTGGCTGCTGCCGGAAAATCTGCGCCCGGATCCGGGTGCCGGGTGGATCGGACTGCTGGTTTCGCGCTTGACGCTGATCAGCGCCATTTTTGCGTTCGCATGGCTCGGCACCCTGCGGCGTCGAACCTGGCACCTGATTGTCTTAAGCGCTTGCGCCGCCACGTACTTCATCATGGTTTATCGCGATAGCGGCATGGCAAATCGGATGGAGGAAAACGCGGAGCAGATTACGCGGGAACTTCCGTGGGGAACGCGGGTAATGGCAACGATTGACGAACCTGACGACTTTCGCGTGGGGACCTTTCACGTCGTGGATCGCGCCTGCATCGGCCACTGTTTTCTTTATTCCAATTATGAACCGGCCACCAAACAGTTTCGCGTGCGCGTTCACCCCGGCAGTCCAGTCGTCGTGTCCTCAGACGACGACAGCGAGGACATGCAGTCGGGAACCTACGAAGTGCAGGACGAGGACTTGCCGATGAAAGAGATTTATCAGTGCGATGAGGACGATTGGACCAAGCTATGTGTGCGGGAGCTGAAGGCGGGGCAGAAAAATGGCGAGGGCGCTCAGCCACCGGACTAAGGGCCCCCTGGCTGCCGCAGACAAATTGGCTCTTTTGTTAGGCCAATTTCTGCTAAAATCAGGCAGGGGTGAGAGACAATGCTTCCCTTGCACCTTCAGCCCGAAAGCCACATTCCCCTGTACATCCAGTTGCGCGACCAGTTGCGCTCGCTTGTCCATGCCGGCGATTTGCGCCCTGGCGACCGCATTCCCGCCAGCCGCGAACTCGCCCAGCTCCTGGGGGTGCACCGCACTACGGTGGCCAATGCTTACGCGGAGTTGGAATCTGAAGGGCTCATCCAGGGCCACGTGGGGCGCGGCACCTTCATTCGCAGCAATGGCAACGGCCTGAAGATCACGCCGCCCGCTCCGCCAAGCCTCTCCAACGGTGACGGGCTGCGCTGGGAACTCCTATTTGCCGACGAGCGCAGCGAAGAAATCCTGAGCCGCTTGACGGCCGCCGCGCCCTTGAATTCGCTCTCTTTCGTGATGGCTCGCCCGGATGAGGAGTTTTTCCCGGTTGAAGAACTCCAAACCTGCTCGCACGCCGCGCTGCGCCGCGAAGGCCAGGAAATTCTGAACCTTGGCGCATCGGATGGCTACGCGCCGTTCAAGGAAGCGCTCCTGGATATGCTGCGGCAAGACGGGATCCCGGCGAAGGACGAAACTCTTCTGGTGACCGCCGGCTGCCAGCAAGCGCTCGATTTGATTGCCAAAGCCTTCGTAAGGCCGGGTGACACGGTGGTGATGGAAAATCCCACCTATCCGGGTGCTTCTGCGGTATTTCATGGCGTGCGCGCCCGCTGCCTGGGCGTACCGGTTCGCACGCACGCCGAGCCGGGGACTTCGTTGGGGATCGATCTGGAGGCCCTGGAAGCCACCCTCGCGGCTAATCGCGTGAAATTGCTGGTCCTCACGCCAGACTTTCACAATCCTACGGGAACTTCGCTGCCGCTGGCGTCGCGCCGGCGACTGCTCGAAATCGCCGCGCGCTACCAGCTGCCCGTCGTGGAAGACCACATCTATGCGCGCCTGAACGCCCGCGAGGAGCGCATTCCTTCTCTGAAGCAACTCGACCGGCACAACCTGGTCATTCACATTGACAGTTTTGCGAAAGTGGCCTTCCCCGGCCTGCGAGTCGGCTGGATTGTCGCCCCGGCGGCAGCCATAGAGCGCCTGCGGCTGGTCAAGCAAATGACCGATCTGCACACCGATCAACTGGCGCAGGCGACGCTGGCGGAATTCCTGAAGCGCGGATTATTCCAGAAGCATCTGACGAAAATGCGCAAGCTCTACGCGGACCGGCTGCGCGTGCTCGATGAATCGCTGCGACGGCAAATGCCCGAAAGTGTTCAGTGGACCAAGCCGGAGGGCGGCATGTGCCTCTGGTTGGAGCTGCCTCCGGGGTTCGACGCCAGTGAATTGATGATTCACGCGCGGGAGCGCGGCCTGCTATTTGCCCCAGGGCGGTATTTCTACGTGCAATCGCCGATGCCCAACACGCTGCGACTGGGATTCGCCAGCCTGAACGAAAAGGAACTGGTACGTGGCGTCACCGTTCTCGCCGAATTGCTCAAGAGCGAACTGCGCAAGCGACAACGCGGCGCGCGGCGCGCCGAACGCACGCATGTGGCGCTGGTCTAAGAATGGCCAACGTCGCTAAACTCGAGACGCAGGCCGCGAACCGGTGCTTCGGCTGCGGCGGCAACAATGCCGCGGGCATGAAGCTGGTTTTCGATCTCGATTTTGACGCCCAGCGGACTCGAGGACGGTTTGTGCTGGGCACGAACTATGCGGGAGGCGCCGGCTTCGCGCACGGCGGAATCATCGCCGTGGTTCTGGATGAGGCGATGGGCAAGCTCTCAAAGCTAGCCGACGAAAAAGCGGTGACTGCGGAGTTGAAGGTGGAGTATCGCAATCCGGTTCCGGTGGACAAGGAAATTGTGGTGGAAGGCTGGCAGGTGGAAGAGAAGGGCCGCAACCGATTCCGCGTAGGGGAGATTCGCGACGCGGAGGGCAACCTGCTGGCCCGCGGGACGGCGCGATTTGTGGTGATTGACGCGCAGCATTTCGAACGCGTACGCACAGGCCAGTAAACGGATTTTGCAGCAACGAATTTTCGAAGGAGAAGGAACATGCAAGCAAAGAAACCAAATGGCAGCAACGGGCACGGCGGCAAGTCCAAGGGCTCGAACGAATGGCGAGTGAAGGTTGGGCTCGCCGAAATGCTCAAGGGCGGCGTGATCATGGACGTGACCACCGCCGAGCAGGCGCGCATCGCGGAAAAGGCGGGGGCCTGCGCGGTGATGGCGCTCGAGCGCGTACCCTCGGACATCCGCAAGGAAGGCGGCGTGGCGCGGATGGCGGCGATCAAGGTGATCCGCGAAATAATGAAGACGGTCACCATCCCGGTGATGGCCAAGGTGCGCATCGGCCATTTCTCCGAAGCGGAAGTCCTGCAGGCGCTGGAAGTGGACTTCATTGATGAAAGCGAAGTCCTCACGCCGGCGGACGAAGAGAATCACATCTGGAAGCACGATTTTCGCGTGCCGTTTGTCTGCGGCGCGCGCAACCTCGGCGAAGCCGTACGGCGCATCGCCGAAGGCGCGGCGATGATTCGCACCAAGGGCGAAGCCGGTTCGGGCAACGTCGTGGAAGCGGTGCGGCACATGCGCACCATCGTGGCGGAGATGAAGCGTCTGACGACCCTGCGCGATGACGAAATCATGCGCACGGCGAAAGAAATCGGCGCGCCGCTCGACATCCTACGGGAAATCGCCAAGGTTGGAAAGCTGCCGGTGCCTAACTTTTCCGCGGGTGGCATCGCCACGCCGGCGGATGCGGCGCTGGTGCGCAAGCTCGGCGCGGAAGCCGTCTTCGTCGGTTCCGGCATTTTCAAGAGTAGCGATCCAGAAGCGCGTGCGAAGGCCATCGTGAAGGCGACCACCCACTTCGAGGATCCCAAGGCCATCCTCGAAGCTTGCGAGGAACTTGGAGAAGCGATGCCTGGCATTGACGTGCGGCAGCTCGAAGAGAAGGATTTGCTCTCCTCGCGCGGCTGGTAAGGTGAGGCGTTGAGGCGCAGCAAGAAAAATAGTAAGGCGAAAAGTAACCAGAAACCGGTCAGCCGGGCCGCTGCGAAACGCACGCTTCTCAGGCCAGGCCGGTTTGTGGCACGAAACACCGAAAAAGGGCCCATGAGAATCGGGATTGTGGCGGTTCAGGGAGACTTCGCGGCGCACGCGGCGATGCTGCGGAGGCTTGGGGCGGATAGCGTCGAGGTTCGCACCGTCAGTGACCTGGAAGGCTGCGAAGGCATTATCCTGCCGGGCGGTGAATCCACCACGCAGCTGCAATTCCTGAGGGAAGAGGGCCTGTTCGACGCCATTCGGCAATTTGCGAGCCACGGCGGCCCGGTTTTCGGAACCTGCGCCGGGGCGATTCTGTTAGCCACAAAGGTGAAGAATCCGCCGCAAGAATCGCTGGGACTGCTGGACATGACGGTCCTGCGCAACGGTTATGGCCGTCAACTCGCGAGCGATGTCTTCTTTGAACGCACCAAGCTGAAAAAAGATCCCTTGGAGATGGTATTCATTCGCGGACCAATTATCGAGGAAACTGGCAAGGGGATCTCGATTCTGGCAACGCATGAAGGTAAAGCCGCCCTGGTCGAAAAAGGGAATATCCTGGCGGCTACCTTTCATCCGGAGTTGACGGACGACCCCACGGTGCATGAACATTTCCTGGACATGGCTGCCAAGGGAGCGGCGCAGGCTGCGAGCGCGAGCTAAGCCGCGCGCGATTCAATATCGAGCCACGGGATTCATGGGGCAAAGCGATAAAGTTCGGGTTCTCTTCGTGTGTATTGGAAATGCGTGCCGCAGCCCGATGGGCGAAGCGATCGCCAGAAAAGAAGCTACGGATGTAATCGAACCTTCCAGCGCCGGGCTATATCCCCTCGGGATGATTCCGGAAATGACGCGTAAAACGCTCGAGGCGAATGGTTATCCGACGGATAGCATTGCATCCAAGGGGCTGCGGGGATTTTCTCCCATAGACGCGGACCTGATTGTCAATATGAGCGGTTTTGAGCTTCCACGGGGCTTTTCCGGGCATGAAAATGTGGAAGAATGGGGAGTGGCAGATCCCTATGGCGAGGACCACGCGATCTATCAGAAAATCCTCGAAGATATCCAGGGGCGAGTACGGGAGCTGGCACAGCGATTGCGGGAAAGCCGGCGGACGAACGGCGAGTAAACAAGAGGGAACAGGGTGCGACGCGGGCATACAAGTGTTTCGCAGGAAGATTACCTGAAGGCCATCTGGGAGATGCTGGAAGAAGACCAGGAGCCTATCAGCGCGCGGCTGGCCGAAGAGTTGAACGTCACGCCACCTGCGGTGACTGCCGCGCTCAAACGCATGACGCGTGACGGCCACGTGAAGGTCGAGCGTGGCGGCCGTATTCACTTGACCGCGAAAGGCCGCAAGACCGCGCAGCATTTGATGCTGCGCCACCAACTGGCAGAGATGCTGCTCACCGAAGTGATCGGGCTCTCGTGGTCCAAGGCGCACGCCGAGGCCGAACGTATGGAGCACGCCATATCTCCGGAGGTCGAATCGCTGCTCCTGAAACGTTTCGCCACCCAGAAAACATGCCCTCACGGAGTCCCCATGAGCGGCGGAACCGCGGGTCTCCGCAAGCATGGCGCCGTACTCCTTTCCGAGCTAAGGCCCAGCGAAAGCGCCGAGATTGTTTGCGTGTACGAGAAGGACGAGGGGTTCCTGGAATTTCTGGAAGGGCTGCAGCTTTTCCCGGAAACGAAACTGGAAGTACTCAAACGCGAGTACGACGAGACGATGACCGTGCGCGCCGCTGGTCACACGATGCACTTGGGAAAACCGGCGACTTCGCGGATCTGGGTAAAGCGTTTGGCTGCGTAGCTGTATTTCAGGTTGAATTCTCGCTTGAAATTGTTATGGAAAGTGTCTAATTTAAAGCCATCCAAGCTTGGTTCCTCCGGTCGGCGCGGCAAATAAACGAAATTCGCGAGGTGGAGATGTCGTTAACCCGGAATTTGACTTCCCAAGAGACGGCCAGGAGCGACCATAAGTGGGTTCTCTACGTTTTCCTTGCCTTTCTGGGTGGCCTTTTGACTTTTGCCGGCGCGCGCGCGCAGCAGAAGGCCACCGATGACGCGACCTTTCGCAAACTCATTGACGGGTATTGCGCGGCCTGGAGTTCCGGTAACCCTGAAAACGCCGCCAAGTACTACGCCAAGGACAGCGGCCTCACGTTTTACGACATCGCACCGTTTTCATACAACAGTTGGAAGGAGTACGACGCAGGCGTGCGCAAGAATTTTCTGGATGACGCGGTGAGCCTCTCCCTGACGGCTGCCAAGGAACTCCGCGTGACGCGCCACGGAAACATCGCCTGGACCACCGTGCCCATGCACTTGACCGCAAAAATGAAGGATGGGAAGACGATTGATACCCCTATTCGATACACGGGTATCTGGGAAAAGAAGGGGAAGAACTGGGTGCTGGTTCACGAGCATCTCTCTGCGCCCCTGGGCAGCTGACCCTCGGAAAGGCAAGACCGATGTGGAAGACACTGCAACTCTATTGGATTGCCGCCCGCGGATATCGTTTGCATCCCTGGAAGAGTCCGTACCTGAAGTGGCGCTATGAGACGTTTCTCGGCAAGGAAGCGGCCAATCTGGACGCAAGGAAATTCTTCAGGCTCAGCTGGAAATACCGAGATCAGCTGCAGCGTTTTGCGGATTGGTCCGCGGAACGTCGCCGGGTGCAACGCCGTCATGCCTGAGTCTCAGTTGTAATATTCATCCCTCCACTTTCTATCCAGTCGTATCAGTGCGCTTACGCCCGGCGTATAATAGGCCAGGAGGAGGATCATGAACGAGCTATCGATCCTCCAAAAAACGGAGGCTTTGCACGAGGCGCGCTGGTGGGAGCCCGACGCGAGCGGAAGCGTCCACTGTTACCTCTGCCCACGCCATTGCCACATTCATCCGGGCCAGTCGGGATTCTGCTTTATCCGCGTAAATCAGGATGGAAAGCTGTACAGCCTGGGCTACGGCGCTCCGGCTGCCTTGCAAATCGACCCCATTGAGAAAAAGCCGCTGAATCATTTCCTGCCGGGCACGCGCGTCTTCAGCATCGGCACAGCAGGGTGCAACATGGGCTGCTTTTTCTGCCAGAACTGGGACATCTCGAAGTCGCACCAGGACCAGGTGCAGGCGAAGCATGTTCCGCCGGAAGAGGTCCCTTTGCTCGCGCAGCGGTATGGATGCGACTCGATTGCATTCACCTACAATGAGCCGACGATCTGGGGGGAGTACGTCATCGACATCTGCGAGGCCGCAAAGAAGCACGGACTGAAGACCGTGATGGTCACCAACGGCTATATCACCTACGACGCGTTTCATGATATTTATGATCACATTGACGCCGCTAACGTCGACCTGAAAGCCTTCACCGAGAATTTCTACGGAAAGATCACGCTCACGCACCTTGAGCCCGTACTGAAAACGTTGGAGTGGCTGAAGAATGAAACCAGGGTCTGGTTCGAAATCACGAACCTGATGATTCCCACGCTGAACGACGACCCATCTGAGACGAAACTCCTGGCCGAATGGATTCTCGCGCACCTCGGGCCCGACGTCCCTCTGCACTTCACCGCGTTTCATCCGGATTTCAAGTTGCGCGACAAGCCCTCCACGCCGCCCGAAACGCTGCACCGGGCGCGAGAGATTGCGCGCCAAGCCGGGCTGAATTACGTTTATGAGGGAAACATCTTCAGCGATGCGGCCAATACGTACTGTCCCGGATGCGGTGCGTTATTGATTCGCAGGTCGTGGCACGATGTGCTCGACGATCGCCTTAAGCGCGGCTGCTGCACGAAATGCGGTCGGAAGATTCCCGGAGTCTGGGACGCAGGCGTGCGGAGAGATCACTTCTCTCAAGCCTAGCCTACGTGCGGTCCATCACTCCCAGCTTTGCCACGAAGTGTAAACTGCGCCCGAACGCTAGCGAGAGGGGAAACGGGTAAAGAGGTAGTTTCGTGGAGAACTGGTCCGGTCGCAAGCTACAGGCTGTGAAATGTTCATTCCACTGCCGCATGCTCTGGTAATTGTAGGTGAGCGTGACACCATGAGGCCGATTCCCGACCCAGTCCATGGCCCGCAGGATGGCGTGGTCAAACGAAGTCTCGCTCAAATGGTCTTTCAGCAGGACGCAGGAGTGTGAAACGCGCGATGCCTCGCGGAGCAATTCCCTTACGTCAGTTGTGTGGTGCAGGACGTCCACGAAAAGGCATGCATCGAATGCTCGGTCCGGGAAGGGAAGCCGGCGCCCATCGAATGCCCGGCAGGGAACGCGGCACGTGGGCCGCGGAGCGATCTCTACTCCTTCAATCGAGAGGTCCGGCCGCCGGTTGGCCAGCAAGGCGGCGATGGTGCCGTCGCCGCAGCCCACGTCCAGGATGCGTGCTCCTTGAGGAATCAATGGTGCGAGGGCTTCCGCGATCATTCGGGTGCGCCGGACAAAAACGAGTGCGTGATGCCCCCGCGCGATCCAGGAAAGCGGCCACGATTGGGGAGAAGAGGTCATTGCCAGTGCGCATCAGAACTCTAGCACACGTTGGTTTTCTCGCTCGGAGTGAACAATCTATTCCGGCGCGCCGGTAGCTCTGGTTTGACGACTTCTCCAGGCATCCTGCATGAGCAAAGGACCTAGCGGCCGGGGGCGCCTTGGAAGGTAATTTGTGGGAACAGGGTGTCAGGAGAGACCGGACTGACGGGAAGACCTTCATCCTCATCGCCATCCTGTCCGCGATGATGGCGGAGGCGCAGAGCGCGGATGCCCATGCGCGTCAGGTCGAATGCGCTATAGATGATGTTCCCGCGCACAACGTCGCTTTTGTAGACCAGCACCTGCGTACGCAGGTAGCGGGCAAACCGCGAGTGGGGCCGAATCGGAATCAGGGGATTCGCCCGCGTGTACTGCACGGGCGGAGCATCGCACTTCGCGAGCTGCACGACCGTCAGTTCGCCATCGGTATGCATTTCGTCGCCCGTGGCGTTCACCATCGTTGCCGGCAACTGCGGGCGCGGCAGCAGGCGTACAGATTGCACGCATCCCGCGAGGGCTAAGTCACGCACAAGCATGTTCACACCGTCATCGAGGTTCCGGTCCACGTGGTGAATGAACTTCCGGTTGGTCACTGAGAGCGCCGCGCTTGTCTCGCGGACGTACGCTCCCAGCCAGGCATCCTGACCCTCAACGGTTGTGGGCTCTTCCCACAGCCGCACGTGGTCCCGCTTGCCGTAGCTGTTGAAACTCTTTTGCCAGGTCAGGTCCTGCGCATCTCCGTTCAGATACTGCGTGGAAACCGGGGCCGTAGGATAGTTCGACAAGGTCAGAAACGCCTTGAATTGCCGCAGCACGCTGTGAGGGGAATTTTGGTCGTTGTTCACCCATCCCGCGGCGCGAAACGCCGACTCCACTTCCTCGCGCGAGCCGACGAGCAGCACGTTCACCAGGTCCGCCTCCTTCCCCTTCGGCGTGTAGGTGCGCGCGGTATTTTTCTGCAGCAGCGTCTCCACTTCGCCGCGCTCGTATTCATCCATCTGGAACGAAGCGCGCGGGAATGTCGGCTGGTCTCCGACGAAAAGCGATACGTTCAGCTGCAAGCGCAAATCGGTGCCGGGAGGGAGGTAGATTTCCGGTTCGGGGAGAACGGTGAACATCCGATAGACGATCAGGCCCATGTCGCTATACGGATCGAAGGTCGGCAAATGGATCAGGCCGCTGGTGATGCGGCCCTGGGGAGTATTCGTGGCCCGCACTCCGCGAATCTTGCCGTTGCGCACCGTCTCGCGCGCGTTGTCCACTTCCACAACCTGCGAGGCGATCGGAAGGACACTGCCATCGGCGGTAGTGATGCGATCGAAAACGATTTCGAGATAGGCCGTGTCATGCTTGAAGCCAAGGCCGACACGCCGGGCCGCTGTCACCTGGCCATCCACTTCCAGGCCTGCAGGGAATACGGACGCACCATCGCAATCCGGCGATTGGATCAGCAGGGCGCGGATCGGCGTTCCAGGCTTGGAACTGTACGAAGCTACGGGGTCAAGAAGGCGTATCCAGAAGGATTTTCCCGGGGGGATTTGATCGCAAGTTGAGTGGACGGCGGGGGCGAGGAAAGATAGGCTCGTCAAAAGCATTGCCAATAGCGCGGGCCGATGCTTCCAGGGCCAGGGCAAACCATGCCTCGACTGGGCGCGATACTGCGTTTCTTGTCGCAAGTCTTTCTTCCCCGGCCTGCCAACCACCACAGCAGGATCCCCTTGGTTAGTGTGCTCCCACGCCCCTTCGAGTTGTCCGAGACAGCCGCCCGGATTGCGCAAAGCGCAACTGGCAGAGGGTACAGGCGGGCTTTCCAAATCTAGAGTGATACAGGGAGGAGCGATGTGGGAACGCGACTCCCAATTTACGCAAACGGTCGTACAGCTTGTACACAGATTACGTTGGCGGTGGGTGGCCCTATAAACGCACTTTTGGATGCTCGAAATTCAAAAGTCTAATGTTGGTTTTTGATTTCGGTGGCCTGACCCATTTTGACCGTGCTGCCATAACGCTTGTAGTTGGAATACCGGATCGTCATGCGGATGTGCACGTCGCCGGAGCTGAAGTGCAAGAAATCGTCAGCGCGCGTGTAGACCGGAAACCAATATCCCTTTTCAATGTTTTGGCGATAGGTGCGGAATCGCGGAAACACATTTTCATTGTTCTTGTTGATGATGTCCGGAACGGCCTTCCCGTCGGACATGACCACTTGCAGGTCCTTGTCGTCCACCCAGACGCGCCCTTGGAAGTAGCGTTGCTTCTTCTCGATCACCTTCGGCGCCACGTCGAATACGTAGCAGGACAATTCATCCACTTGCTGCTTGCCCACGTACGTGACGTTGTATTTCGGCAGATCCTCCGTCGTCAAAACGAACGGCTGCACATTTCGGACGTCGTCCAGGTCCTGTTCGCTGATCTGAATCCGCTGAAGGGTGGATACCGGTGCGTAGGTAACCTTTTCGTAGCGCTTTCCGTCCGGAGTAAAAACGATATCGCTGGTCATGCGGTATTCGCCGTCGGGCCGGTTATCGTCATCGATCGTCTGGATCGAAAAACTCTGCGTGTAGGTGTAATTCCCGCGCTCCAGCTTGAATTCGGATTCACGCTCGGAAAAATGTTTGATGATCTCGTCCACAGGCATAGAGGGCGGCGTGTTGAGGATTGGGCTGTCGCCGGGCGAATGGATGGCTTGAGGTGGCGGGGCGGTGTGATAGGTCTGCGGGGTCTGGGTCGCCTGCTGTGGCTGACGCCGCGGAGGCGGCGGGGCCTGGGTGCGCGGCGAAGGCGGATTCGGGAGCGGGCCGGGATCTTGTGCGGGAGCAGCGGCGGCGAGAGAAAGAGCGGCGACTAGAAAAAAGGCTCTCCGGAAGGTCAGACGGTTGGTTAAGAATTGCAATTCCAATTCAACCTCGCTCTGGTCAAATCTATGATATCCAGTAAGAGTTTAACGCAAGCGACCGGGTTGTACGAGCGTCTCTGCCGAAATCAGGTGGAACTCCATTTCAGAAACACCGCCGCAAGTGGAGGCACGGTCAACGCCAGCGAGTAACGCCTGCCTTGCCAAGCATGTTCCCCAGCGTTCATTCCGCCAAGATTCCCAACGTTGGATCCGCCATAGCTGGCCGCGTCCGTGTTGAGCACCTCTTCATAGTGGCCGGGCCGCGGAACTCCGATGTGGTATCCGTACCGGACCATTGGCGTGGCATTGAGAATTACGACCAGGATGTCGTCGGGACTCTTGCCTCGCCGCAGGAAGGAGTAGACGCTATTGTCGGAATCGTTCGCGTCAATCCATTCAAATCCCAGCCAGTCGAAATCCACCTGGTGCAGGGCGGGTTCGCCGCTCAAGAGTTTATTCAGATCGGTGACGAGGCGTTGTACGCCGCGGTGGGAGTCAAATTGCAGCAGGTGCCAGTCCAGGCTGCGCGCTTCATTCCATTCCTGGCGCTGCGCGAACTCCTGGCCCATGAAGAGCAGCTTCTTTCCCGGATGCGCGTACTGGTAGGCCAGCAGCAGCCGCAAGTTGGCGAATTGCTGCCACATATCTCCAGGCATCTTGTGCAGTAGCGAATTTTTTCCGTGGACCACCTCATCGTGCGAAAAGGGCAGGAGGAAATTCTCGCTGAACGCATAGAGCAGCGAAAACGTCAGCTTGTTGTGCTCGTACCGCCGGTAAATGGAATCCTTGGAGAAATACTTTAGCGTGTCGTTCATCCACCCCATGTTCCACTTCAGGCTGAACCCGAGCCCGCCAAGGTAAGTCGGCCGAGAAACGCTGGGCCAGGCCGTTGATTCTTCGGCAATTGTCAGCACGCCGGGGAACCGCAGATGAACCACCTCGTTGAGTCGTTTGAAAAAATCGATCGCATCCAGGTTTTCCCGGCCGCCGTAGCGATTAGGCACCCATTCGCCCTCTTTACGCGAATAGTCGAGATACAGCATGGAGGCGACCGCGTCCACGCGCAGGCCGTCAATGTGGTATTTGTCCAGCCAGAAGAGCGCGTTCGAAATCAGATAATTCTGCACCTCGTTGCGGCCGTAGTTGTAAACCAGCGTCCCCCAATCCGGGTGGGCCCCCTGTCGCGGATCGGAATGCTCGAAAAGATGCGTGCCGTCAAAAAGTGCCAGGCCGTGCGCATCGCGCGGGAAATGAGCCGGCGTCCAATCGAGAAAAACGCCGATGCCCGCCTGGTGGCAGCGCTCCACGAACTCCATGAACTCGGTAGGCGAGCCAAAGCGGCTGGTGGCGGCGAAATAGCCCAACGTCTGGTAGCCCCACGAGCCGTCGTAGGGATGCTCCATGATCGGCAACAGTTCGATGTGCGTGTAGCCGAGTTCTTTCACATAAGGAATGAGTTGATCGGCGAGCTCGCGATAATTCAGCCAACGATTGTTTTCCTCCGGCACGCGCCGCCAGGAACCCAGGTGCACCTCGTACACCGAAATGGGCTGCTCCAGCCAGTTTTTCGCTCCGCGCTGGCGCATCCACTCGGCGTCATTCCATGCGTGCTTATCAATCCGTGCGACCACGGAGCCGTTATTTGGCCGCAGTTCCGAGCAGAAACCGTAGGGGTCGGCCTTCAGAGGCAGCATCTGGCCTCGTGGGCCGAGAATTTCGTACTTGTAGATTGCCCCTTCGCCAAGTTCCGGAATGAACAGTTCCCAAATGCCGGAGGTCCCGCGCGACCGCATCGGATGGAGCCGTCCGTCCCAGCGATTAAAATCACCGACAACGCTGATTCGCACCGCATTCGGCGCCCACACGGCAAAGTGCACGCCAAGCACGCCTTCGACCGTCTTCACGTGCGCGCCCAGCTTCTCGTACGTGTCGTAGTGGCGGCCCTCCCCCATCAGGTACAGGTCAAACTCGGTCAGGAGATAGGGGAAGGCGTAGGTGTCGTAGATTTCCCAGGCGTCTCCATATTCGTTGCGAAACCGGATGCGGTAACCGCAAGGCGCGGGCGGATTTTCGCTGGGATTCGGCAGCGTGGCCTCAAAGAAGCCTTCCTCGCGTACGCGTCGCATGGGCACCGGGTCGGGCTGTGTTTCCAGAAGGACTTGGGCCTCCACCGCGCGCGGCTGAAACGTACGCACAGACCAGAGACGGCCTAGAGGCGACTCCACCGGATGGGGCCCGAGGATTCCGAATGGGTCCGCGTTCCGCGCATGGAGGATGGCATCTACCCGGGCGCTGAAATCGTCTCTTACAGCCTGTTTTGGAGAAGACGGCAATGATTCCGGCACGGGAGCATTCTATCGGAACACCAGTGGAGGTCCAAGATGAGATGCCCGCGGAGTTGCGCAACTCACCGCGAACCATCGGGTGCGTTATACTCCGCCGATCCGAAGGTTGCAGAAGCCTGCTTCCGACGATACAGTCAGTCCGTTACCAACGGTCCGACCGGCACTCTGTGAGTTACGAAGACCAATGCGGAGTCCAAAAGCGAGGAGCAGGGTGATACGCATATTCGCACTGGGAATCGGGGTGGCGATGCTCGCAAGCACAATGGGGATCGCGGCACACGCGCAAGACCGGGCGCAGGCTCGTTCGATGGTTATTTCAAAGAACGGCGTCGTGGCGGCCGAATCGCCACTGGCCGCGCAAGCCGGCGTGCGCATCCTGGAGCAAGGCGGAAACGCCGTTGACGCGGCTATCGCAACGAACGCGATGATGGGCGTGGTCGCCCCGATGATGAACGGGATGGGGGGCGATCTCTTCGCGATTGTCTACGACGCGAAAGCCAACAAGCTCTATGGCCTCAACGCCAGCGGGTGGGCGCCGAAGGACCTCACGCCGGAATTTCTGCGCAAAAAAGGCCTGCGCGAAATGCCGGCCTCGGGCGTGAATGCGATCACCGTGCCCGGAGCGGTGGACGGCTGGCAGAAGCTCGCCGATCGCTTTGGCCGCAAAAAGCTCGGCGAAGACCTGGCCGCCGCGATTCAAACCGCGCGTGATGGCTTTCCCGTAACCGAATGGGTCGCGCTCTATTGGAGCGGCGCCACGGACTATCTCCACAGCGACGAAGTGGCCACCAGAATTTATTTGCCGCACGATCGCGCGCCTCGGCTCGGCGAGGTGTTTCGGAACCCGGAACTCGCTGAATCGCTGCAGGAGGTAGCGGCCCATGGCCGCGATGCCGTTTACAAGGGCGATCTCGCCAAGAAAATTGTGGAAACCATCCAGCGCCACGGCGGCTTCATGACTGCGCAGGACCTCGCCGAGTATTCCAGCGAATGGGTGGAACCCATCTCCACCACCTACCGCGGCTGGACGGTTTACGAATTACCTCCCAACGGGCAGGGAATCGCCGCGTTGGAAATGCTGAACATCATGGAGACATTTCCTCTTGGCCAAGAAGAGGACTACGGATTCGCAACTGCGAAAACGCTGCACGCTATGATCGAAGCGAAGAAGCTAGCCTACGCGGATTTGCGGGCGTACATCGGCGATCCGCGTGGCCAAAAGCTGCCGGTTGCCGAGTTGCTCTCAAAATCCTTCGCGGCCCAGCGTGCTAAGCGGATTGACCCGGACCACGCGAATTGCGGCGTTTCCGCTGAACCCGGCGCTGGTAAGGACACGACCTACCTCACCGTGGTGGACCGCGACGGCAACATGGTGTCACTCATTCAGAGCAACTTCGATTTGTTCGGCTCCGGCATTGTGGCTCCCGGCACCGGCTTCGCCCTGCAAAACCGCGGCGCGCTCTTCACGCTGGACCCCGATTCTCCCAATTTGCTCGCCGGCCACAAACGCCCCTTGCACACCATCATTCCCGCGTTCGCGCAAAACGGCGATACCCGCGTGGCCTTTGGCATCATGGGCGGTTGGAATCAGTCCCAGGCGCACGCGCAATTCATTGCCAATCTTGTCGACTTCAAGATGAATATTCAGGCCGCCCTGGAAGCGCCGCGGTTTACGAAGAGGACGTTTAGCGGTTGCGACGTGGAGATGGAGAATCGCATCCCGAAGAAAGTGCGCGATGAGCTCGAAGCCAAAGGCCACCAGATCAAGATGCTGGGTCCCTTCTCCGCCGATGTCGGCGGGGGCCAGGCTGTGCAGCGCGATTTTGCGACCGGCGTTAACTATGGCGCATCGGACCCCCGCAAGGATGGCGCAGCCATTCCCGAATTACCTCTTGACTAACTAATTGTAAAATACATAGAGTCGGTACTCGTTTCGACCGGTACACGCGGGGGAGTACGGCAAAAAGGTTCCTTGTCGCAGTCCGGAACGAGAACGAGTGTTCCCACTGCATATGGTATTTTCCGCCCGTTCGTGCCGTAAGTCTTTGCGTATCAACAAGAAGTCTGGCCTCCCCCGTTGGCTGGTCGTTTGCACCCGATTATGCTTCCGCATCTGGATTGACCGTTGTCCGAGTTCCAAATTGGGAGGGTTTCCGCGTCATGAGGCGGTCAAGGAGGCTCAGCAAGGCGCTGCCGCTGCTGGTTCTGGCGGGCATGGCGTTTCTGGCGTTTGCGCCTGCATCCCCTGCACAGGGCGATGAAGTCGCCGGGGAATATGTCTGCACCGAAGCCCACGTGGCCGGCAGGGTTTTGCACTGCACAGCCCCGCCGCTTTCGCTCAAGGACGACGGCAAATTCGAATTGCAGGGACGTGAAGGGGAGTATTTGGTCAGCGGCCATTGGGTGGAACTCAACGGTACGATCCTGAAGTCGCGCGCCAAGATTGAAGCCGGCCACAAGATCGTCTTCCGCTTCACCAACAAGAAGGGTCCCTGTGAAATGATTTACGAGCGCCGCCGCGTGGAACTCGGCAAGACCAAATTGAGCTGACGCGCTGGTTATTCGGCCCTAGCTGTTTCCTAGCAATTTCTCAAACAACCGGACCGTGTCGGGCGCGTACCCGCCATAATGGTTGTTCGCAAACGCGAACACGCGAATTTTGCGTTTTATAAGATTGCGGCACGCTTCGATCCATTCCCGGAGTTCGCTTGTGCGGTCCACGATGGTCTTGTCCCAAACCTTGGTGTGCTCCTCGATGCCTTTGCGATCCCCCAGCCAGCGGATGTAAGTGAAATTCGTGGTCACTGCGTCGCCTTTGGCGAACCACTCTCGTGGCCGTGGCATCCAGGGATGATCGATCAGCGCGAGGGCCACATTGTGCATGCGCAACAAGTCGAACAGCGGCGGCCCGAGCCAATATTTGTTGCGAATCTCCACCGCGAACCGCGGCTCAGCCGGCAGGGATACTAGAAACGGTTTCAGACGCGCCAGGAATTCGGCCGGTGCTTTGAATACCTGCTTGTTGAAATAGGGAAATTGCAGCAGGATGACGCCCAGTTTTTCGCCCAAGGGCTCCGTGGCCCGCAGGAACTCCTTCATTACGTCATCGGCATCCACGAGCGCGCGCTCGTGGGTAATCTCTTGTGGCGCCTTCAGCGCAAACAAAAAATCCGGCGGCGTTTTGGCGTACCACCCCTTCACCGTCGAGATGGCCGGAATTCGATAGAACGTGGCATCCACTTCGACGGCATTGAACTGCGTGGCGTAGTAGCTGAGGTAGTCCCTTGCTTGGGTCCCCTTCGGGTAAAAGCTCCTCTCCCAGCCCTCCGCGGTAAACGAGGAAGTCCCGAGTCTCAACAAACTGTCATCCGGTCGCGTCATTCGTGCAGCTTTCCTTAATTTTCGCGCCGCTCTTGCTATGGCCTCGAGGCTGGAGTGGCATGCTGATCTTGCCGAGTCACTCGGAATATTTCTACGCGCATTTCCTCACGCCGCCCGGCGATCCGGTCTCCGACAAAATTATCAACGCTGGCCACGGAAAAGGGTACCAAGCCACCCTCTTTTTCCAACTCCTGCAGCGGCTTGCGCCACTCCTCGGGATATTCGGGGGAACGAACGACGTACGAGATGCCGTCACGCTGGAAGAATTCCTGAAAGTCTGCGGGAGTCCTCAGTAGATGTGGATCCATGATCCAACTTCCCGCGGGGTTCCCGTAAACGAACTCAACGTTTAGATAATACAAATGGCGGAAGAAAACGAGGACCTTGCCCGTTCGTGGAACATCCTCCAGAGCACGATTCACGGTCTCAGCGATCTTGTAATCCGGGGCGCGCGATTCCAGATACGCTTGGCGGCTAACCAGTCCGCTGGCTGCGCTGATGGCCGGCATGGTGTAAATCAATAGTCCACCAATCCCTAGCAGGGCCAGCAGCGCCGCCGATGTCCACGCCAGGCGATAGGTCCCCAGCCAATTTTTGTTATGCGCCTGGGCCATTCCAGCTGCGGTACAAGCCAGTGCGACGGGAAACACCGGCAGCAAGAATCGCACTAAACCGGAGGTGGCGTAGATCGCCAATCCGGCTCCAAGCCATGCGAGAAGAAGCACTCGCCAATTGCGCGTATTTCGAACCGCAACCAGCGTCAGCGGCATCAAGGCCAAGGTGATTGGTCCGTAGAATTGCCAGAAGAGAGGGGCTTCGCGTCCCTGCTGCTCCGCAAACACAACAAACGGCAGCATGGATCCCCACGAATGGCCCATGGCCGCCCCGGTGTCGGCGCGAAGACTCGCCAGCGCGAACAGGTTCGTATGCTGCGGATAGAGTCGGCTTGTTAGAAAGGGAAAAACGGGATCACCCGTCCAGATCAGATTTCTTAAGTACGGCCAAATCCCGGCAAACAGCGCGGAGGTAAAAAGAAGCGCGGTCCTTTTGATGGAGCGCGATTCCATCAGAAAAGCCAGGGCGAGCATCGCCGCGATCGCGCAGCCCGTGTACTTGGCGCCCGCGATGCCTCCGGCCAGCAAGCCCGCCAGCACCGCGTGCCGCCAGGAATGATAGAGACTCTGGGTCGCGACCACGAGCACGGCAGCCCCCGTGAATACCGCCATCCAGATATCCGGCGAACCGGATGTAGACACTTGCCAGAACGCGATCGGGGTCACCAAAAACAGCAAGGCGAACAGCAGGGCGATCTCTCGAGACACCCACCTGCGCGCCAGGCAGAACACACACAACGCCGACAGCGGGCCACCGAGAAATATCAGCGCCATGGCGAGCCGTTCGTTTCCCAGTGCGAGCCCGAGCAGGATCAGCAGATGGTTCTGCCCGCAAAGGAAACTGTGCAGAAGGGAAAAGTCTGGGTGGAACCCATTTTCCAGAATCAGTTTTTGCGAGGTGAAGTGGTAGTTCAGCGCGTCCGATCCGGTTAAAGGCGCGAGCGAGGCCACGAATTCGATCAAGATGACAAGCCCGATGCTTCCGCACAAAAGTGTTTCCAGTTTTGAAAGCGGCGTCGTCTTCCGGAAATAGTTCAGCCCAAGCGTTGATACGGTACGAACATGGCCTGCCAGGGGAACTGCGAGCAGAGCAAGCAGAAACACGCAACCCATGCGGATGTGTCGCGTCCAGTCAATAAAGGAAAGCGCGATTTCAGATGTCACCATGCCAGCAGCGACCGCGATTAACACATACTCCGTGAACGATTCGATGGAAATCTTTAGCCTTGAAAGGAGGAAGGCCCCCAAGCTGCATTCCGCAGCCAGGAAAAAGCAGAGAGCGAACACCATGGCTGCGACGTGAATCAGTGCCATAATTTGCGCAGCACGAGCCGCAAAGTGGAGCTAATTGCGGGCGCATACAAGTGGTAGTACCAGACTTGCGCGGCAATGATCCAAAGCCACAGAGCGCCTTCCAGCGCCAGTCGCGGGGGTTTCCGTTCCAGGGAATGCATGTTGCTGCCGATTATGCCCGAGAGCGTCAGCCCAGTCGAGCGATAGAGCCGAGGTGCCGAGTCCAGAGATCAAGGGAGCGGCGCGTCATAGGCCGCTGCGGCTATCTCTCCCAGGGCCTGCCCGGCGACTGTCTGCGAAATGTCGGGCTCATTCGGCAGCGATGTGTTATTCACGTAGGCCGCAAAGGCGAGCAACTTTCCCGACTTTGCCTGCACAAAACCCGCGAGGCCTTTGCCGTTGAGCATCAGCCGGTTGTTGAGCTTGTCCTCCGAGCCGATCGTTCCGGTCTTCGCGAACACGTGGCCTGCCGCCGGGCTAGTCTGTTGAATCTTCGCCAGAGTGCCGTCTTTTCCCAAAATCGGCAATCCTTTGAAGAAGATCTCGAAATCCGGCCGCGTTTTCCAATACGCTAGATAATGGCAGATAAAGTCGGGGCTGAAGAGGTCGGCCCAGTCGCCGCCCTCCCCGTCGCCCTGTGATGCTCCGCGCATATCGAGACTTGCGCCGGTCAGAAACGCCTGCTCGATCTTGAATCCGGAGCGTCGGGGGTCCTTCGTATCCTTTGCGACAAACAAACCCAGGTAGTACGGCCCCATTCCTGCGTGGAGATTCTGGCTCACCTTCAAAGTGATCCGGATGTCTTCGCTGAGCGGCGGAGAGGTGTGCTCCGCGACCTGGAATTCCCGCGTGTAAAATCGCTGGAACGCGGCGAAATCTCCGATCACATCACTCAATGTTTTCGGCTTGATCTGGATGCCTTTCGCCCGCAAATCATCGCGCAGGACGACGGTGGCAAATTGCGTCGGCGAGGGAATCGGATACGCCTGGGTCTGGAGTCCGCCTTCGAGCGGGATGCTCCCGGAAATTGTCACTTCCAGCGATCCGTCCGCGCGCGTCACCGGATCGCCCATATCGAAATTCACCCGCGAATGCGCGGGGCCCGTCACGAGCTTGTTTGCGAAATGAAGATAAGAGGTTTCCGGCGACACGCCAAGTGTTGCGCTATCGCCGGGCTTTGCCGCAGGCGTCGCAGTCAGGTCAATCACATTGTCGTTCACGATCACCGAGGACATGGTGACCCCGGTGCCGCCTTCGTGCTCCCCGTCGGGCAGCAAACTCGCGTCCACGTACACGTTGCCCTCGATCTTGCGTATGCCCTTGGCAGCAACCTGTGTCGCAAAATCCTTGATAACCACCAGCGGATCGCCCGGGAGTGCCGGCCCGTTGTAGGAATGATCTTCATCAACAAATGCGAGCGTCCCGTCCGCCTGAATCCTGTTGGATAGATCCGGGTCGCCGCTGGCCACCAGTATCAAATTGCCCTTCAGCGTGCCGTGCTTGTCGATTTTTCCCGTCCGGTAGATATAGGTGTGAAACCGGTAGTCTGCGCCCAGTTTGGCCAGCACCGTGCCTTCGGTCAGCAGCTTTGTTGTGGAGGCGGGAACGAACAGCTTTTCCGCGTTCAGCGCATAAAGGACTTTTCCAGTTTCCACGTCGTAGAATTCGATGCCAAAATTGGAGTGCGCAAATTCCGGCCGCGCCATCACTTGTTGAATGCGCCCTTCCAGCGAATCGCCTGTCTGCGCGCTGCAAGTTCCTGCAAGCAGTAGCGCCATTAGCCAGGCAATTCGTCGCGCAGCGGTTCGCAAGTAGGTACTCCTTGAGTTCAGCGGTTCCTGGCGGTCGAATTCTGGGGGCATCCGCCGTCCATTTGCTTAATGCGTCGGACCACCTGCTAGCTTCTCAAAAGGAACATTCCGAATCGGATACTGTTTCGAGTCCTTGTAGTTGAAATGCCACCACGACAAAGGAACAAGTGGCCAGGGGTGTGGCCGGGCTCAAGGCAAAGAGAAAAGGGGCACAGTTGCCTGCGCCCCTCTGCATCTCAGCTTTGGATGGTCCAGACTATTTCTTCGCCGAGGCCACCGTTTCCAAACCCGGCGCCACCACCGGATTCAAAAACGGCATCATCGCGCGCAACCTCAACCCAATCTGCTCGATCTGTTGCTGCTGTTCCGCCTTCCGCCGCGCCAGGAAGTTCGGGCAGCCCTTCTCATTCTCTTCAATCCAGGCCTTGGCAAAGCTGCCGTCGCGAACACCGGCGAGCAATTGCTTCATCGCCTCGCGAGTCTGCTGCGTCACGATCCGCTTTCCGGCGTGATAATCGCCCTGTTCTGCTGTATCGCTCACGGAGTACCGCATGTAGCTCAGCCCGCCGCGATAGATCAGGTCCACGATCAGTTTCAGCTCGTGCAGGCACTCGAAGTACGCGACCTCGGGCTGATAGCCGGCTTCCACCAGCGTCTCGAACCCCGCCTTGATCAATTCGCTCACGCCGCCGCAGAGAACCGCCTGCTCGCCGAAAAGATCCGTCTCGGTCTCTTCGGTGAACGTGGTCTCCAGCACGCCCGCGCGCGTCGTGCCCAGGCCCTTCGCATACGAAAGCGCCTGCGCCTTCGCGTGGCCCGTCGCGTCTTGCTCCACCGCGATCAACGCGGGCGTCCCGCCGCCTTCCACAAATACTTCGCGCACGCGATGTCCCGGGGCTTTGGGAGCGATCATTGTCACGTCCACCGTATTCGGGGGTTTGATGGCGCCAAATCGAATGTTGAAGCCGTGCGCGAACATCAGCGTCTTACCCGGTGTCAGGTGCGGCTCGATCGCTTCCTTGTAGAGCTTCGGCTGTTTCGTGTCCGGCGCCAGAATCATGATTACGTCGGCCCACGCTGCCGCTTCCGCGGGAGTCTTCACGGTGAGGCCGTCTTTTTCCGCCTTGGCTCGGGAAGCGCTGCCCTCCGGCAGCCCCACGGTCACCGACACGCCCGAATCACGCAGGTTCAGCGCGTGCGCGTGGCCCTGCGAGCCGTAGCCGATGATTGCGACCTTTTTGCCCTGGATCAGCGAGAGGTCCGCGTCTTTGTCGTAGTACAGGTTTGCCATTTCGATCCTTTCGTCCTTTCCGCGCTTGGCGGGATGATTCTGTCCGCGGCAGCGCCGGGCTGGCGCCTTCCGCCCGAACAATGGCTACTTCGCTGACGTTGCCGGCGCGGGCTTGTCCATCGGCGGGCGCAACACGTCATTGCGTGTCATCGCGATTCGGCCGGTGCGCCCCATCTCCAGCACGCCGAAAGGCCGCAGCACTTCCAGCAGCCCATCGATTTTCTCCGTCGTATCGGAAACCTCCACGATTACCGCGTCCGGCGAAACATCAATCACACGGCCGCGGAACGCCTTTACGAGTTCCATCAGATGCGGCCGGTTCAAATGGTCCGCTGCGACCTTTATTAACGCCAGGTCGCGTTCCAGCATCGGTCGGTCGGAAATGTTTTCGGCCAGCAGCACGTCCACCAGTTTTTCGAGGCTTGCCTCCAGGCGGTGGGCGCCGCGCTCGTCCGTATGCGCGCAAATCGTCATGCGCGCGATCTCCACATTCTCCGTCGGACCGACGGTCAATGAATCAATGTTGATCGCCAGCCGCCTGGTTAGCGACGCCACGCGGTTCAACACGCCCGGTTTGTTCTCCACATAAGCGACAATCGTCTGCATGTCTTCCTCAAAGTCCTTGACGCACAGGCATTCTTGCCTGCGCCGCGTATTGCTTTGCTCGGCTCGAACCCATGGCCAGGAATGCCTGTGCTACGGCTCCGACGCGGTTTCGACCAGCGGATTGTTTGGCCGCCGGATCATTTCATGCAGCGCCGCGCCCGCCGGCACCATCGGGTACACCGAATCTTCCTGTTCCACGCGGAAGTCAATCAGCACCGTCTGGTCTGCCTGCCGCGCCGATTCGATGGCTGGAATTACTTCCTTCCGTGCCGTTACCGTCTCGCCGCGAATCCCAAACGAGTTTGCCAGAGCCGCGAAGTTTGGCGCAACCAGCGGAGTGGCCACATAGCGCTTGTCGTAGAAAAATTCCTGCCACTGGCGCACCATCCCCAGAAATCCATTGTTAATAATCGCAATCCTCAGGTTGAGCTTCTCCTGGACAATCGTCGCCAGTTCGCACATGGTCATCTGAAATCCGCCGTCCCCCGCCACCACCCACACTTCCGCGTCCGGCCGCGCCATCTTTGCTCCGATGGCCGCTGGCAGCGCAAAGCCCATTGTGCCCAGTCCTCCGGAAGTGATCAGCGTTCGCGGCGCGTTGTGGTGGTAATACTGCGCCTCCCACATCTGGTGCTGCCCCACGTCCGTTACCACTACCGCCTCGCCCTTCGTCGCCTTCCAAAGGTCGTTGATCACGTGCGCGGCATAGAGATGCCCTGTGTCGGGGAGCGACTGGATGTCGCGCACGGCCGAGTCGCCTTTGAGCTCTTTGATATGCGACATCCAGGCGGCGTGCTCCCGTTCGTGGACGTGTGGCAGCAGGGCCTCCAGTGTTTCTCCCGCATCCCCGATGATCGCCGCGTCCACCTTCACGTTTTTGTTGATCTCCGCGCGGTCCACTTCAATGTGAATTTTCTTTGCTTCGCGCGCATAGGTCCGCAAATCGCCGGTGACCCGGTCATCAAACCGCATTCCGACCGCGATCAACAGGTCCGCTTCCTGAATGGCCGTGTTCACCCAGGCTTCCCCGTGCATTCCCATCATCCCGAGGTTCAGCGGATCGGAAGCGGGGAAGCACCCGATGCCGAGCAGAGTCATGGCTACCGGAATGTTGCTGGTGTGAACGAATTTCTCGAACGTCCGCATCGCGCCGGCGAGCAGGATGCCCCTCCCCGCCAGGAGCACCGGGCGTTTGGCGGAATTCAGCAATTCCACCGCGCGGTCGAACTCTTCCTGGTCGTGGTTGTTGCGTGCGCGTTTCTGTGGCAATTTCGGCTCGCTGGCACCCCAGTCGAATTCCGCGGTAGCTTGCTGCGCGTCCTTGGTGATATCCACCAACACCGGCCCGGGCCGCCCCGAATTGGCGATGACAAATGCTTCTCGCACGGTCCGTGCAACGTCCTCTGCCTTGGAAACCACCACGTTGTGCTTGGTGATGGGCATCGTGATACCAGTAATGTCCACTTCCTGGAAGGCGTCGGAACCCAGCAGCTTGCTGCTCACCTGGCCCGTGATGCAAACCACGGGCGACGAATCCAGCATCGCGGTGGCAATTCCCGTAACCATATTCGTTGCGCCCGGACCCGACGTCGCCATCGCCACGCCGACGCCGCCCGTGGCGCGCGCGTACCCGTCGGCCATGTGCGTGGCGCCCTGCTCGTGCCGCACCAGGATGTGGTGGAGTTTCGATTTGCCCAGCGCATCGTAGACCGGCAGGATCGCGCCGCCCGGATACCCGAAAATATGCCGCACGCCCAGGCGCGTGAGCGTTTCACAAAGTATTTCCGCACCTGTCAGCTTCATAGAGTTCTCCCCGAGGTTATCGGCGTAGTTTCCGGCACAAATCCTGCCGGCACCGTAGTGATAGCGCCGAGTGATGAAGACGAAACCAGTGCCGCATATTTCGCAAAGACGCCGTGTGTGTAGCGCGGCCGAGGCGCCTTCCATCCGGCCATCCGCTTCTGTATCTCCGCGTCTGTAAGATCCACGTTTAATGTGCGGTTCGGCAGGTCGAAGTTAATGATATCGCCGTCGCGAACCGCGGCAATCGGACCGCCGCGCGCGGCTTCCGGCGCTACGTGACCCGCCATCAGCCCGTGCGTGGCCCCGGAAAAGCGCCCGTCCGTCAGTAGCGCCACCGCGTCGCCAAGTCCCGCTCCGACCAGCGCCGCCGTTACCGCGAGCATTTCCCGCATGCCCGGCCCGCCGCGCGGCCCTTCGTATCGGATCACGACCACCTCGCCAACCTTTATTTGCCCGGCTTCGACCGCCGCAAACGCGGACTCCTCCCCGTCAAACACGCGCGCCGGGCCGCGAAAGTTCATCATCTTGTGTCCAGCGACCTTGATCACGCAGCCCTCCGGCGCCAAGTTCCCCTTCAAAATCACCAGCCCGCCGGTCTCTTTCAATGGATTGTTTTTTGTGCGGACGACCTCTTGTCCCGGGGCTTCCTGGGCGCTCGCGGCTTCCGTGGCGAGTGCGTTTCCGGTGACGGTAATGCAGCTCCCCTGGAGTAAACCGGCTTCAAGCATGCGCTTTGCGACGAGCGGAGTGCCGCCTGCTGCGTAAAGATCGGTGGCGACAAAACGTCCCCCAGGTTTGAGATCCGCGAGAATCGGCGTGCGCGAACTGATGCGGTCGAAATCGTCGATCGAAAGCTCCACGCCAGCTTCGCGCGCAATCGCCAGCAGATGCAGCACGGCATTCGTAGACCCGCCCGTGGCAGCTACGCCTGCAATCGCGTTTTCGATCGAAGTCTTGGTGATAATTTGCGAAGGCGTCAGATTCTTGCGCAGCAGGTCAATCACCAGCCTCCCGGCCACTTCGCCGGCGTGTGCCTTTTTGGCGTCGGTTGCCGGAATGCTCGAGATCCCCATCGGCGCGATGCCCAGAAACTCGCTCACCAGCGCCATGGTGTTGGCCGTGTATTGCCCGCCGCAGGCCCCGGCGCCGGGGCAGGCCACGCATTCAAGTTCCCTCAGTTGCGCATCGCTCATTTTTCCGCGCGAGTGCGCTCCCACAGCCTCAAACACGTCCTGAATCGTCACGGAGTGCCCCTCGAAATTTCCCGGGGCGATCGAACCGCCATAGAGCACCAGGCCAGGAATGTTCAGCCGCGCCAACGCCATGATGCCGCCAGGAATCGTCTTATCGCAGCCGACCATTACCACCAACCCGTCCAGCAGGTTGCCCCGCGTCACCAATTCGATCGAATCGGCAATGATTTCCCGGCTGATCAGAGAAGCGCGCATCCCCTCCGAACCCATCGTGATGCCGTCGGAAATCGAAACCGTGTTGAACTCCAGCGGCGTGCCGCCTGCCGCGCGAATGCCATCTCGGACGTGGGTCGCCAGCTCTCTCAGGTGATAGTTACAGGGGCCAATCTCGATCCACGTATTGGCGATCCCGATCAGGGGCCTGGAAAAGTCCTCATCCTGCAGGCCCGCCGCGCGCAACATCGCCCGTGCGGGCGCCCGGTGCGCTCCATCGGTGAGCGCGCTGCTCCGTGGTTTCAATGAACTGTCCATCACGCTCGCATCCCCCAATGATTCCTCGTGGCCGAAAAGAAGAAGGGCCATCATCTCTTTGGATGATGGCCCCGAATTTCGTCTCGATTCGGTGGAATGCTGCCATCACCCGCCTGCGATGCCAACTCGAATAGCCGATTGGCTCCGCACGATTATGCGAATAATCCCGATTCCCGCGAAAACGGGAGTCGAGAACCGCGAATCCAGGTGGGCGATTAGCAACATAAGGATCGCCCAATAAAGTAGCAGAATGCGGGAAATCCTCCAATCAGTCAAATTAATAGAAGTGCTCTTCGTCGTAAGCTGTACTTATGACATTTCTGCCGCTTTCCGCAGGGAGCGGCCACCCGCACTCCTCCCGATTTTTCGTTGGCATCTTGTCGAAGCTACGCCGCATCCATACTCCATGACATTAGCTTCCAGGTTTCCCTTCTTAGGGGGCGACCACGGTCGCCGGGTCATCCTTAGTCGTGCAACTCATGCTGTCGCCCGCGACTCTGAGTAAGAGTCGTTTCGACAGGAGCGAATATGGCCGCGCAGACCGTTGGTACCGACGTATTCGTTGTGGGTGGTGGCCCTGCAGGCCTGGCTGCTGCAGTCGCGGCGCGCCGCCGCGGTCTGTCGGTCACCGTTGCCGACGGCGCCGTGCCACCCATCGATAAAGCTTGCGGGGAAGGGCTTCTGCCCGCAGCCCTCGAAGCGCTCAGGGAATTAGGCATCTCCGTCTTCCCGAGCGATGGCTACTGCCTACGCGGTATTTGCTTCTTTCATCGCGCGGAACACGCCAGCGGTCAATTTCCAATCGGCGCTGGGCTGGGGATTCGTCGCACTGTTTTGCATCAAAGGCTGACCTCCATGGCGGAGTCCAGTGGCGTGCGCCTCTTGTGGCGTACTCCCGTTCTGGGCATTTCGCGCGGCGGCGTGCAGCTTCCGGGATACTTCATGAAAGCCCGCTGGATTGTCGGCGCCGATGGTGGCGGCTCGCGCGTCCGCCAATGGGCTGGGCTTGCGGCACGTTCACCAAAGAGCCAGCGATTCGCCAACCGGAGGCACTTCCGCCTCTCACCGTGGTCGGAATATGTAGAGATTTACTGGCAGGGTGCCACCCAGGCCTATGTCACCCCGGTCAGCTCCAACGAAGTGTGTGTCGTGGTGCTCGGCGAAACTCCGGAAGCCGCCGAATTCGATTCCTTTCTCGAAAATTGTTCGCCGCTTCGTGCCCGCCTGACGGGAGCCCAGACCATTGGCAAAGAACGTGGGGCCAGCACTCGCATGCATTCCATTTCTGCCCCCGTCTCCGGCAATATCGCTCTCGTGGGAGATGCCTCCGGCGGCGTAGACGCGATTACCGGTGAAGGCTTGCGGCTTGCATTCCGTCAGGCCATCGCGTTGGCCGATGCTTTGGCCAACGGAGACATTCGGCCCTATGCGGCGCTGCATCGCAAACTTACTCGCAGGCCCATGCTGACCGGTGCTTTGCTGCTGACGCTAGGGCGCAACGAGCGCATACGCACGCGCGCCATCCGCATGCTCGCGAATCGCCCGCCGCTTTTCGGACGCATGCTGGCTTTGCACAGTGGCGAAGCCGATTTGAAGTCCTTGCTTACCGCTGGGCTACATGTTGGCTTGGGATTGCTTACGACCTGAGGAGAGAAAATCGTGCGCGTGGGAGACTGGAAACCAGCAGTAATCTCGGTCGTCTCCATTTTGGCAATCACGCTCTTTCTGTCGGCCGCGCCACGGCCGCCGCAGGCGCCAAAGCCGGCCATCCACCCAATCAAATTGAACTTCGATCCGAACCAGTCCAAGGTCCATTACATGGTGGACAGCACGCTTCACACCGTTCACGGCACCTTTAGGGTGAAGAGTGGCGCGATCCAATTCGATCCGCAATCCGGCAAAGCAGGGGGCGAAATCGTCGTCTCTGCCGTCAGCGGGGATAGCGGCAATAGTTCTCGGGACGAACGCATGCATAAGGAAATTCTCGAAACTCCCAAATACCCGGAAGCCACCTTCCGTCCCTCGCAAATTGAGGGCCAGGTCTCTCTCTCTTCGCCTTCCGATTTTCAGGTGAAGGGCGTTTTCAATCTCCACGGCGGTGATCACGACGTGGTGGCCCAGGTCCATTCGGAATTCGCCGGCGACCACTGGAAGGGAACCGCCAAGTTTGACGTTCCTTACATTCAATGGGGCATCAAGGACCCCAGCAATTTCCTGCTCCACGTCAAACCCGTGGTGCACATTGAGTTCGACATGGCCGGCACCAGCGGCCCGGCCGACTGACCGATGTGACGCAAGTCACTTCCGCGTCTCCCATGCTGTCCAAAACTCGCGCTTTCGATTTGCATATCTTCCGCGCTTCCAGCATCATTACTTATTTGGGTCGCAGCTTTCCTGCCAGGTAGCTGTGCCTAGTGTGCTCCACCGATGCAAAACTGAGGAACTTCATGGAAAAGCCAACGAGTATTGCCGCGCCAAAAGGGAAATTGGGAGTGCTCTTGCCGGGTATGGGCGCGGTTGCCACTACCTTCATGGCCGGCGTCGAACTTGTCCGCACCGGGAAAGCGCAGCCCGTGGGTTCCCTGACGCAGATGGGTACGATCCGTCTGGGAAAGCGCACCGAGAGCCGCTCCCCGCGCATCAAGGACCTCATCAAACTCGCGAAACTCGACGATATCGTCTTCGGCGGCTGGGATATTTTCCCTGACAGTTCCTATGAAGCGGCCGCAAAAGCGGGTGTCCTCGATCCTCATCATCTGGCCGCGGTCAAAACGTTTCTTGCCAGGATCAAACCGATGTCCGCCGCTTTTGACCGCAACTACGTAAAGATGCTCGACGGCAAGAACGTAAAAAAGGGCAAGAATAAATACGAAATCGCGTTGCAGATTAGGGACGACATCGCAAAGTTTAAGAAGAAGCACGGCTGCTCGCGCATGGTGATGCTCTGGTGCGGTTCCACGGAAATCTTCCTCACGCAGGACGACGTGCATTCCACCCCGGAAAAATTCGAGCACGCCATGAAGGAGAATCACCCGGCGATTGCTCCTTCAATGCTCTATGCCTGGGCCGCCGTCACCAGCGGCATTGCCTACGGCAACGGTGCGCCGAATCTTTCCGTGGATATCCCCGCGCTCCAGGCTCTGGCACAAAAGCATAACGTTCCCATTGCCGGGAAAGACTTCAAGACTGGCCAGACCATGATGAAGACCGTGCTCGCCCCCGCGTTCAAGGCCCGCATGCTCGGCCTCAACGGCTGGTTCTCCACCAACATTCTCGGCAACCGCGACGGCGAGGTTCTTGAGGATCCGGGCTCCTTCAAGACCAAGGAAGAATCGAAACTCGGCGCCCTGGAATTTATCCTCCAGCCGCACCTATATCCGCAGCTCTACAAAAAGATCCACCACAAGGTGCGCATCAACTACTATCCTCCGCGCGGCGACAATAAAGAAGGATGGGACAACATTGATATCTTCGGATGGCTCGGTTACCCGATGCAGATCAAGGTGGACTTCCTCTGCCGTGATTCGATCCTCGCCGCGCCCATCGTCCTGGACCTGGTCCTCTTCCTCGATCTCGCGCAGCGCGCCAAGATGCGCGGCATTCAGGAGTGGCTCAGCTTCTATTTCAAGTCGCCCATGACCGCGCCGGACCTTTATCCGGAGCATGACCTCTTCATCCAGTTGATGAAGCTCAAGAACACCCTACGTTGGATGGTGGGCGAAGACCTGATCACTCACCTGGGCCAGGAATACTACGACTAGCCAACTGCGAAGCAGCCATCTTCAGGTGGCGCCATTCGAAATCTTCCGCGCGGCCAACCGGTAGCACCTGCATCTTGCAGGCGAGCGTCCTTACGTATTCGCCGAACGACGCCCAGGGCGCGCAGCGGCCACTGTCAGTTAGCCCAGTCTGCTCCCAAAGCCGTTTCGCCCTTCCCCCTAAACCCTCTCCGGCTGCTCCCACTTCCCCGTCTCCGCCGACCGGAACACGGCCTCAATCACCGCCATATTCGCCACGGCATCTTCCATCGGATTCGGCACTTCGCCCTCGCCGCGCACCGCCTTCGAAAACAGATCCGCCTGGAAGGTGAATTGATTGCAGATCGGCACGGTCTCAACCGTCTGGCTTCCCCCCTCGTACAAATTGCTGCCATCGTCCAGCACCAGGCGGCAAGGCTTGTCTGTCGGTGCGTTGAACGGAATCTCTACTTCCAGCCTTCCCTGCGTTCCGAAGAACTGCATCCGCTGGTAATACGTCAATTGCGTGGACGCGGTGAACACGCTCTGGCCGTTGCTGAACTCGAGAATCGCAGAGGTCAGCCGGTCCGTCTTGAAGCTGGGATCCCGTTCGATGCACGCGAATACGCGCCGGGGCTCGTCCTCAAAGATAAAGCGCGATATTTTGATCGGGTAGCATCCGATGTCCAGCAGCGCGCCGCCGGCATATTCCATGGAATTCCGCACGTTCTCGGGTTCGACGTTGAAGTAGCTGAAAAATCCCATCACCGACCGCAATTTCCCGATCCGTCCAGCCTGGATCAGCGCTTGCGTTCGCAGCCATTGCGGATGCGTGCGCACCATGAAGGCCTCACCTATTTTTACGCCGTACTCGTCTCGCGCTCGCAGCAACCGCCGCGCCTCCGCTACCGTCCGCGAGATTGGTTTTTCGCACAGCACGTGCTTCCCGCGGCTTGCCGCGCGAATCGACCACTCCACGTGCAAATGATTGGGCAGGGGATTGTAAATCACCTCGATCTCGGGATCGGCGAGCAGTTCCTCGTAACTTCCATACGCCTTCGCAATCCCGAATTCCGTGGCGAACTCCTGCGCCTTAGTCAGTGACCTCGAAGCTACAGCCGCGACCTCGGCAACTTCGCATTGCAGCATCGCCGGCACCACGCGTCTGCGTGCAATGGATGCCGCGCCAAGAACTCCCCACTTCACTTTCTTTGTCATCGCTTTCTCCGTAGCACTAGAGTCCCAAAACCTTCGCCAGCAGGCCCGCGATTGCGCCGCCCGCCAGCGGACCAAACACCGGTATCGCCGCGTAGTCCCAGCCCGATCCGCCTTTCCCCGCGATGGGCAGGATGGCGTGCGCGATTCTTGGTCCCAGGTCTCGCGCGGGATTGATCGCGTACCCGGTCGGCCCTCCTAGCGAAAGTCCAATGCCCCAGACCAGGCTTCCCACCAGGTAGGGCCCCAGCCCCGCCGCGGGTCCCGCTGCCGTAACGTGCTTTGAAAAAATCGCAAACACTACGAAGACCAGCGCAAACGTCGCGATCAATTCGCTCAAAAAGTTCAGGCGAAACGCCGGGATTGCCGGCGAGTTGCAAAAGACGCTCAGTTTTGCCCCCGTATCGGGCGTTTCTTTCCAATGCGGCAGATAGTGCAGCCACACCAGCGTGGCCCCCGTAATCGCTCCCAGCATCTGCGCCGTCACGAACGGAATCACCTTCGAATAGTCCCCGCTCTGGATCGCGAACCCCAGTGTCACCGCCGGATTCAGATGCGCCCCGGGACTCCCGCACGCAATCGCCGTGAACACCCCGCACATCACCGCAATCGCCCATCCCGTCGTGATCACCATCCACCCGGAGTTCTCCGCTTTCGATTTCTTCAGCAGCACGCCAGCCACGACTCCATCTCCAAGCAGAATCAGCACCAGCGTACCCATAAACTCCCCAAACCACGGCGAGTGCATCTCGGCGTCCTCCATGGAACGGAACTTCCTATGTATCCGGCGGTCACTTGCGAAGGCATATTATTCTATGCCGGGGCGGGCTGCCCCGGAAATTGAAACGCCCCGTGCGTTGACCCCATCACTGCAATTTCGTTCGTCCCAGCGCCTTCTGCAACCCTTCCCAAAACGCCGCCACGGACTCCGGTCGATCCTCTTCCAGTGGAGCGAAGGCGCGTTCGAAAAACGCCTGCCAATTCGCCTGTGCATCCGGCATCTGCTCGCTCAGCGGAATGAACTGCATCCCTTTGATCGCGTTCTCCAGCATCGCGAACGAGTCTCCCGAAAAGGGCGGCGCCCCGCACAGCGCTTCATAACCGACTACCGCGAGCGCCCACAAATCCCACCGCTGCGAAACACCCTTCCCACGAAGCTGCTCGGGGGACATGTAGCGCAGCGTTCCCGCCATCGTCGCCGTCCGCGAATCGCTGGTGTCCTCGGGCGAATCCGGCAATACTTTCGCGATGCCGAAATCCGTAATCTTAACGACCTCTCGCGAGTCCACCCGCGCCAGGAAAACGTTCTCGGGCTTCAGATCGCGATGGATCAGCCCCTGCGCGTGCGCCGCGCCCACTCCGGCGCAGATACCTTCGAACAACTCCAGGATTCGCTCCGGCGACAGTCGTTTCTTTCCTCGAAGCTCATCCCGCAGTGTCCTGCCTTCCAAAAGTTCCATCACCAGAAAGACGCGCTGCGTGGGATCCACGCCAAAGTCGTAGATCGTCACCACGTTGGGGTGGGCGAAGCGCGCCGTTAGTTGCGATTCCTGCCGGAACTTCTCGATAGCCTTCGGGCTCGCGAACAGATCATCGCGAATCATCTTCACCGCCACCGCTCGGCTCAGCGACAAGTCCTCCGCCCGATACACCTTGCCCATGCCGCCGAGCCCGAGCCGACTATCCAGGCGGTATCTGCCCCCAAGCAGGCGCGGTGAAGCCACCAGCATCAGCGTGGACTTGTCTTTCGTGCACTGGGTCGTGCCGGTGTCATAGCACGTTCCACACGCCGGGCACTCCTCGAACGCGCGCCCCGCTTCCAGCGTGTTGCCCCGCATCATCAGCATCGCAAGCGCATTTGCCACGTTCTCCAGCAGGGCGATATCCTCCGTGCTGTATGGCTCTTCCGATTGCTTTCCGCCCAACACCAGCAAGGCTTCCGTTCCTCCCTCCTTCAGCGCCACGGGCACCAGCAATTCGATTCGCGCGTCGCGCAAAAAATCCTTGTCCACCTGGGGAAGTTGCTGCCCCAGCCAGCCGCTTCCGGCCTGCGTGATGGGCACGGAACATTCGAGCATGCGCACCAGCGGAATCAGCTTGTTGCTGGCCGGCAAATCGGCCAGAAGCGAGCCAGTGGGCGCAGCTGCGACGACGTGATAAAAGCTTTCGCTCGGTCGCCGAACCAGCAGTCCGCACGCTCTTGTGTGCAGAGCTACGGATATGCGGCTTACCACGCGCGGCGCCACCAGTTCCATCGCCGCCGCGTTTCGAATGTCGTCCAGAATCTCCCGAAACAACAGGTGTGCGTCGTACTTGTCTCGAAAAAATTTCCGATCCAGCGCCGAAAGCCAAGTTTGCCGCTGGGTTGCGGCCAGTCCGGCCAGCGCCGCGATCGCCACATACGTCGCCGCGCGCTGCTTCAGCACGGAGAAGAGTGGCTGGTTTCCGTGCGCCACCAGATCGATCGCCAGCAACCCCAGCGCAACCACGGGCACGGCCAGCAAGAACCTGCGCGCCAGCGCGTACTGCACGCCGCGCCGGACGATCACGCGCAGGTCAAACAGCCGCTGCCGCAGAATGGCATACGCGAATGAGAAGGGAAGAACCAGCATCCCCGCGCTAGATACAAGGTTGGCCGCCGGCGAATCCAGGAAGTTGTTGAATCCGGGCGTGAGATTCAGGAACGCCGCTCCAATCACCCGCGGTACGTAAAACACCATCGAAATCAGCGCCCCGAATACCAGTACGCGGAACCTCCGCCGGTCGGTCGGAGTCTCTAGTCGCCAATAGCTCAGCGGCAGGAGCAGCAGCACGATGCCAAGATACGCGACGCTCTGTGAGCCGAACACCAGCAGGACCCAGGGGGGCGCCAGGCCGCTCAGGTGTTCCGGGTCATAAACGGTGCGAACCAACAATTCCAATCCATAGAGCGTTGCGACCAAAGGCACCGCCCAGAACAACGTCCAGAGCAGACGGTTCTGAAACAGCCGCTTGGGAAAAAGCGAAAAAAAAGCTGCGAGCAATGGTGTACGGAACACCGCGCTCACGTACACCAGTAGCACGGGCGCCGCAATCACAACAGGCAATTCGCGGATGGCCGCCGCCAGGCCCCATTGAAAGGCCTCAAAGACGGTGGCCATGGCCACCAGCACCCATCCGCCAAGCCGCGCAACAAAATCCTGCGGGCGGCTGAAGACCACGAACAACCCGATCGCCAGCGTGACGAGCTTGTAGGCGAGAAAAATAATCTGCGAAATGCGCATGGACTGGCTGTAATCGTTCCAGATCCGCCCGCGGATAACCATCGTAGTCTCGACGGTGCGCTCGCCTCGTTGCACGCGCAGCAGTGTTGGCTTTCCTTCTTCGAGGTTCATGCGCTGCGCCAGCCAGTCCGCCACCGTACCGATATGCTGCCCGTTCACGCTTAGCAGTTCGTCACCCACTTGCAGCCCCGCGCGTCCCGCCGCGCCGTCTTCGTCCACGCTGACGATCGTCACACCGCCGGACCGGTCCTCCACGCCAACGCCATCCGGGGCCAGCCCGAATAGCAGGTAATATCCCAGGTAGCAGTTTCCGATGATGCTGATGGCGGCGAGCGCCACGATCCACCACGGATATCGTTTGGGGGTCATTTCCGTGGCGCGATTATAGGTGTATTCTCTCTACTCCTGCCACTTCGCATGGGTTCGAGGAGGGCGCAAGAGGTGGCCCCGACTTTGCAGACATCTCCCTCTGCGAGCGAATCGGCAGCAATAGCAACTAGGGGTTCAGCCGGAGTACGGGAAGAGGATGGTGTTTTGATTTCGCGGCAACCGGAGCACTCCGCTGCAGCACGTCACGCGCGTCCGTGACACGCGAATTAAGCGGCGCTCTGGTTTTATTGGGTGATTCCGCCCAGTTCCTGCAGAAACTCGGCCACGTCTTTTGGGGAGGGAAGGGAATACTTCGCTTCGCTTGGCCGGGGTTTTCCCACCAGGATGCCGAAATCCTGTCGCCGCAATCGAGAAAAAACGGATTCGTCTGTCAAGTCGTCCCCAAGATAAATCCGCACGGTCGGCCGTCCGGTGCTCAACTCTTTCGCTAGTTCCCGGACCGCCGTCCCTTTGCTGATGCGCCCCGCCGGCACGAATTCAAACACCATTTTGCCTTCCTGCACCCGGTACGCTCGTTTATGGTGTCGCGCGATACCTTCCAATATGCTCAGCGCAACCTCTGCGTCCGGCAACTTCGCCAGTCGGTAGTGCACCGCGACACCCGCCGACTTTCGCTCGATCCAGATGCCGTGCAGATTCTTCAGGAGGCGTTCCAGTTCTCCGGCCAGCGCTCTCAACCGGCGCTTCTGCGCCCGTGTCAATCGCGTGCAAGGCGCCTTTCCGGGCAACCACACCTCATACCCGTGACTTCCGATATAGGCCACGTCTTTCAGTCCCACGAACTCTCGGACCTCTCGCAACGGCCGGCCGCTCACGATTCCCGTTACTACATCTTTTTTTCGTGAAAGTGTCTTCAGCGCGGCCCGCGTCTGCGCCGGCATGTGAGCCAGCGCCGGATGCGCCACGATCGGTGCAAGCGTCCCGTCATAGTCGCAAAGTACAATCAGATTGTTCGTCTTGACTAGATTTTCCAGCCGAGATCGCTCTTTCCAAATGGATCGCAGTTTCTTATGCATGGTCAGTGCGGGGCCTCGCTGACCTGTTCCGGGATCTGGCTTAGTTCGCTGATCAAGCTGGCCGCCCATGCATAAACGTTCGCGTCCTTCACCGTCATGCGCATCCGATGCATGCGGCTCTGCCGTTCGTCCGAGGGCATTTCCAGCGCATAACGAATGGCTTCCGCCGCTTGTTCGATGTCGTATGGATTCACGATCAGCGCCGATAGCAATTCGCGGGATGCCCCTGTGAAGCAGCTCAGAATCAGCACGCCCTGCTCGTCTTCACAAGCCCCGACGTACTCCTTCGCCACCAGGTTCATCCCGTCATGCAACGAAGTCACCAGGCAGAAGTCCGCCGCCCGGTAATACGGCCGGATGTCTTCGTGCGTGTGGTGGGCCTTGCGGAAAATAATCGGTTTCCATGTCTTGGTCTGAAACTTCCAGTTGATGCGGTCCGCCTCCGCTTCCACTTCGGCCACCAGATCGTGATACTTCTTGATGTGGGTTCGGCTGGGCGCGCCAAGTTCCACAAAAACAAGCTTTCCGCGATACGCCGGATAATGTTCCAGAAACCTCTCGATCGCCTGGAACCTCTCAACGATGCCTTTTGTGTAGTCAATCCGGTCCACACCGACGCCGAGGTACCAGCCTTCTACTCCCAGTTCGCGGAACAGCCGGAACTTCAAGTCCGTTTTCGTCGGCTCGCCTTCCCATCCTTCCTCATGCTGCGGAAAAGCGATGCTGATCGGGAAAGGCTTTACCAAAGTTGTGTGCCCGTGCCGGTTCACCGCAAATCGGTCCCAGTCGATTCGCGATTCCAGCGCCCGGTCCGCCGTTTCCAGAAAGTTGTTACAGTGATACTGGGTGTGGAATCCGAGCAAGTCCGCTCCCAGCAGTCCGTCCAAGAGTTCCGATTGCCACGGGCAGATCCGGAATGCCTCGGGATTGGGCCAGGGAATATGCCAGAAGATGGCCACGCGCGCGTCCGGCCGCCGCTGCTTGATGAGTTGCGGGAGCAGCGCAAAGTGATAATCCTGGATCAGCACCAGAGGTTCCTCGCAGCCCTCCAGCTCTTCGACCACCGATTCCGCGAACTTTGTGTTCACGGCCTGGTAATCCGCCCAATCATCCGCGCGAAACGTGGGCCGCGTGTGCGCGATATGGCAGAGCGGCCACAGCCCTTCATTCGAAAATCCGAAATAGTAGCCTTCCTCTTCCTCTTTCGTAATCCACACGCGCTTCAACGTGAAAAGCGGATCGTGGGGAGGCACCATGAGCTTGTTCTGTGCGTCCACCATTTCCATGTCCGCGTCACCTGCTCCATGCGCCACCCAAGTGCCGCCACAGGCGCGCAGGATCGGATCGAGTGCCGTCACCAGGCCGCTCGCCGGTTCCGTCACAACGATCTCACGGCCCTTACGCGTGTGCATATAGGGCTCGCGATTCGATACCACGAACAGCGGACGCCCCTGCAGCTTGTTGCGTACGTGCTCTTTCAGACGCTCCGGCGTCCATACGGACTCGGCTGCATCGCGCAGCCGCGCTTCCTCTTCCGCCGCGGCGCGCGCCGCCGAAAGGCTCGCTGTCAGGTGCACCACTTCTTGCGCGATGGGCTTGAAAAAATCTGCTTGCGGCAAGGCGGCGGGCATCGCGTCCTCTCCGGATCGCAGCCGCTTCATCCACTCCGCGGTCTTCGAAATCGGACCTGCGATGCTCCAGCGCACGATCAGGATGGTCACCAGCGTGATGATCAGCATCTGCACCAGGATCCAGAGAAAGTTCAATCGCCACGTGCTATTGGCTTCCGCCCCGATGTGGCTCGTGTCATAGAGAATCACCAATTCGCCGACAAGCGTGTCGTCTCGGTGTAGTGGCAAGGCGTAGATGTGCAGCGGCTTCCCGTCGACGCTCTGGAAGACACCGACGGGTTTGTCCAGTTTCGACGATTGGGTTGCCGCTTCGGGTGGATTCTGGAAACTCGCCGACAAGCTGGGCGTGATTGCAACCGGACGGCCCTTCGCGTCGTAGACCGCCACACCGGCCAACCGCTCGCGGTTCCCGAATCGCTCTACGATCCTCTGCAGCTTCTTTTCAGACCGCGTCTCCAGAAGCGGCTCAACCGTTTCCTCGAGGCTCTCAGCGAGGATGGCGGACTTTCTTCGGGTTTCCTCGCGCAGGCGCTGGCGTTCTTCGCGCACCTGCACGTACGAAAAGACGGCGGCCACCAGCGCCACCCCCACGATCAACGACAAGATCAGCCGAAGCGTAATCCTCATCGCGTTTCCGGAGCGGCACTCGCCTGACTGGAAGTAAAGGACACTCGATTTGCCCCGTCTCGGCCCCTTGGGGACCGGCAATTATCGTGCCAAGCCATGATATATCGTATCACGATATATCAGAAATTGCACGCCATTTCTTGCTCCGCCTCCGATTTGCTGTAGCGCCGACATACATCGTGGTACGATACAATCTTATGGACTTCCTGCGACACTTGGCGGACTGGAGCACCTGGTATCCGTTGATCCAGCACACCGTCCGCATCCTCATCATACTCGCCGGTGTCTTTGTCCTCATCAAATTCGTGGAAAAGTGGACCCCGCGGCTGCGGGTCCGCCTGGTCAGCCACATGATGCGCGACAACCGTCATGACCATGAACTGGAAAAGCGCGCCGCCACCATTGGCAGTATCTTCCGCAAGACCGTCGCCACCGTCGCCTGGATCATCGCGCTGGTCATGATTCTCCGCGAGGCTGGTTTCGATATTGGCCCCATTCTTGCCGGCGCCGGCGTGGTCGGCCTGGCCATCGGCTTCGGCGCTCAAAACCTCGTGCGTGACGTCATTTCCGGCGTGCTCCTGCTGTTGGAAAATCAGGTGCGCGTGAACGACGTCGCTGTCATCAACGGCGAAGGCGGCTTGGTCGAACGCATCAATCTCCGCACCATTGTCCTTCGGGGACTCGACGGCACCATTCACATTTTTCCAAATGGCTCAATCACCAGCCTGTCCAACATGAGCCATGGCTTTTCTTACTATGTCTTCGATATTGGCGTGGCCTACAAAGAAGACACGGACCGCGTGGTTGCGGCGCTTCAGGAAACCGCGGCCGAACTCATGAAGGACGATGAATACCGCTCCAGCATTCTGGAGCCCCTCGAGGTGCTCGGCGTGGATAAATTCGCCGACTCGGCCGTGATCATCAAAGTCCGCATTAAGACCGAACCGCTCCAGCAATGGTTTGTCGGCCGCGAAATGAACCGCCGCATCAAGAAAAAATTCGACGAACTCGGAATCGAAATTCCGTTCCCCCAAATGAGGCTGCACCTTCCGGAAGCTGGGCAGGGAAGCGGGCCATTATCAGGGATCAGCCGCGAGGAATTGAAATCCATCATTCGCGAGGTCCTGCTGGAAAACTCCCGTCACACCACCGCATGACTGGAATTCGGCTGTTTTAACCAAAGGCGCCCGTGAGCTGATTATTGCTGACGTTGCGTTCCGGCGCTGGCATCGCCCACCGATGGCGAAGGTGTCGAGGCCGGAGTCGCAGAAGCCGACGTGGCCGGCGTCAGTTCGTACGACTTGTACTTCGCCCAGCTCACGTATCCGTGCACCTCATTCTTCTCGACGCGGTTCACCACGATTTGGACCGGTTGCCCGCCGCTTTCCGTATGCAGGGTAATCGGCTCGTAGAGGTCCACCTTCTTCTTGCTCAGCTGGTTGTCGTCCACGATCATCGTCAGATCGTAACTTTTGTGCTTGGCGTCCGCCTTGCGCAGCGACAGCGAAATCGGCCCCACCCGCTGGAACTGCTTCGATTTCGATATGTCAAACTCGGAATAATTGCGTTCGCCCTTCTTTTCGAGCGCCACCAGTTCGTCGTGATTCTTGGCGATCGTGCCGGATAGCTCGTCGTGTGACGCCTGAATGCTGCCTTCCAGATCGGCGCGGTATTTTTCCACTTGCTGCTGCGTGCTCTGTAGTGCTTTTTGTTGCTCGGAAAGCTGCGCCTGCAGTTGGTCGTAGCGCTTGTCGGTCTTCGGGTGATGCTTCACGGCGTGATGTTTCACGGTCGGCGCATGCGCGGGCTTGGGCGCGGGGACTGCCGCCGCTTCCGTAGCCGGAGGGGTTGGCTCGCTCAAGGTCTTGGTCTCGGCTGCCTCGGCCGTTGTATCCGCTGGCACCGGCGCGGGCGTTTCGGCTTGTGCTGCGTGCTGCATTGCTTGCAATTGCGCGTTTAGCTGGTTCACCTGGGTCTGGAGTTGTGCCATCGCCTGCGTCGAGGTCAACGACTGCGCGGCCAATTCGCGCGCCATCGTACGCTGGTGAATCGCATACGCCGCTGTGGCAACGAGAATTACCAGCAGTGCCAGAGCCCCCATCAGAAGCGGCCGGTTGACTTGCGATTGAATTTCCTCCCACCGGTGGCGGTTCTCTTGCTGCGTGACGCCCTGCTCCTCTCGATACTCGTCCATGAATCCCCCTTGAGATTTAGCTGCCCCAGATTCTGCGTAGGGCCTCGGTGGTTGAAGGCAGCCTGTCTTCTTGAACCGGCTCGCCGCCGGAAGGTTCTCCCGGCCCGCAGAGATGCCTCGCCAAAACACTTGTAAGTGCAACAGCCGTACCGAATCTCAGAACTAAAGAAAGCGCTTAACTCATGTTCTTTCAATGACTAAGCCCCCTGCTTAGCAGGCCGTGCCCTCCTCAGTCCGGTACTAGAACGGGAAATTTATCCTGTACGCTTGTCAATCTTTCTTCATGATTCGCTCTGTCTTTGCCCCCACAGGCGGAGCGGGAATGGCCGCGCCCGTGTCGGAAGATGTTTCCTAATCCCTCTCACCGCCCTCGCCGGTGACCCTGGCCTTGACTCCACCATCCGCCCAGAGTAGGGTGTTTTGCGTACTTGTAGCTTCATATCCTCTTAATTTTCCCAGGTCGTATAATTGGCGGTTAAGCAACGGAGACAGTGCTTCGACATCACTGGTGCACGGGAGCCCGATGATGTGTCCCCAATCGCCTCAAACCAAAACTAAACGCGAAATCCTTGGCAAACGCATTTGCGAATTTGGCGAGCGGCTTGCCGTAAGTCCTCTGGAGCTTATCGAAGCCAACCTGGTCAAAGGGCTGCACCACATCATCCAGTCGGTTGGTTCGGATCGTATTTGTTGGTATGAAGTTGACGAGGCCTCTGCTGCGATCGTTCACAAATATACGGCAAGCGCCAACGGCGCTCCGCTTTCCCCCAAGGTGATTCCCACGGCCAAGATGCCCTATCTTGCCGAACGCCTGGCCCAGCATGAAGTAGTTGCTTTGCAGGATCCAAAAAGCCTTCCTCCACAAGGTCAGGTGGACCGCAAATTCCTGGAAGATCTTGGAGTCAGGTCTTTGCTCTTGATCCCCTCCAAATATAGTCCCCGCCGCAAGGGTGTACTCGGAGTTTCCTCCTACTCCGTGAGAGTTACGTGGGGAGAGGATTGCATAAATCAGCTTGCCATCGCCGCGAACATCATCGGCGCCTCCTTGGAACGCCGAAACGCCCAAAGCGCGATGCAGGAAAGCGAAGATCGCTTCCGCTACCTTTTTGCTCAGGCCCCAATTGGCATCGCCTTGGAAACGCTGGATGGACGGCTGCTCGAAGTCAACCCTGCTTTCTGTTCCATGCTCGGCTACACCGCGGAAGAGCTCCTACGATCCACTTGCACTCGCATTAGTCACCCGGATGACGAAGAAGTCGAGAAGCCCTTGCTCGACGAGTTGCGGCTGGGGCTGCGCTCCAGTTACCGCATCGAAAAACGATTCTTCCGTAAGGACGGCTCCCAGATGTGGGGAGAGGTCAGCGTTTCTCTCCTGAACAGCCATCAACGCGGCACTCCCATTGTGATCGGCATGGTCAGCGATATCACCGAGCACAAGACCGTGGAGGCTTCCTTGCACCTCCGCGATCAAGAACTCCAGCGGCTCGCCGGGCACCTCATCGAGGCGCAGGAGACCGAGCGCCGCCGCATCAGCTGCGAACTCCACGACGATATCGGCCAGCGTGTCGCCTTGCTGGCCTGCGAACTGGACGTCGAAAGCCGGCAGAAGTCCGCAGCGCGCACCGCCTCCAAAACGTCCGTGCTCGTTCGCGCTCGCCAGGAACTCGATGCTATCGCCGCCGACATCCACAAGCTGTCCCATGATCTCCATTCCGCCAGCCTGAAATGTAGTGGACTGGAGTTGGCTCTGCGTGATCTGTGTTGGAAATATTCCGGCAACCACCAGTTGGAAATCGAACTTCGCGCCGAAAACGTGGACGCCTCTCTCAGCTCCGACCTCGCGCTCTGCCTCTTCCGCGTCGCTCAGGAAGCCCTCGCCAACGTTTTGAAACACGGCCGCACGAAAAGGGTCTTCGTGAATCTCACCCAGGACTCCGGCAAAGTCCGCTTGACGGTGAAGGATTGCGGCATCGGCTTCGACGCCTCCGCACAATCCGAGGGCATCGGCCTGATTAGTATGCGTGAGCGACTGCTCATTTGTGGCGGAGTCCTCTCCGTCAAGTCCGCCCTGCGCCAGGGCACCGAAATCACCGCCGAGGTTGCCGCCCTGAAAGTCCGGGTGGCCGCCGCGCGTTGATAGTCGACTGCGCACGTCACTAGCCCGAATCGAGAATCCGCGCCGGCAAGCCTCATTTCTCTCCATCTCAGGTATATTCGATGGGGGCCGGATACCCTGTCCAGCGACACAGTTTCCTCGATAGAGTTCCCTCGATCATGACCACTGTTCCAAAAGTCGACGTCGTGGGCGTCGGCCTCAATGCGACCGACATCTTGATCCCTTTGAAAAATTTTCCTCTCAGCGGATCGAAAGTCGAGATTTCTTCAGCCAACGTCATGTTGGGCGGGCAAGTTGCTTCGGCGATGGCCGCGTGCCAGAATTGGGGACTCCGCACGCGCTACGTCGGCAAATTTGGCGAAGACCATTTTGCTGGGTTGCATCGCGCCGAATTCGCCAGACTGAAAATCGAAACCCACCTTTTAACTGCGCCGGGTTGTCCCAGCCAACAGGCTTACATCCTGGTGGATCACATCGGCGAACGCACTGTCCTCTGGAAGCGCGACCCCGGCCTAATTCTTCTTCCCGAAGAATTGCAGCGCGAGTGGATTCTCAACGCTCACGTCCTCCATCTCGATGGCCACGACACCGAAGCCGCCACGCTTGCTGCTCAATGGGCTCGCGAGGCCGGCATCCCTGTCGTCGCGGACCTCGACGAGCTTTACCCTGGCGTCGAGCAGCTCCTCCCCAAAATCGATTTCCTCATCACCAGCCGCGACATCCCCGAAAAGCTGACCAGCAACCCCGATTTGCTCCACTCCTTGCCAGAAGTCTTTCGGCGTTATCGCTGCCGCATCACCGCCGCTACCCTCGGCGCCCAGGGCGTCCTGGCCTGGGATGGCGAACAATTCCATTACGCCTCTGCGTTCCAGGTAAAAGCCGTGGACACCACCGGGGCTGGCGATACCTTCCACGCCGCATTCATCTACGGCCTGCGAAAATCCTGGCCCCTCCAGCGCCAACTCGATTTCGCCTGCGCCGCCGCCGCTTTGAATTGCACGGCCTTGGGCGCCCGCGGTGGCATCCAGCGCGTCGAGATCATCGAAGACCTCATCGCCACCGGCGACCGCTACCCCGCCGCCTTCCAGATCCCCGCGCCAAAGTAGCCGCCTTCTCATTTCCTTCTCAATTTCTCCGCCGACCGACAAAGGTTCTTGGAGACAGAGTCCATCACCCCACTCATGGCAATTGCAAAAACAAATGGGGCCGCTTGTTGGATGCGTACATGGAGGTGACCGAGCCGGGATTTTGTACCAAAGCTAAGGCGAGTTTTCGGCTGTTTCAGACCCAAGGAAATCGCGGCTAGCCGCGATTCCCTTGGCGAATTCGTTCTGCGTCCTCTCTCCGAGAGCCCTGTGAGGACTGTATTCGGCGCTCCAGACCTGGGCCACCCGCCAACTCCCGCTTGCCGAGCACCTCGAACTTCCCCTTGGACTTGCTTTCCGTTCCCTGATAGCTTTTCCTCATAGCGGCTCTCCTCTCAAAAAGAGTTTCCAACTCGAACTCTATCCGAGTTCGGGTCGAGAGCCGCTGCTTTCTCTTTCACGTTTCAACCAAAGGCGGGACAACTTCCGTGGTAATCGCCTGTTCTTGGTATTATTGGGGCCGGGGAACACGATGGCTATAATCCTGTTGTAGGCTATAACCATCAAAAGCGTATATAAAACGATGCGACGCAAGAATACACCTCAGCAAACTCCTCCTTCGGCGGAACTACAGCTTGCTGGACTCATTGCCAAATTAGAACCAAAAAACCAGAAGCTCATTAAGGCCATGCGTAGAGTGCTCCGAAGGAGATTCCCTGCGGCGAATGAATTGGTTTACGATTACACCAAGTCCTTCGTGATTTCCTACTCACCAAATCAGCGTGGATCAGATGGAATCGTGGCGATGTCCGCAGACGCCAATGGAGTTCGTTTTTTCTTTAATCACGGAGTGAGTCTTCCGGACCCTCATCGCATCCTCCTGGGCGATGGACGTCAAACGCGCTATATCCGGATCGAAGCAAGCAAAGTTCTGCGTCGGCCCGAAGTTGAAGCGCTCCTCACCGCCGCCGTCAGGAAACTCACGGTCCCATTTACCAACTCAGGCCGCGGGGAGCTAATCATCAAGTCTTCGAAACAGCGAACCAAAAGCCGGTCCGGGAAGCCTAAGCGTCCGAGTTTCAACAAAGGTTAACGCACAAACCTCGACAAAAAAGGGCGGGCGACCGCGTGCACCGGGTTCCGGGTTGGGGAACCTGGTGTTGCGTGTGTCTTCGTAGGTTAAAGCGGATTGGGGAGAATCGCGATACAATCCATCGATACTGGCAAAAGAGAAAGGCCGGACGCGTGTGTCCGGCCTCATTACTCACAAACTGGTTGCGGGGGGCCGCAACGTACGCTGGATTCCAATGATCCCGTTCTCGATACAGGTTCATCGACTGTCCGCCTGGAGACTCGTGCGGATTCGTCTGCTTGGCAGGCTAGCTTTCAATTAGTCCGATCCTTTCCTGGATCGGCCCCGAGGATGCGCAGATAGTCGATGAGGGCCTTGCGGTAGCGGTGCTCCGTGAGTTTGCCGCAAACGAACAAGGCCGAGTCCCGTTACAAGGACCGCAAAACGGCCGTTTTCAAATCCCGGACCTCACCAAGCTTCAGAGAGCCATAGCATCGGAGAATTCGCTTTGCCCGTGCGAGCGCGCTGCGGACTTCGTCTGGATCAGCAAGTTCAGTTTTTCGGGACTTCTGGGGTTTATTCGCCATAGTAGCTGCCCGCTACCCGATCAGAAAAGCACAGTCTTGAAGGTGTTGGATCGCGGAAGCATTGCTCGTTATCCACACAGAATATAGTTTACCCCCCCACAGGTTCACGGCTTTGCACGGGAATTTGTTCGGCGACCGAATTGCACCTTTACTTTCGACAAGGGCAGTTTTTATGATGGAGTCAGACGTTCGGGCGGTGCCGGGGGACCGGATCGCGCCGTTCGCACCACGTATTTCCCCCTGTTGGTCGCGACGTGACCCATGCAGTTGGTTTCAGTCCTGGTGCCTCGCGCCTGATACGCATTCTGGCCTGGGCTCCTAATTTCCCGAAACCCTAGTTGTGACCAACTTAGGCACACTTTACCCGGTGACGTAGCATCAGGGTTAAGCCAGCCGTGTCACTGGCAATTCATGTAGCAAGAGATTCCACGACCTCCAGCTAGGGGCGGCGAGCTGGGTCTCAGAGGTGCTGGTAGTTTGAGTTTTGGGTGGCCACGTTCAGCTGTTTGCTGGCGCCGTCGATCACCACGCTGGAGACATGATTTATTCCGTCGGTGCGACTGAACTCTACGGTCAGACTCATCGCATCTTTGGGATCGTCCATGTAGGAGGCGATTTGCAAGCGCAGTATTTCCTTCTGCGTTTTGTCGAAAACAATGGTCATCGAATCCTGGGGCTTCAGGTAATTGTGAATGACCAGTTGAAGTTGATTCGGGTCCCCTGCGACTGTTCCGAGGGTGATGTTGCCTTGGGCGTAGGCTTGCTGCAACAGATCTCTGTCGGGTGGCACATATTGCTGAGCCAGCGCCTTCATGCGATCTGCGTATTCTTTGTACTCCTCCTTCTTCTTCTCGACGATGTGTTTTTTCAGCCTGCCTCCCGAAGGGGGTTGGGGGGGTGGATCGAGCGAAGTCTTTTGAGGCTTCCCATCCGGGCCGAGGCGCACCTGAAAGTGCTCCTGTTTCTTCAGTTCCCCCTTCAGGCTGATGTTGACCTGTTCCACCCAGGTGTACTGTGCGAGGGACTGCTTGTTCTTCGCCATCGACTCCTTGAGCTGCGCGACACGCTCCTGAAGTTCCTGACCTTGAGCCTTCGCAGGGGGATTGAAAACTGTCGCCGCCGATAGAATAAGGAAAGGCGGAAGCGCAAATCGAAACACGTTCCGTGCGCTGATTTTCATTCGGATCCTCTCAAGTTGAGTCTCAGTTACAGCTGACCTCAACTAGCCTTCGGCGGGAAATTCTTCAACAGCTTCTGCATAGCCTTGTCGAGATTCTTCTGTTTCTTCTGCTGGTTGGCGGAAGCGTCCAGAGTTTTTGTGGCGCGTCCCGTCCAGACGAGTTGCTTATCGGTGGGATCGTACATATCGAGAACGAGCGTGCCGATGCTGATCGTCGATTGCTGCGCCGAAGCCATCCCGCCGCCCCAGCGGATTCCGCCCGTGCCGTAGGCGTTCCACTGCTTTTCCTGGTCAACGGAGACCTGGTAACCGATCAGCAGGTCGGCGGCGTCGCCGGTGGCCTTGGTAAGGCCCTTGGAGGCGAGTTGGGAATCAATGGACTGCTTGATCTGCGCGTCGACGATCTGATTGGGGTAGGTGGCGCCTTCGATCGGTACCCACTTATACGTGTGATACTTCCCAAAGTTCACGCCGGGCATCGAGTTTGACGTTACGTCCTGTGCCTGCGTCACTGCGCACGCCACAACTGCGAGCATCAGGCCCATTCCTACCCTTGCCATCCATATCCGAGTTTTTTGCAGCATTGCTATTCTCCTTTTAGCGTTCTTTCAACCGATTGCCCGGATTGACCGCGCAGCAGGTCCAGAGAATTCGGTCCGGCCTTCTATCGCTTCTGATCAGGGACACTGACACAACGAAATCCCAGGTGATTTGTTCCAGTACTAATCTCGCCTTTTCCGCGTGTTCCTACCATGTACCGAGAACAATATTGATCGGTACAAAGGAAGGAGCCGCCGCGATGAACTTTTTTCTTGTCATTGGGTTCGGCAGGGTCGAAGGGACTGTCCGGACCCTTTGGATTGCGCGCTACGCCGCCAGCCTGCGCCAGTTGGTAGTAGTAGTCGGGGCGATACCAGTCGGAAGTCCACTGCCAGACGTTCCCCGCCATGTCGTAGAGCCCGTATTGATTTGGGGCATACTGGGCCACGGGAGCCAATCCAATGAACCCGTCCGAACCGGTATCTTTGTCGGGAAAGTGACCCTGAAAGGTGTTAGCCATCCACTTCCCGCTCGGTCTAAACTTTTCGCCCCACACGTACAGCTTCCCAGCAAGCCCGCCACGAGCGGCGAACTCCCATTCCGCTTCCGTGGGCAAGCGCTTGTGAGCCCATTTCGCGTATGCTTCGGCATCCGGGTACGCCACCTGCACGACTGGGTAATTTCCCTTTCCTCGGATGGAGCTCAAGGGGCCAGTCGGGTGCCTCCAGTTCGCGCCCTTTACGTAACTCCACCATTGAAAATGATTGTTCAAGGGGACCGCATGATCCGGGGGAGAAAAAACCACTCCACCCGCATAAAGGTTTTCTGGCGGCGCGCCCGGAAAGTCTTCGGCTTTCGGAGCTTTTTCCGCTATCGTCACGTATCCCGTCGCTTTAACGAACTCCGCAAATTGAGCGTTGGTCACGTCCGTCTTATCCATGAAAAAGCCGCCTACGTAAACCCGGTGAATTGGCCGTGAGTCTCTTGTGGCTTGCATTCCGACCATGTTCATGTCCGGAGCTTCCTGGGCACCCATGGAAAATTCGCCACCAGGTATCCAGACCATTCCCTTGGGAGTGGGAAGGGGAGGTGGCTGAGTGTTTGGCACGGTTGGGCCAAACGCGCCACCCGCGCTGCCCCCCCTATTGGAAGTAGCCTCTAGCGAGGCCGTTAGGAATTGGAATGTGCTCACGCACAGGAAGACGGAAACGATCAACAAAATTGAGGCATGAAGCGCTCTTTTGATCGTTGCAGGACGGCTTGGCAAAACCTCTTTGCCGGAGTTCTGTCCCTTTTGATTGGCCATCATATTCTTCACGTGCCTGTGCTGTGTGCGAATTTTTCAGGAAAAATTTTGCGATTCCCGTCTGGCTATTCTTTTAGAACCAACGGGGGGCCGCTGACGCGCTTTGCCTTAAGATCAACCGTCACTTCGACCCGGTCGGCGATTTTGATAAACGGAATGCCGCTGTTCATTCCGAACTCTTTCCGGTCGAAGGCCATTGTCCCTTTCACTTCGCCCTCCCCTTTCGCTCTCGCCTCCGCCTTGTCTTCGAGCGTAAACGTCAGCGTCTCGGGTTTTGACACTCCGCGTATCGTAAATGTCCCCGGCAGATCAAAGGTTGTGGGGCTGGTCTGTACAATCTTGTCGGAGTGAAAGGTGATGTAAGGATTATCCTTGACGTCGAAGAAGTCTTTGCTCTTCAGCTTGCCGTCCTTCATGCCGCTCCCGGTATCCACGCTGCCGGCCTGAATCTTGATGTCCAGTACGCCCGTCGTAACATCCGTAGTCGGGAACGTCAGCGTCGCGTCCCATTTCTCGAATTTTCCCTCCAGGGCCACCGACGCCTTCACGAAGAAGTTGATGGTGCTCTCTTCCGGCGTAATCTCGAATACGGGAACCTGAGCCTGGGTTGAGGGCGGAAGCATGGCCCATGCAACGATGCAAAGAATGGCTACTCGCATTCGAATCCTCCCAGACGGTTGCAACACTTCAAACTTGCCTTACCGAAGGTTCCACTTTTTGCCTCGCGGTTACTATTGTCAGAAGTGACAGGCTGGCCGGAGGCCCAAACCTTTGCCAACCGCAATGTCAATGTGGGAACCTTGTGGCGATCTCTGATGCATCTCCTGTGAGCCCTCTCCGGTTCATCGCCCCGAAGCCCTCTCCTTTACCCCGGATGCTATTGCCGCTCCGGCTGGAGTTCACGTCCGGCAGCCTGCGGGGGCATAACAACAAATCACTGGGGTACCATGAATAAATTTGCTATAGTGACCCAGGTTTATAGAAGTTCGGCAGAACCCGTACAAATCGGGTCAACTTGCTCACTTTCATCTGCTAGGCAGCCTCCTCCGCCCACGGAGTCCGTCTGAGATTTCTGAAGTTCAACCCAGCAGGAGCCCGTTTCTTACCATCGTAAAAAGCCGGCCGCTCGGTAGCCGAAGCTTAGCGGCCTGTTTCTGAGGCAAGCCAGCATGTCCCTTCTGACACGCAATCTCGGCAAGTTCGTGCTGAACCCGAGCCGCCTGTTCGGACGGCCTGAAGGGTGGCGTGCCGCCATTGCACGAACGTTGCTTCCAGAACCTCCAATTGCCTCCCCCCGTATAGTGCCAACCAGTGAGCCCCAAAGCTCTGAGTCAAAATGGAGCATCGGGAAGTTAAATTCACGATTCCAAGCAGTTTTTCTGTCATGCCTGTTAGCAGCGATCTGTTACGCAGCTGCGAGACTTGGAGGGATTTTAATCGTCACCGGGCCTCATGCGCTCTGGCCGCTGTGGCCTGGTTGTGCGATTTTGGTCGCCGTTCTGCTGGTCGTCCCAAAGAAAATGTGGGTGAATCTTTTGCCAGCAGGGTTGGCAGGCTTTGCTATCTATGATCTGCAAGTCGGCGTGCCGCTCGGTTCGATCGCTTGGCTCATTCTGGCCGATGCGCTTGAGATTCTGCTTGCTGCCTGGGGGGTTAGTTACGCCCTGAATGGCGTACCCCGTTTGAACAGCCTCAAAGCCTTTGCCAGGTATTCATTCCTTACCATGCTCCTTGGGCCACTCATCGTATCGTCCGTCGGTATCCGCGGCCTGAATGGAGACCTCTGGGTTAGCTGGAGGATTAGCTTTCTTTCCGAGGGTTTGGCGTTTCTTACTCTAACGCCCGCCATTCTCGGTTGGGTTGCCTATCTAAGGTCGCGGACCCGTGCCTCTACTGCACACTGCATTGAGGCCGTCGTACTGATCGTTGCGATCTCTTCCTTAAGCTATGTCATATTCATCGCTCGTGGGATGGACCCCCCGCCCCAACTACTTTATTCTCTTGTGCCTTTGCTACTTTGGTCGGCTTTGCGCTTTGGTTCCGCCGGAGCTGGCACGTCCGCCAGCGTGGTCGCATTTCTTTCCATTTGGGGGGAGGTCCACGGGCGCGGCCCTTTCAGTGGAATGAACCCGATCAATAGCGTGCTCTCACTCCAGCTTTTCCTGTTGTCCGCAGCGGCGCCCTTCATGGTTCTCGCCGTCCTTGCGGAAGAGCATGAGCAAGACATACGGCAGCTACGCGAGGGCGAGAAACGCTTCAGGTTGATGGCTGACAGTACCCCTTCGTTGATCTGGATGTCTGGCCCGGACAGACTTTGCACTTTTTTCAATCGGGGGTGGCTGGATTTCACGGGCCGGCCCGTGGAAGAAGAATTGGGGAACGGATGGGCCTCGGGCGTGCATAAAGACGACTTGGACAGGTGCTTGAGAATCTACTCGACCGCCTTCGAAACTCGCGCCGACTTCGGGATGGAATACCGCCTCCGACGTTTCGACGGAGAGTACCGCTGGCTGATGAACTTTGGTGTGCCTAGGTTTGAACCCGATGGCAAGTTCTGTGGCTATATCGGTTCCTGCATGGACATTACAGAACGGAGAGCGTCGGAGGAATCTCTGCACTCGTTAACCGGACGTCTGATCAGAGCCCAGGAAGAAGAACGCGCACGCATCGCCAGGGAACTCCACGATGATTTCAGCCAGCGTCTGGCCCTTCTTGGCGTAGGACTTGGGCAGCTGTGGAACAAATTGTCCCCTGGGGAAGTGGAGGAACGCTCCAGCGTCCTGGAGATGTTCCGGAGAACTCAGGAGATGTCCTCGGACATTCACACTCTCTCTCATCAACTCCACTCCAGCAAGCTCGAACATGTCGGTTTGGTGCTGGCGCTCCAAGGGCTGTGTCGAGAAATGAGTGACAAGTATGGGATCCATATTGATTTTGCTTCGTGCTATTTCCCCATTACCCCCCCGAAGGACGTTGCCCTGTGTCTATTTCGAGTCGCCCAGGAAGCGCTCGGGAACATTATTAGGCATAGCGGCGCCAAGGAAGCGAAGGTCGAACTGGGAATGAACGCCAATACATTAAGTCTTCGTGTTTCCGATCAGGGCAAGGGGTTCGATGTGGATTCAAGAAACCCAGGGGCTGGGATTGGATTAATCGGCATGAGCGAGAGGCTTCGACTCATTCAAGGCACGCTTTCGGTGGAGTCGGAACCCAATCGCGGGACGCTCATTTTGGCGGAAGTGCCAATCGCAGTCTCGACGAATGAGGTACGGGTAAAATCCCATGCCGCCGGCAACTAGAACGTCAAGGCGTCCGCGCGTGCTCCTTGCGGACGACCATCGGATGCTGGTGGATGCGCTGAAAGGCATTGTGGAACCGCGCTGCGAAATTGTCGGCGCGGTCAGCGATGGGCGGGAGCTCCTGAAAGTCGCCGCCAAGTTGCAACCGGACATCATCCTGCTGGACATTGCCATGCCTCAATTGAACGGGTTGGATGCCGCCCGTCGTCTCAAACCTGCCATGCCGAGAGTGAAGCTTATTTTCATGACCATGAATGAAGATCCCGAACTGGTGGGCGAAGCGTTTCACGCTGGCGCTTCGGCATTTCTGTTAAAGCAAGCAGCTGCATTTGAGCTGACCGAGGCCATTGAACGGGTTCTGAAAGGCGAGTCCTATGTAACCCCCAGGGCCGCGGAGGGTCAGGCCAGAATCTCCTTGCGGGAGCCCAGAGCTCGTGAACGTGCCGCTGAACCCACACCTAGACAACGGGAGGTAATTCAACTTCTGGCGGAAGGGCGTTCCATGAAAGAAGTTGCTTTTATTCTTCAGATCACCAAGCGAACAGTCGCCGCACACAAATATGCGGTTATGGATCTTTTGCAACTCGATAGCACTGCCGACTTGGTACAGTACGCCATCAAACATAAAATCATCTCTATCTAGCTACCGCAGTTTTCGCCCCTCATTGTAATTACTACCAATAGCCAATCGCAGAAATCAAGCGCAGGTTGGTTATCTGAGTCCTGCTGCAAGATGAAGCTGAACACCTCCAGGGCAGGGACCGCTCTTCAAGCAGAACTTGTTCCAGATTCTTGGGCCGTGCCCGGGAAGTGATAGGCAGTTCGGGGGTGAACGCCCATGACGCATTCCCGCGTCTTATTGGCCGACGATCTTGCGCAGGTTTTGAGTGCCGTCGCCGCGCTGCTGAAGGGACAATTCGAAATCGTGGCTATGGAGACCGATGGCCATGCGGCCTTCGAAGCAACTCTGGCACTCGCTCCGGATCTCGTGGTCTTGGACATCTCGATGCCCGGGATGAGCGGAATCGAAGTCGCCCGAGAACTCAAAAAGCAAGGCAATAGGGCCAAAATCGTATTTCTTACGGTTCACGAGGACCCGGATATTCTGGCGACGTGCCTGGCCGCCGGAGGACTTGGCTACGTCGTGAAAGTGCTCATGCAGACGGACCTGATTCCGGCGATAAATCAAGCGCTCGCAGATCGTCCATTTGTCTCGCACTTTTCGTCCCCTGCCGACATTTCCAGCGGCACATCTTGATTTCTACAAAACCGCCTCCTCGGCGCCAGACTCTCCCAGATTCTTTGGAGTCACCTTTCGTAGTTCTATCTCCGCGCTGTCAGCAACGCTATCGGCCGAGATTAAAAGTTACCTCGCGGGGCTCGGGAGTGGAATCAGCTCTATCGTTTTTCGGGCGGCTGTGCAGGAAGAGGCCGTCTTATGAGGCGGGGCGCACAAATGAGTTTGGCATTGGGTGTCGTGCCATTCTCTTTGGGGCAACCGTGCCAGAGTTTGGAATTTGCAGAGTCGACGGCCTGCGCTTCATGCTACTTCTCGGCCCTACTGTCATTTCTGACAATTCCAATCCCCACAAAGTAGGACGAACATCCCAAAAATCTGAATTTCAATACGCTCAAGGCCGGGGTGCGGTCGATTACGAAACTGGGCCCAAAAACGGAGAAGGAAATGTCGACGTTTAGCCCGCCTAAATCATGTTTTCGAAGACGTATGCCCGCCGCTTTCATCGGAACCTTTTTATGGCTGGCCACGGTTCCCACTCCTGCCCAAACACCCTTCGAGCAAGCTTGGAACATCCTGCGCGCCGGCGCCCCGGACAAAAGCAGCGAGCAATGCCTCGCCACCTTGCGAGTGCGGCAACTCATTCCTGGCGATGCGAAGGCCGTCGCTCTGGTGGAGAAGAAGCTGCAGGATGACGACCCGTGTGTGTGCGGGGCAGCTGCCTTGTCGCTCGGGGCCATGAAATTCAAGAGCGCAATTCCCCAGTTAACTGCGGCGGCAAAGACCGACCAGGATGGTGCCGTGGTGCTGGCCGCGGCGGCCGCAGTTGTACGGCTCTCCTCGCTCGCCAAAAGGACGGCCAGGTGATTTCGCCGCGGACAGACAATTAAAACGGAAGGCCCCTCGCATCGTGCACTCTTGTGCGGTGCCGTGGAGATTGCGAACGATTCTGATGGAACCCACAAATGACGCTGTTCCCGTTTCCCCTCCCGCGGACGAATCGCTCGTCTGGGGCGGCCCCTTCTTTCGAGTCCTGGAGTCGATTGGTCTCCAACGTCCTGGCTATTGGCACCTGGCCGGCCGCATTCTGGTTTTGGTCGCTATCGGCTGGCTGCCGCTTTTTCTTATCACCGCCTTCTTGCATCCAGAAGCCCTGATGTCTCTGCTGCGGGATTATCGCGTGAACTCGCGCCTGCTCATTGCGGTTCCCGCCATGCTGATCGGCGAAACTCTCATGGAGTCGCGATTTCGCGCGGTGCTTAAGCATATTCGTCGAGCGGGCCTCCTGGACGTTTCGGACCTGGCGTACATGGAAGGCATAATTGCCAGGCTCATTCGTGCACGCGACTCCTTTCTGCCCGAGCTCGCCATTCTCCTACTTTTGATCGTTCACACGACGACTTCGTTCCGAGGCCTGGTGGACGCTACTCCCTGGCTTTCGCGCTTGGCCGGCTCCGAACTCCACTTGACGGCGGCGGGTTGGTACGCGGTTCTGGTGAGTAGCGCTGTATTTCAGTTTTTGATCGGAGTCGGACTTTGGAAATGGCTGCTATGGACTTTTTTTGCCTTCAAACTATCCGCACAGAATTTAAGACTCATCCCGACGCATCCCGACGGACACGCTGGCCTGGGTTTCCTTGGTTTGACTTCCGCCGCTTTTGCCCCAATCGCGTTCAGCGCAACCGCGGTCATCGCCGCAACTTGGCGGAACGACATCCTGCATCACGGTGCCCACCTTCTGGACTTCAAGTTACCCGCGATTGTACTGGTGGTACTGATTGCATTGATTGCGCTCGGACCACTGGCTTTTTTTGTCCCATGCTTGGGAGCGGTTCGCCGCAGTGGGATCCTGGAATATGGAATCCTCGGCCAGCTTCATAGTTCGGACTTCCAGGAGAAATGGATTCTCCATCGTGCTGGCCGGGAGGTTGACTTTCCTGTGGCCCTCGAAATCACTACCCTCGCCAATTTTGGCCAAGCCTACGTTCGCATCGAACAAATGAGCCCCATCCTTGCGGACAAGGGGTCCCTTTATACGCTGGGAGCTGCCGTTCTGATCCCTGCGCTGCCCATGATCCTTGCACAGATCCCCCTTGCCGTCATTATCGGCGAGCTCTTGAAGGCCGTGCGCTGAGCTGCCACAGCAACGCCGCAATAAGGTCAGATTCAGCCGCGCTGTTTCCCGCCGGCCAAGGAAATATTTCTCTTTCCAGGCTCCTGGCGAAACCAACCGTGTTGCGCCCCGCCTATCGGTTTTCCCCCGCCTACTGTCACTTTTGCCAATTCCAATCCAGGAACTGCGAGCTCAGTATGCCCATTGCGTGAAGTCTCCGTCATCCCGCTCGGCATGTACACAGGGACATCGCCTTTCTAAGTAGAAGAAAAGAGAAAAGTAAGAGGAAGAGGAGGGAGTCTATGAAGTGGTCTGCGAAAATGAGTCTCGCTTTGGCGGCCGTGGCCACGGTTTTCATCGCGGGAGCACCACGATCCACCAACGCGCAGGAGAAGAAACCCAACATCGTTGTGATCATGGGCGACGACATCGGGATGTGGAACATCGGAGCTTACCACCGGGGATTGATGGCCGGTAAGACCCCTAACCTCGACAAGCTCGCTAAGGAAGGCATGCTGTTCACTGACTATTACGCCGAAGCAAGTTGCACGGCGGGTCGCGCGAACTTCATCACCGGGGAACTTCCGATTCGCACCGGAATGACCACGGTGGGTCAGGCTGGCGCGTCGGTTGGCCTGCCCGCTGAGGCGGTGACGATTGCTACGATCCTCAAGTCGATGGGTTACGCCACCGGCCAGTTCGGCAAGAATCATCTTGGCGACAAGAATGAGTTCCTCCCCTGCGTTCATGGGTTCGATGAGTTCTTCGGCTACTTGTACCACCTCGATGCCATGGAAGACCCCGCGCATCCCAACTATCCGCAAAATCTCCTGAATGTCGTCGGGCCACGCAACATGGTTCATTGCTGGGCTACCGACAAGGCCGACCCAACCGACCAGCCACGCTGGGGCGTAGTCGGCAAACAGAAAATTGAGGATGCTGGCCCCCTGTATCCCAAGCGCATGGAGACCGTGGATGATGAGATTCGCGACCTCTCCATCAAGTTCATGGAAAAGGCCAAAGGCGACAACAAGCCGTTCTTCGTCTGGATCAACCCTACGCGCATGCACATTGTCACGCACCTTTCGCCGAAGTATGAAGCCATGCGCAATTCCGAGAACGGCTGGTCAGAAGAAGAAGCGGGAATGGCGCAACTCGACGACGACGTCGGCATTGTGATGAACAAGCTCAAGGACATGGGCGAAGACGACAACACTATCGTCGTGTTTACTACCGATAATGGCACCGAAGTCTTCACTTGGCCCGATGGTGGTCAGACCCCATTCGCGCAGTCCAAGGGAACCGTTCTCGAGGGCGGCTTCCGCGTTCCCTGCCTTCTGCGCTGGCCGGGTCACGTGCCGGCCGACTCCGTGCAGAACGGCATCTTTTCCGGCATGGACTGGCTCCCCACCTTCGTCGCCGCAGCGGGCAATCCAAACATCACGGAAGAATTGCTGAAGGGCAAAACCATCGGCGATCGCACCTACAAGAATCACCTGGATGGGTATAACCAGATGGCTGCCATCACCGGCAAAGGGCCCTCCATGCGCCATGAAATCTTTTACCTCGGCGAAAGCACCGTGGGGGCGGTACGTATAGACGACTACAAGTTCCGCTTCATTGATCAGCCCCAGGGCTGGTTGGGTGAGAAGACTCATCCGGACGTGCCTTATATCACCAATTTGCGCCTCGATCCCTTCGAGCGCACAGGTTGGCCCAACGATGGAACTAAGGAGGGCGGACAACAATACTTCGATTGGTTCAAGTACCAGTTCTGGCGCTTTGTGTTCGTACAGCAGGTGATGGCCAAGGAAATTCAAACATTCCTCGATTACCCACCGATGCAGCGCGGCGCGAGCTTCAATCTCGACGCAATCAAGGCGGAGATGGGGAAACGGATGGCGGAGGCCGAGGCAGCCACCAAAGGCCCGAGCAACTAATAGAAATCACCAAGGCAGGGCGGCTCGCAAGTGCCGCCCTGTATCCATCCTGCACCAGAAAAGTGACTTTTCCGAGGGCAAGGAAATGCCAGTCGCTCATCCGGGCGACCCTTAGGCGCACCCAGTCAAAATCGAAAAGGAAGATCAGATGAGCTTTTTCTGGAAGGCAGTAAAAGTGGGAATAGTCGCACTGGCGTTGGCGGCGTTGTATTATTCGCCGCGCGCGAGTGCCCAGGTGCTGGCGGATTTGACTTCAACCGCGCCGCAACCAAAAGATCACGATAAGGACAAGGAAGCGATCAAGGACGACGGCTGGCACTTTGCCGTTACGCCGTATATCTGGTTCTCCGGTATGCATGGAACCGTTGGAGCGCTCGGCAGTGAGGCCAGCGTCCATGCGGATTTCAGTGACATTTTCAACTATCTCAACATCGGCGCTATGGGTGTCTTCGAAACCCGATACAAGCGTGTGATCATGCCTGTCGACTTCATGTGGATGAAGCTGTCCGACGAAAAGGGATTGCCCGCGAACGAGGAGGGGGTGGACTCCATAAAAGCGACTTTGCGGGAAACCCTTCTTACACCCAAGATCGGCTACCGAATAGTCGATGGGAAGAAATTCAAAGTGGATGCGCTTTTCGGATTCCGTTACTGGCATGTGAGCAACGACTTCATCGCCATCTCGGGAGGGAACCAGGTCGGCAACGGGATAAACAAGTCGGCGGATTGGGTGGACGCCGTGGCCGGCGGGCGATTTGAGCTCGCTCTCTCGCCAAAGGCTTTCGTGGTCGTCGGAGGAGATGCCGGCGGCGGATCCGCACGCTCCGATTGGCAGGTAGCGGGAGCCTTGGGTTACAAGATCAGCCGCAAGTGGGTGGTGCTGGGCGGATATCGGTACCTCAGCATAAACTACCGGCCGAATGACGCGGCTCAATTCATCTACAACGTGAACATGCCCGGTTTAGCGTTGGGCGCGACCTATACCATCAAGTAAGCCGCGATTGCTCCCAAGCGGATGGTTTCTAACGATCGCACCCAGGATCGTTTCAGCCGGCTGGCACGCGTGGACCATACCAGCCTGACGGAGAGAAGCCACGAAACCCCTGCTCATTGTGAAAGCCGTGGTGGAAATGTTGGCCGGTCTCGCATTGGCCGCGTTTCCTGCGATAGCCGTTACTTTTCTGACCGGCCAGCGATCTGACGAGCTTGCCATGGTGGTTCTGGGGCGCATTGCTGGAGTTGCCCTGCTTGCTCTGGGAATCACCTGCTGGCTGGCGCGCATGCACGGTCAGAGCCGCGCAGCAATCGGCCTGGTCTGGGCGTTGCTTTTCTATGATCTCTCCGCCGTGTTGATTTTCCTCTCCACTCACTTTGGAATGGGTCTCGTGGGCATAGGACTTTGGCCCGCAATTGCACTCCATTCGGGATTGGGAGTCTGGTCCTTACTCTTGCTTATGAACCTGAAGCGAGACTCGCCAGCGGAGCTGCGCAATCCATAGCATGATTCCAATTAGCCACGCGGCACGATTCTTGCGGCATTTTCGCGCCACAATTTGCTGGGGGGCCTTTCTGTCGAGCCTTGCCTGTTCACCGGCCCGCGCACAGGAATCGCAATTTCTCCCCGAGATTGACGCACACATCACCTTGAATTCCACTTTTCGCGCCTATCTGCAGGCCAAGGACGATCGGGAAGGGGGCGACCCAAATCAATTCACGTTCGGTCCGAGCCTTCAGGTCTATCTGAAGCCCCTGGTCAAGCTGAAGAAGGTAACGGAGTTTGATCTGGACGATTCGAACTCCAGATTCCTGGTGTTGGAGAGCGGCTATCGCTACATCACGGCGCCAGATGCTTCTCCGCAAACGCGACTGATTGAAGCAGCCACTTCGAACTTTCCCCTGGGAGCGGGATTTTTCCTCTCCGACCGGAACCGGTTCGAACTGAGCTGGAAAGACGATGTATTTTCGTGGCGGTACCGGAACAAATTGACGCTGAAGCATGCTTTTGGGATCCGTTCCTATCACTTGATTCCGTATCTTGCCGCCGAGCTATTTTACGAGAGCCAGTACAGCAAGTGGAGCACGACATCACTCTACGCGGGCAGCTTGTTCCCGGTCGGAAAGCATATGCAATTCAATCTTTACTTCCAACACGATAACAATACGGGCAAGCGTCCCAATCAGCAGATCAATTCGGTGGGGCTGGTCTTGAATCTTTACTTCTCCTTGCACAAGAAATGAAGCATTGCGGGATCCTAATGCATCGCCGCCAGCCAGCATGTCACTTTTACCAATTACCTCTGGCCTTCGGCGGTGCCATTATTCCCCTGTCTCGTAGTCTGTCGCCTTGACGAGACGGGACTGCTCCTCGCGCCTCGATTTTTCCTGGTCCGGGAGAATGAGAATGTCGCCTACTCACGAGAGCCATTGGATCGGAAAAAGGCAGCGGGTTACGATTCCAGTCGCATTTCTTTTGTTTCTCACGGTCCCCGTAAGCTGGCGCGCCCAGCAGAAGAAGAGCCTCGACAAGTACAAGGTTCGGGTGGAAGGTGATTGGTGGCTCTCTCACTCCACTGGTTATTCTGGAGCGCAGGGCAGCGATAACCGTATTCAACGGAATCAGCATTGTTGCTTCGGCTTAGCCGTATACCGGGAATGAATTATGTGCACTAACCCCACCTGGCCGACCGTCACATTCGCTTTGGCGTTACTTCTGTCAGCCGGTTTTTCCGGCTGCCGCCAGCCGGTTTCGAATCCCGCATCCTCGTCTCAGTCCGACACCGCCACGCCGAAGGGCCCTTCACAATCTGCCACTTCTCTGGAATTGCCCCTGTCCTTTGCACGTCACCTTGGCGACCTCGACGGCATGAAAAAGAGACACATGATTCACGTTCTCGTGGTGCCAAGCCATTCCGGCTTCTTTTACGACAAAGGTCTTCCTCGTGGCATCTTCTACGAGGCATTCGAGGAGTTTCAACGATTCGTGAACCACAAGCTCCATACCGGGACGATAAAGATCACCGTAGTGTTTGTCCCCGTGAGGCCCGAACAATTGGAGAGCGCCCTCCAGGAAGGAGTCGGTGACATTATCGGTTACCCCATAATTGTCACACCGGAACGCGAAAAAAAGGCGCTCTTCACCACCCCCGTCAATCCCAGAGTGAACGAGGTGATTGTCACTGGTCCGAAGGCGCCCGCAGTGACAACTCTTGAGGACTTGACTGGCAAAGAAGTCTACGTTAACCCTCTGACCGTCTATTACGAGAACCTCCAGGCTCTCAGTAGGAAGTTTCAGAAAGAAGGGAAGCTCCCGATTGTAGTGAAAGCCGCCGATTCAAACCTCACCGACGAGGATTTGCTGGAAATGGTCAATGCCGGCCTGATTCCCGCGACTGTCACGCTGGACACGCGAGCCAACTTCTGGATCAAAGTCCTCCCCCACCTCACCGAACATCCGGACGCTATTCTGACGCGTGACGGCCAAACAGCTTTCGCTACCCGCAAGGACAGTCCACAGCTCAGAAATCTTCTCGATGAGTTCGTAAAGACCCACAATGTCGGCACCAGCTTCGGAAATACACTGCTCCGGCGCTATCTGCAAAACACCAAGTGGGTGAAAGACTCAACTGCGACCGGGGAAATGAAAAAGTTTAAGGCCTACGTCCGCTATTTCCAGAAGTACGCCGCGGAATATAATTTTGACTATCTGATGCTGATCGCCCAGGGATATCAGGAATCGCTTCTGGACCAAAGCCGCAAGAATCCCAGTGGCGCCGTGGGCATTATGCAAGTTATTCCCAAATACGCGGCCGCTCCCCCCATCAGCATTACTCATGTGGATACCCTGGCCGAGAGAAATATCCAAGCGGCCGCCAAGATGCTTCACAACATCGCTCAGACCTATTTCAATGACCCCAAGCTTGACTCGATGAACAAGACTCTGATGGTTTTCGCTTCCTATAACTCAGGTCCAAACCGGATCGCGCGCATCCGAAAGAAAGCGGCGAGCGAGGGCCTGGATCCCAATCGATGGTTTGGGAATGTTGAGCTCGTTGCGGCTAGAGAGATAGGGCAAGAGACCGTGCAATACGTCAGCAATATTTACAAGTACTACGTCGCCTACAAGCTCACGTTGGAACGAGCCCAAATTTCAGAATGATTTGGCTGGAGGGAAGGGAACTGCCGTTCGGGCCACGCAATAACCGCACAAGGAGTTCGATATGAAATACACAAGGATTTGCTTTGGGATTCTTGGATTGGTTCTTATAGCGCCGGCGTCAACACGGGCCCAGGACCCGGGTTGGCCGCGGAAACTCGTCAAACCGGAGGGGGTGGTCATCGTTTACCAACCCCAAGTGGATGATTGGCAGAATTTCGACGACATCAAGTGGCGCCAGGCTTTTGAACTCACGCCCACCGGTGGCAATAAAGTTGTCGGTGCCGCGAGCTTCGAGGGCACGACCGAAGTGAATCTGGACACTCACAATGTCTTCATGTTCAACATCAGAGTCCTGAATACTTATTTTCCGGGGCAGGACCCGGCTGCAACGGCGAACCTGGACCAATTATTGCGCTCGTTTGTGCCACAGACCTACAACGCCTCGTTGGAGCGGCTGGTTGCTTATATGCCCAAGCCGCAATCCATGAAAACGGCTGAATTGAAGAATGATCCGCCCTTCATTTTTGTCAGTTACGCACCGGCCATCCTTCTGGGGGTGGATGGCGAACCGGTGTTTTCTGATATTTCGAAAACGAATCTGAAGTATGTGGTCAACACCACGTGGCCGTTGTTCCTGGACAAATCCGGGTCACAATACTATTTGCTGGTCGACAACATCTGGCTTAGCGCCGGCGACCTGCACGGGCCATGGGCGCGTGCAACCAAGCTTTCCAAGGAGTTCAGCAAACTTCCCGACTCCGGCCGGTTCGCGGATGTAAAGAAAATGGTCCCGCCTCCGGCAGTTGCCAATGCCATCATTCCTCAAGTCTTCTACAGTACCGTTCCGGCGGAAGTGCTTCTGTTTGACGGCAAACCCACGTACGCGCCGATTCCCGGAACGCAATTGGTTTATGCGAACAATACGGATAGTCCCTTGTTCGTCTACAACCCAACACAAACGTACTACTACCTCGCGGCTGGTCGCTGGTTCAGCGCCCGCAACCTCGCGGGGCCATGGACGTTTGCTTCTCTCAATTTGCCGGCTGATTTCGCCAACATACCCCTCGACAGCCCGGCGAGCGCCATACTCGCTTCCGTCCCCGGCACAAGTCAGGCAAAAGACGCGGTGCTCATCGCACAAATTCCCACGACGATGGTCCTGGATCCCGCCAAAGCTGCCGCGCAAGCAAAAGTCACTTACACGGGGAAACCAGAATTCGCCGCGATCGCAGGCACGCCGCTCAATTACGCCACCAATACCCCCGATAAAGTGATCCAAGTCGGCGATGTCTACTATCTTTGCCTGCAAGGTGTATGGTTCATGTCCACAACTCCGCAGGGACCATGGACCACCGCGAGTTCTGTCCCGCAGGTGATTTATACCATTCCGCCGAGTTCGCCTGTCTACAACGTTACCTACGTAACCCAGGTCACCACCTCAGACGGATATGTCCAGTCCAGCTACACTTCCGGCTATCTCGGTGCCTTCGTGATGGGAGCGGCTGTCGGCGCCATCGTTTGCAACGGAAGCGGGTACTACTATCCGCCCTACATCGGATATCCGGCCTACGGTTACCCGATCTACCATCCTTATCCCACTCCGTATGGAGTATACGGCGCCTATGGCACATCTTATTACCACACAGCTTCGGGTGCCTACGGTGTATCGCAAACTGCGTACGGAGCTTACGGCTCAGCGACTCGCACGGCTTCCTACAATCCATATACCGGAACTTCGGCGCGAACCGCCTCTACCTCCACCGCATATGGCAGGCAGTCTGTCGGCCAGGCTTACAATCCCTATACGGGAACCTATGGAGCGACTCATCAAGGCTCGAGCCCAACTGCGCAGTGGGGCCAATCCTACGTTCAACAAGGGAATAAGTCCGCCTACACGCAGCACTACTCCACCGCAAACGGCACCGTCGCCTCCGCTCAAGGCTCTCAGGGCGGGAGAGCCTACGGAACTTCGTCCGCTTACGGGAACACTGCGGCAGGAAAATCCTCGAACGGAGATCTCTACGCAGGGCACGATGGCAACGTTTACAAAAACACTGGCTCCGGCTGGCAGAAATCCAACGGCAGCGGGGGCTGGACCGATGTTAACAGCCAAACAGCCAAGGCCCAAGGACAGCAGGACAAATCGAGCTATGAGCAGTCCCATCCGAATAGCCAGGCCAATGCTCAACAGCATGAGCAGAGCATGAATCAGAGCCGCTCCTCAGGCGGCTTCTCTTCGCAGAATCTCGACTCCGAAAGACAAAGCCGCGAATCCGGTTCCATGCAAAGCCAGCACTTCCAGAGCGGCGATCGGAGTTTTGGGGGATTCGGTGGAGGGGGCCGCAGTTGGGGCGGAGGTGGTGGGTTCGGTGGAAGACGTAGGTAGCTCGTTCCTCGCGTCCAGTGACCAACTCGGCAGATGGGACGGAAAGATGCCAGCTCTCCGAGTCTTTTTCACATCGAGCTTGCTGGGGCGGCGCACCCCAATCCTCGAACTCACAATCCAAGAAGAAACTGTGTCTCTTGCTCAAGGCCAAGCCGATTATTGGAGGATGGAAGCGCTGGCGCGAACGGGTGGTGCCGGGGGACGGAATTGGACCGAACGTCTGCCCCTTCGCTTCGGGTGGCTAGCCCAAGCCGCATAGCCTTGCCTGAACTCTAAACTTTAGAATCGAAACAGCCCGGGACAGATTGTAGACTCACTTGGCGTGAGTCCCCATGACCTGCCCCCTAGCTCCGCGCACGGAATCATACGACGTTTACCTGACCTAAACTCATGACTTCTTTCTCTTCCCGTTCCCCGAATTGCGGCGCGGAGTCCGCCGTAGGC